>OIWP01001949.1_pt1 | contig 23054 bp, 11 predicted proteins | sample 1587661 | NCBI WGS metagenome assembly OIWP01 (sample SAMEA3888899, study PRJEB22519) | human gut metagenome | biome: human gut; feature: human-associated habitat; material: faeces | place: Denmark | collected 2010 | reverse complement strand
GAAATCTCCGATGAATCAGACAGTGATAAAAAAGTATTTTCTGGCTTTGGTTGTTATTCTGAATATCATATCAATTATACAGCAGAAATGCTGACGGAGATTGAAAAGTTAAGCGACTGATTGAGAGGCATGTATTTACATGGATAAGATAGAAAGGAAAAGATATGGATTATAAATATACGGCATATGATCGGATTATTCACATTACTGAAAAATTACCAGAAGACAAGATTGCAGAAGCGATTGAAATCATACAGGAAGATAGCTTCCAAGATTTATTGGATTTTTGCGTAGAGCAGAATTGCTTCACACAGGCGCAGGCAACTACACTGTACGCTTTTACTATTGTTTTTGATTCTTTGGATGATAATTATCATGAATTTGATCGCCAAAAATTACTTACATTGTATGACGCAATTGGTATACCAGAAGATATGCAGGCTGCAATATAAGTAAGTTCACCAAAAAAAGAAAGGGCATCCGTATGGATGTCCTTTTTTTATATAATAAGAAAATCCCCCCGGAAGATTGGAGAAGTCCGGGGGATTTATATTAACTGCGCAAATGGCAGTTTCCTAGAAAACGAAAAATTTGCGGGGATTCGTTTTCCGTTTATTAATATGTTTTTTAAAAATAAGTTCTTCTCTTTCTTACAAAAATTCTTATTTTTCTTAATTTGCCATAATATACATGCGGACGGAACTTGCAATAAGATTTCTTATTAAAAATCAGTAGCATTTCTAAAAAATCCACATATTAAGAAAGGCTAGAGTTCCGACTGCGATATCGGCTAAAGACAATATAAAAAAGAAAGAAATGAGGTAAAACAAATGGCAAAGAAAAAATTAGGTAAGATTGCAGCAGTAAGTTTAGCGGCAGCAATGGTCTTAACCGCAGCATTACCAACAACTCCTGTTTTTGCAGCAGAGACAGGCTGTGCGCATGAATGGACAGATTATGTAAATTATACGAAAGAACCGACTTGTACCGAGGAGGGACGAGGCGACCTTGTATGTATGGATTGTGATGAGGTGATTGAAAAAGATGTAGCTGTTCCGGCATTAGGGCATTCGTTCGCTTTTGCTAAAGTTACAAAAACTCCAACTGAGACAGAGGATGGAGTTGAAGCGGGAATCTTAACTGAAACATGTGCCAGATGCGGAGCGACAGAAGATGTAAAACTTACAAAATTACCTTCCGCATGTGACCACGAAAATGCAGGTTCTTTTAATAATATCGAAGAAACCTGTACAACAGATGGTCACGAGAGCGATGAAATCTGCTTAGATTGCGGAACATATGTTGAAAAAGGAGAAACAATCAAAGCACCAGGGCATGTTTGGTATGATGAACCTACGGAAGAGACGGAAGCTACCTGCACTACAGACGGTAAGAAAGTTTATCCATGCTGGAACTGTGATGAAAAAAAAGTTGAAACAATTAAAGCAACAGGACATTCTTACGGTGAGTTTCAAACAACAAAAGAGGCTACCTGTGAGCAGGATGGAGAAAAAGAGGCAGTATGCTCTAAATGTGGCGATGTGAAAAAAGAAATTATCAAAGCGACTGGACATCAGTGGAATAATGGTGAGATCACCACTCAGCCAACAACTACATCTACTGGAGTTAAGACCTTTACCTGTAGTGTATGCGGTAACACAAGAACAGAAGAGATTGCAAAACTACCAGAAGAAAGTAAACCAGAGCAGCCAGTCACACCATCCAATCCGGAAAAACCTTCTACACCGGACGATACCAAAAAGGATGATGGAAAGACTGACAACACAAAACCATCTGATGCTAAAAAAGATAATACAACTGTTGTAACACCTGCAAAACCTGTCGTAAACACAGCAAAGCTTGGCACAAAATTTGTTGTTGCTGGACATACTTACAAAGTAACAAAAGCAGGTAAAGAAGCCAGCTTTGTTCAGGCAAAGAAAAATGCAAAAAGTGTTGTGATCCCTGCAACCGTTAAAAGCAAAGGTATTACATATAAGGTAACTTCTGTAGGAACAAAATCTGTAAAGAACAACAAGAAAGTGAAATCTGTAGTAATCGGAGCAAATGTTAAGCGTATCAGCAACAATGCATTTTACAAATGTCCTGCATTAAAAACAGTAACAATCAAGACAACAAAGCTTACAGGGAAAACAGCTGGTAAAAAAGCATTTACAAAAGTAAGCAAGAAACTGGTTGTTAAAGTACCAAAGAAAGTGAAAAAATCTTATACAAAGATTTTTAGAGGGGTAGTGGTTAGGTAACTTATCTCGGCATTTGAACCAAATAAATATAGGCTTTATTATCGCGTCTCTTCGGAGACGCGGGGATTAAAGGACGTAAAAGTTTTAAGTTGCATCTCTTCGGGATACGGGGATTAAAACATAAGTATACGAAAGAAGATATCAAGGAGGAGTAATTATATCTCTTAGGAGATATGGGGATTAAAATTACTGTCAAATCATTTCCCACGTTGTCGCATCTCTTCGGAGGTGCGGTGATTAAAACGAATGGGATATTCACATCTCTTAGAAGATGTGGGGATTAAAACTGCACTGTCGTTTCATTTCATAAAGCTCATACCAAAAGGTATGGGCTTTTTTGTATGAAGAACTTTGGAATTCGATTCTTTTTCTATGTGTCTCACGTAACTTCTATCAGTAATAGCGGAGTACCACGGACAGGACCGCATGAGCGTGGAGACTTCATTTTGTCATTTCTGTGAACTTTTCAAGAATTTTTCTTAAACATTTTCCTTTAAAACAAATCGGAGATTGCAAAAATAATTTTGCTCTGCAATACCTGCATTCACTCTCAAATCTTCACCAAAATCAAAAATACATATTATTTAACGCAAACCAAAAAACGTAGTCACTTTTTGTTGCCTAGTTTCGAAGATATCGGTATCTCCTATTACCAAGAGATAAGCCCTGCCGGGTTTTGCTCCGGCATTCAGCCGTTAATACCGGCTGGGGATTAAAACAATAAATAGATAACACAGGGTAACAGCAGTGGGATACGAAGTGAAATCAAAAAATACATATTAACAGCATAGGAAGATCACTTGTTGATTATATGTATTAAACAAAAAGAAAGGACGTAGATACGATGAGGGTAAGAGATGGACCCCGATACAGAAAAACTAATTAACTTATAACAAAAAGTGTAAATGAAAAAGGAGAAAAAATTAATGAAGTTCAAGAAATTTACAGAAAAAGCCGCAGCTTTATCCATGGCTACCGCAATGTTAGCATCCGTATGTGCCCCTACTTATACTGCCGTTCTCTCTGCCGTACCTGTAGCCGCTGCATCATCCAAAGATACCACAAACAATACAGCAACTACAAAAGACCTGGCAAATGCTGATATCATTGATACCTCCAAAACAGGAAGCATCACTGTCCATAAATATGATATCACATCGGCAGAAGCAGCTGGAGATTATACCGAAGGGCAATATAAAGCAACCGGTGAATCTGATAACCGCGTAGAGAATGCACTTGCTGATTATGCGATCCAGGGTGTACAGTTTACATATTTACGTGTCGGCAACATCGAACAGTACAGCAAGACAGATGGATCAGGCAGCAACATTAAAGTTGTTTATGAGATCCCAACTGCATTGGCGCAGATCTTAAAATTAAATGAGGCAGATGCCACAGTGATGACAGGGGATGGAGTTTCCACACCTTGTACAAATGCAGGTGTATTACATTATACAAGCACACAGATTGAAGATGCATTAGCTGCAATCATTAAAGCAGATGATGTTGCTGCAAAGAATGCATTAGAATCTTACCTCATTGAATATAAAGACCAGAATAAAGACAGTGATGATGTACAGACCGCAGATACTGGTGTGATCGAGACAGATGCGAATGGACTTGCTACAAAGAGCGGACTTCCATTAGGATTATATCTGATGGTGGAAACAAAAGTGCCGGAACAGGTAACATCTACAGTAAACCCATGGTTTATCAGCTTACCTTTCACAAACACAGCGGCAGATACAAACCAGAACAAAGACCACGCAGCTGATGGAGTGACAGACAGCATTGGCGGCGAAAAATGGCTGTATGATTTTGTATCATATCCCAAAAATCAAACAGGTAACCCAACAATCGACAAAGCTGTAAGAAATGCCTATTCCAGCGATGCAAAAGACAGAAACGGAGTAGTTACTTCCAGCAAGGATACAAATTATTCTGGTGCATTTGACTCCAAATCCCTGATCGTTTATAACGCAGATACTGCTGCAGAAAACAAAGCAGATACTACAGATGCGGCTTATGTTGCAAACCGAGGCGGATATACTAACGCAAACAATACAGAAGCCGGCAAGGACGGTAAGGGTTACAGCAACGACTTTAAATATGATGATACAACAACTGCATCCGAAGGTGACCTTCTTGATTACCGTGTTGTATCTAAATTACCACATATCACATCAAAAGCTACTTATTTAAGCCAATATACATTTACAGATGCATTATCTACTGGTGTTAACTATAACAAGGATTTCAAGATTGCTTTTTATGATAATGCTGCTGATGCAAAAGCTAACAATACAAAGAATGCGAAAGAGATCTGGAACCTTGATGGTGGAAAACATGAAGCTGCTTATGCAACAGTTACCGTATCTGGTGAAGACGGGGCTGAAAAAGTAACAGCCAATAAAGCAACGATTACTTTGACAGAGGCAGGACTTAACCAGATCAATGGTACAAATGTAAAAGGTGCTGCCAATCCATACGAAGCCGCAGGTGATAAGACGGCTGTAAAAACTGGCTACTCTGATTACTACATGGTACTGTATTATACAGCAACTGTAAATTCTGATGCATCCGTTACATTAGGTGACAGCGGTAATGCAAATGATATCTCCCTCGTATGGAGCCGTACAAACAATAAGTACAGTAACTCCTTACAGGATAGAAACTATGTATACTCCTATGGTATCGACCTGACAAAGACTTTCTCTGATAACAAAGGAGATGCAACAAAAGTACAGTTCAAACTGTATAACTCCACTGATGCATATTATGTTATCGCTAAAAAAGCAGAAGATGGGCTTTACTATGTAACAGGAAAGACAATGGACAAGGCACAGGCAACAACCTTTACTCCGGCTGCTTCAGGAAAACTCTATATCAAAGGTTTAGAGGGTGATAAATATCAGTTGACTGAGGTTGCAACAGATGACGGTTATACCTTATTAAAAGATCAGATGGTTATTAATATTGAAGAAACAAAACGTGATATCAAGGCTTCCGTAGCTGGTACGACAGGTTTAGATGACGCTGCAGCTGATAATATCATCGCTAATTATGGCACAGGTATCAAGAATGAAGACGGACAGCTGGTTAATGCAGCGACAACAGACATCGGGTCTAAAGCAGTGGCAGGACCAACAAGTGAGACAGCAAACGGTAGAACAATTGGTAAGACAGATATGTATGTTGGTGACATCCAGGCTGCAACCGCAACCGTAGACAGCAAACCTTGCACACTCCTTACTTCCTCTACAGGTGATACAACATCCCCTAACGCTGAAGTAAAGATGGCTATCGAAAACAACAAAGGTTTCAATATGCCTCTTACTGGTGGTGATGGTTTCGTAAGAATGGTTATGATCGGTGCTGGACTTCTCGGCGGTGGAACATATGCTTTTGTAAAAAGCAGAAAGAAAAAAGAAACTGAAAAAACAGCTTGCTGATTTTGAAAAGCATATTTGAGAAATGTATAATTTTATACGGTAAAAACTCATAAGTTTCTGACCGGGGACAGGGGAATCAAATCCCCTTCCCCGGTTTTTTTATTAAAAGAAAGGCTTTTATTATGAAAACAGGAATCATCGTTTTAGTCTATTTTTTCATCTGGGTGTTTTATATACCCACTAAATGGCGGCTTTTTGAAAAGTTGGGAAGAAAGGGCTGGGAAGGGATCATCCCTGTATATGACCAGTATGTTTTCTATAAAACAATGTGGAATATCAAATTTTTCTGTCTGAACATAATCTTTGTTATTTTCGCTATTATTTTTGCAACGGCTTATTCATTTACTGACCTTGCTGGCTACAATATCGCCGTAAATCTTATTAATGTCGCACGTCTGATGATGCAGTTCATACTGTGTGCAAAAATAGCAAGTTGTTTTAGAAAAGACAAATATTTTGGGATCTGGTTATACTTTTTCCCGGTAATCTGTTATCCAATATTGGCTTTTGGAAAAGCAATGCCTGCAAACAATGAAAAAGGAAAGTAAAAGGATCTTACCATGAAAAGAAAAATCATACCGATCATTATCATCTTCGCAGGTATCGCCCTACTCTTATACCCATGGATAGCAAATTATATCAATGAACAATCTGCACAATCTACGATAAACACCTATAAAGATAAGGTAAAGAATACCGATAAAAAAGACTTAGAGGAAATGCTTGCTAAAGCGAGAGAATATAATAAACGATTAGCTTCGTCTCATATTATTTTAACTGACCCTTTTGCAGAAGATAATAAAAATGGTATCAGCGAAAAAGAATATTATCAGCTTTTAAATCTGGATAGCACTGGAGTAATGTGTACTTTAGAAATTCCATCTATCGATGTTGACCTGCCAGTATACCATGGTACTTCCAATGATGTATTGGAAAGGGGTGCAGGGCATCTGGAGGGGACTTCCCTTCCTGTTGGTGGGAAAAATACCCACGCTGTCTTTACGGGGCATACCGGACTTAACAAAGCGAAACTTTTTACAGACCTCACAGAACTTCAGAAAGGTGACCAATTTTATATCCATATTTTAGGAAAAACATTAGCTTATGAAGTGGATGATATCAATATCGTTTTACCAGAAGATACCAGTAAATTAAGCATTGTTAATGAAAAAGACTACGTTACGCTTATCACATGTACCCCTTATGGAGAGAATACACATCGTTTACTTGTCCGGGGAAAACGGACAAAATATTCTCCTAAAAAATATAAAGAAGAAAAATCAAAAAAGAAAGCAGAACATTCGCAATGGATGCGTACTTACCTAAAGACTATCTTAAAGGGTATTGGTGTTACAGCTGGTGTCCTAGTGATCTTTACTTTGATAACTTATATAAGGAAGAAACTGCAAAAGAGATAGGAGGCTTTTATGTTAAGAAAGGTTTTTCAGCTCTTCTTTAGTATCGCCTTGATCGTGCTTGGGATAGGGATGTGTCTTTATCCCACTGCACGTTCGGAGATGATACATAAAGAGACTGTATCGTATCAAAAGGAAGTAGACGCTGCTTATAAGGAAAACAAAAAAGCAGGAAAAAATAAAGAATCAGATTCTTTTTATCAATCTATAAAGAAGTATAACGAGGATATTTATAAAAATAAGCAAAAAGATTTGAAAGATGCCTTTTCTTGTACATGGTTTCCAATCCCACTCGATGGGTTCAAAGATGAACGCTGCGGATATATCAAGATACCAGCTATGGATGTGAAACTCCCATTATATGTCCGGGCTACTGATGAGAACATGGCAAAGGGAGCGGCTGTACTAGGAAATACATCTTTACCTATCGGCGGCAAAAATACCAATTCCGTGATTGCAGGGCACCGGGGGTATCATGGTGCTCCTTATTTCAGAGAGATTGAACGTCTGAAAACAGGAGATAAAGTTTATATCAAAAATCCGTGGGAAAAACTCACTTATGTTGTAAAAAACATCAAGATTGTTTATCCAGATGACAGCGATGAGATCCGTATCCAGCCGGGAAAAGATATGATCACTTTACTTACTTGCCATCCATACCGTTCTCATGGAAAATACCGATATCTGGTCTTTTGTGAAAGGGATACTTCCGTATCTGCTGAAAAGAAAAAAGAAAATGGAAACAAAGAGACAACTGTTACAACAAAAGATAACACTATCGTTTATGAATCGTCAGAACCCGATATAAAGCAGGAAGATATGATCAAGCAAGCGGCGGAAATCTTTATCTTATTCTGTATCTTTGTCATTATCTTTCAGCCAGTACTCTCTTTTATAAAAAAATGCAGGAACAAATAAGCGTCCTGTTTTTACATATTAATGCAGGGAATCTTCTGCTTTCGCACAACAAATAGAAAGAAAGTGAGGAAACACCATGTTTCATGTAATCATTCATTTGAAAGGAGGCATTTATTTTGAAATTTAAAAATGCGTTACAGTCTTTAAGAGAAAAGGTGACTGGAAAATCGCCGGGAAAAGTGAAGTTATCCGATAAAAAGCTCATTGGGGTGGCGGCTATTGCTTTTGCCGCTGTTCTTACCATCGTATTGATCCATCCGGAAAGAGCAAATGCTTCTATGCAAAGGGTTAAACTCCCTAATTCCCGTACATATTATACGGATACTCATAATGACATGTATATCTACATGGAGGGTCCATCTGGTACTTCCACTTTGCGTATCCGGGCAAGCTGGGATGGTGATTCTAGTACTTCCGCTTCTACATTTAGAGGACAGCTTAGACACGTAAAGTTAACAGGAAAAATCACATCAAAGAATAATCCATATAAGCTTACTTTTACATCAAAGAAATATAAGACAGAAAAAGCAGCGAGTGGGAATTATGTAAATATCTCATTTAGCGTTGGATACACAAAACCTGCACATCAACAAGGTGAGGGAAAATCTTTCGATGTGCCAGATAATACGTCCACAGACAATAATTTTAAAGACGTAAATGATCATGCTTCCAGTGATGAAACAAAGACCATTACAATGACAGTCAGCCTGTATAACTTTGGTATCATTACTTATGATGATGGAAAGGAACATCTTCGATTCTATAATACCTCTGCAACTTACAAGATGCATTATCATGAAGCTCGTCCATTATCTTTTGACAGCCAAGGTGGAAGTGCTGTTGCTAAAAAGACAGCAAGAGATAGTACATACTTTACTGGCTTTTCTACACCAACGAAAAAGGGATACAGCTTTGCCGGATGGTATGATAAAACCTCTGGCGGAACAAAATATACCCGTGTTTTTGCCTGTAAAGATGGACTCAAAACATTATATGCCCATTGGACGGCTAATAAATACACGATCAAATATCATGGAAATGGGGCAGACAGTGGCTCGATGGCTGATTCTACAGCTACCTATAACTCTAAATTCACCTTACGGGCAAATACTTTTACGAAAAAATATTATGTCTTTTCTGGCTGGGCTACCAGTGCAAAGGGAGCAAAAGTATATAATAATCAAGCTGTATTCAACAATTTTGATAAGACGGCGAACATGGACTTGTATGCTGTATGGACTGAGGCGAATTACAAAGTGACCATAAAATTTGATGGTAATGGTGGAACGTGTAATGCTGCTGAAAAGACAGTAAAAGTAATGAGTGATATCATACTTCCATCCTCTGAAGTTACTAGAGAAGGCTTTACTTTAGTTGGCTGGACATTGAATAAAAATGATAAAGGCAACTATGAGAAGCCCGGAGCGACTATCAAAGCCAACGGTGATATGACCTATTATGCTGTTTGGAAGAGTACCACAGGTAATGCGAATCTTTCTAATGTTATTACTGACAGCAACATGTTCAAAGGTGATGAACAGTTGGCGGGTTCAGATGGCACAAGTTATAACAGCATGGATGTAGACTCCAAGATGGCTCATCCCGATGGTGGAATAGACAACCCAGGGTATTTTACAGAAAGATAGAAAGGTAGGAGAGTATGTTTAAGAGAATCAAACAGCTGACATTTTTATTTCTGCTTGCTGTCCTTTTTTGCACAATGACAACACAGGTAGATGCAGCAGGAAGTGCAAAGATGTATTGTTCAAAATATGGCGGACATGTCTATGGTGTTGAGGGTAGAGAAGATGGCAAGCCATGGTATCATTTCAGTGTTGTTGGCGGTGGAGCAAATAAAGGAAATGAAGCTTTTTGCCGTAATCCAAGAAATCATGCTGCGTCAGGACAGACCGTAACAGTAACAAAAACATGTTCAAAGAGATATGAATGGGCGAGAAAAGCTCTTACATGGTATTTTTTAGGTGGAGAAAAAACTACAGCAAGAAGACATGCTTGTCAGGCTTATATTTGGGCCGGTGGTAATAAATCTAAAATGGCAAGTGGTACAGAAGGATATTGGAGTGCAATCGCAAATACTCCTGCAACGGGATATGTCCTTATTTATACCCCGCATATGGCAAAGCAACAGGGCTGGTTTGGATACCAAGCGGTGGAAAAACCAGATACGAAGCATGTTGAAAAAGAAAAGAAAGAAATAGTGCAGCTTAACTTCAACCTGCAGATAGATAAAGTGGATGCTTCTACAGGAGCACATATTGATACAGGTTGTTTTGACGTAAAATTTGATGGTAAAGCACTTAATGGAACAAAAAAGACTAAAAATGGTGTTTATACGAAAACACTGATAAACAAAGTTCCTGTCGTTGGAAAATCCAACAGAGTCTACTATGTAGCAAACTGGAACCTGTTAAGTGCCGCTAAGAAAAAAGAAGAGTTAAAGAAAGGACATTATCCTAATAAAGCGGCTGCAACAAAAGCCGCACAGTCACAGGCTGAAAAAAACTTTAATAACAATAAGAAAAAAGCACAGAACAGCAAGCATACATGGACAGTAACAGAGACGAATGCTCCAGCTGGACATTTCCTTGCAGACCAGAAGACGAAAACAGTGAAAACTTCTGCAAATGATAAAAAAGTTTCTTTTAAGTTTGTTGATCCGCAAGCAACAACGGAAATCTCCGTCATAAAGACATCGGAAAATCCTAGATTTTCTGGACTTTCTTTAGAGGGAGCCGTCTTTGGACTGTATGCCAATGATAAGATCCTTACATCTGATACTGCTTATTTAAAGCTAAACAACACAGTGGTCGGACAAAATACTTTAATTGAGACTGGAAAAACTGGCAAAGACGGTAAGCTTAAATTTAAGACAAAACTGTATCCGGGCAAATATTATATCAAGGAACTTGTAGCTCCAGAAGGATTCGTAAAAAATTCAGATAAACTGACATTTACTTTGTCACAGCACCAGAAAGAAGTGAAAAAAACACTTGCTTATACCCGTAAGGTAGAAGAAAAAGAAATTTCTGGACGGATCGCAATAGAAAAAACAAAAGGCTATAGCAGTGATGGAAAAAACGCAGAAAAAGGGATCACTTTTGATATCATCACACTGCAGGATATCAAGATCAAAGAAAATGATAAAGATACAACGTATAAAAGTGGTTCCGTTGTTGAAAAGATCACAACAGATGCAAACGGAAAAGCCGTATCCAAGTATTATCCATTTGGTTCTTATTTAGTCAAACAGGAAAATACAGAGGGTGATAGTGTAAAAGTTCCAGATTGGACGGTTACTATCTCAAGTGGAAATAAAGTAACCTATTCATATGCCAAGAACAACGTACAGTTAAAGATCAAAAAGTACGTCAAGGAAAAAGGAGAAAAAGAAACCCCAGAGGCAAATGCCGTTTTTGCTGTCCTTGATACCAGTAAGATTACCAAAAAAGACTTGGAAAATTTAACGACACAGAAAGCCCGTCAGGAGTATGTGGCAGGCAGCAAGGCAGTACTTGGTACGATCACAACTGATGCAAAGGGTGAAGGTATTTATACTGTCACAAAAGACAATGGAAACAAAGAGTTAACGTATGGCAAGACGTACACCCTGTTACAGACTGCCGGGGACTCCCGGTATTCCCTTGCCGATGCCGCTGATGTCATCATCAATGATACATTGAGTGAGAGAGAGTATGCGTTCAGCTTTGTGGATACCAATGCCTGTGTTTTGTTAAAATATAAGTTAGATGCCAGAACCGGAGAAAAGGCACCAGAAAAAGGAGCAGAGTTTGAGATCACACAGGTTTCTTCTGATAATAAAGATGAAGCAGCTGAAGCGACAACGGCAACAGATGCTCCAGAAGAGGGAACAACTGCCGATGCCTCCGGTGAAACAAAAGGAGATACTGGTGAGACACAGCCTGCGTTCCCTATGACTGTTACCACCAATGAAGCCGGTATTGTCGATCTATCTATCCTTCCGGCAGGAACGTATAACATCCACCAGACAGGCGGTGACGAAGATTACTCCTATACCGATGATATCACCATCCGGGTAGATACCGATGGAAAAGTCTATGAGGGAGACAGTGAGACAGCAGCCGTATCTATCACAAGAACGGATTACAGTAAAGGAAATGGATTATCTATCAAGAAAAACCTTGTAGAAAACCCAGACAAACCTGACGAGAAAACCGCAGAATCTGGGGCGATCTTTACAGTGATCGATGCAAAGGATATTGAAAGGTCAGACCTTACAAAACTTATTACCTTAAATCTCCGTAAAGAATACGTTTCTTCTCTGGAAGAATCCAAGATTCTTGGCACAGTCACTACCGATGAGAGTGGAAATGGTTATCTTCCTTTAGGAGAAAATGTGGGAGAATTTATTGTCTTACAGACCGAAGGACGGGACGGATACAGCATTGCGGACCCAGTGTTCAGTTCTGATAAAGCTATGAAAGCAGAGACCATCAAACATGGCGAACAGGTCAACAAGATGTATTCCTTTACTGCCGATGACATAAAGGAGAGCAAGGCTAAAGTTTCTGTTATGAAACAGAAAAAAGACGATAATGCCGATGCTGTAGCCGAGCAGGATGCGACATTCCAGGTACTTGACGTAGCGACCCTTATGAAAGCAAAGGGCTTAACAACTGTGAAAGCATTAAAAGAGGAATTAGCAAAGTTAAAGACACTTTCTTCCTATCAGCAGTTTGTTTCTGGTCTTCCACAAAATGCCATCATCGGTACATTAAATACCGATGCCAAAGGACAGGATTCTGTGGTATTACAGATGCATACGAATGCCGGAGAAGCTACCAAAGATAACGGCAATGCAGAACCAGAAGTAAAAGACCCGGTAGACAGTGATGATGAGATTGAAACAGGGGAAGTCACTGATGACTCGGATGGCTCTTATGAAGGAAATGATACAGACAAAGAACCGGAGGATGAAAAGAAAGATGCTATAGAAGACCAGGGCTCCGTAAAAGACGATTCTAGTGATGATGTGACCTACTGGACAGCAGCGGCCCACAAAGATGGATTTGTTGTCATGCAGACTGGAGGGGATGCAAGTTATAAAGCCCTTGCCCCAGTATGGTCTGGCGATATGGAAAATACAACAGGTACAGACGATACCGGCGCACCGGAAACAAAGTATGCGTTTAGCGGTGTAGACGAAAAGATTCATCGTAGAATCAAGATCACAAAGAAAAAACGTACTGGTGTTGTTGATGGCAAAGACGTAACGATGCCGGAGGGTACAGCCGAGTTTGCTCTTTATGATGCATCTGACCTTGATGAAGATGCGAAACCAGTATGTACCCTTGTTACAGGAACAGACGGAACAGCGACAAGCCCTGACCTGCCAATAGGAAGTTATATCTTAAAGCAGACCAAAGGCGCAGACGGCTTTAAGTTTATTGATGACCAGACGATCAATATCACCGAAGAGACACAGGAAACTGCCGAGTATGAATACTTGAACGAAGAATCCTGGGTAAACTTAAAAGTAACAAAAGTCTCCGCAGAGACGAACCATCCATTGGGACAGGCCCTGTTCGAGTTATACAAACTTTCTGATGTAAATACCGAAACAGGCGAACCGAAAGCGGGCGCACAGGCAGTACGGAGTCTTTATACAAACAATGACGGTTATGCTTCCTGCCAGTTACCATTTGGCGAGTATTACCTTATTGAGAAGACAGCCCCACTTGGTTTCTTAAACAAAGGAAAAGGCGTAAAGGTCATTTTAAATGATGAAAAGGCAAAAGCAGATAAGGATGGCAACCGTTCTGCAACGCTTACTTATCCCGACACGCCGATCTACGGTGAGATCAAGGGAGAGAAACAGGGAGAATACCTTACCGGCAAAGATGATAATGGAAACTTCCTCTATGAAAAACGAGGAATTAAAGGTGCGAAGTATACCCTGTATGCGAGAGAAGATATCACGGACGATGCCGGAAACCAGAAATGGGCAGCTGGTGAAAAAATCAGCGAAGCGACAAGCGACAAAAATGGAGCATTCCAGTTTACTAATCCAAGAAAAGTAGCGACCATGTCCTCCGAGAAAGAGTTCTGGTTAGGCAAATACTACTTTAAAGAGACCGAAGCTCCATATGGCTTTACTTTAGACACCAAAGAATATGACGTGACCCTGACATGGGATAAGTCCCCACAGAAGACAACCATTACAGATACCACTATCACTGAAAATGGAAACGGTATCAATGATGATGACTCTCTTCGCACGTTAGGAGTAAACCATATCTTAACAACAGGCGAGAAGTTAAACCCTCTTATCAAAAATGCAAAGACCATCACCTTTACATGGGAAAAGACTCCGGCTGGTTCTGTTGATGTTTCTGTCAGCAAAGAAGATGGCAAGACCCCGGCAGGGGATGTTTGGTTATATAATGACGGACAGGGAAATATCACCATCTCTTCTTGTGAAGATGATGCAGTCATCAACTTCAATGCCATCTCCTCTGGTATGTTCATGGGATGTGATCAGTTAACACAGATCAACTTTGATAACATCAACACATCCCAGATGCGTGATGCACAGGATATGTTCAATGGCTGTACCAGCTTAAATGAACTGGATCTGAGCAGCTTTAATTTTGCAGCAGCACTTTATGTAGACCGTATGTTCTATAACTGTTCCGGTGTACAGACCATCTATTCTGCCGGTGTTAAAACAATAGAAGATGCAGGCGAAGTGAAGATGATCCCGGTATCCATCTCTGCAGAACCAATTAATACTTTCTGTAAGGAAGATGAAAAAACCACAGATGCCGATGGCAATGAAGTGGCTAACACCAACGCACAGTTTAAAGCCGATGACTTTATCTTCAATGTCCATTATATCCGTTCAGATGGATTGGAAATAGAAGGTGTTGATAATCAAGTTGAGGTAAATGATGGGGATATCGAAAGCTTTAACAAGACCGGACCATGGAGTAAATCCGATAAGAAAGTAACCATTACCTTTAAGCCAACGAGCAAGTATTATTCCATCGCAAGAACAGTTACTGCCAACATTCAGGTAGACGGGCCGGAAGATTATGACGGAACGATCGAGATCGATGAACACCCTGTTGTGACAACGGCTGTAGAAGAAACGAGACAGTCCCTCACCATCGACCTGTTAAAGATCGACTCCGAGACAAAACAGCCGATCAGCGGGGCATTGATCGGGTTGTATGCGGCAAATGACATTCTCGATGTAGACGGCAATGTTCTTTTTGAAAAAGGCCAATTGATCCAGTCTATGGAAAGTGATGAAGTAGAAGATTCCCATGCCGTAGAATTTAGCAACCTGCCAAGTGATGCTTACATAAAGAACCGCGGAGAGGATATGTATTACGTGAAAGAAATCTCCGCTCCGGCAGGTTATAAGATCACAGACCCTGACAAATGTTATTACTTTAAGGGTAGTCTTGGTGATGACAAGGTTCATTGCGAGATCCTGCATACCTGGACAGGAGACGAGATGGCAGCCGATGGGGACAACGACAGCACCCATTACATCATGGACAGTGGCAAGATGCTCTTCCGATCTGATCTTCATGAATCCTAATACACCGGGTGGATTAGGATTCATGAAGATCTGGGATGACCACGGTAATGCCGCAGGTAAACGACCGGATAAGGTGACAGTTAAAATCTATGATACAAAAGTTTCAAAAGTAGACCCGGTTGAAACCCTAACTTTAACGGCTGAGAGCAACTGGTCCGCAACATCCGATGCAATCAATCAGTCTGTGGTTAAGGGTATGAGTGATACAGAGTTTAAACAGCGTTTTATCATTGAAGAGTCCTATGTAGATGGCTACGATCATGATGAGACGAAAAATGCGGTACTTACCAAAATGAATGGCAGGTATGTGTATAAGCTGGATAATGTAGGGGAGAATATTACACAGACAACTGTTAAGAAAATTTGGAACGATCAGGATGATGCAGAGAAGAAACGTCCATCAGAGATTAAAGTGCAGTTATATCAAGATGGAAAATCTATGGGTGATAAATATCTTATCACATTGCCTCAGAAACAAACCGATGGTACATATTCATGGGAATACACCCAATATGATTTGAAGGCTTACAATGAGACAACAGGAAGTAAGTATAAATATACTTGGAAAGAGCAGCTTACCGATGTGATCACTGATGACCCGAATACGGGATATACGATATCTTATGCAACTGATGAAGATGCATACCTGACTACTGTAACTAATACATTACAAAACGGTATCATGGTTGTAAAAGACTGGGATGACGATGACAATAAGGCGGATTTACGAGTAGACAGCGTTGAAGTACAGTTATACCGCAATGGCGAGAGCATGGGTGAGAAGTACAAGTATACGTTGAGCGATGAAAACGACTGGCAGAAATACATTCCTGATGTACCTGTTTATGACCCAGATGGTAATCCATATGAGTACACTTGGAAGGAGATTTCTAAAAACTGGACAGTGACGGATGAAAATGCCAGCCAGGTTGGATACATGCCTTCTTACGAGGAAGCAACGATGGATGGATTACCGACAACGATCATCACCAATAAGGTATACACACGGGGCAGCATTAAGGTTTACAAAGACCTTGATCCGGACGATGTATATTTCTCTCATGGCAATCCGAAGTTTACCTTCCATGTAAAAGGCAAGAACTGGAAAGGTGAGGATGTAGACCTTACAAAGACGGTAGAATTTACCGAGGAAGACCTGCAGAAATACAAACAGGAAGACCATAAAGACGGGGATAAGATCCGTAAAGAAGCTGTCTTTGAAAATGTTGAGCTTGGTAGTTACACTGTTACGGAGTCTGGTACAGAAGGTATGTATGAACTGGATAAGATTGATACCTCCGGAGACAATGTAACAGTAAGTGATGACAAGAAGAGTGCCGTTGTCGTTATCGGTAAGGATAAAGATGGTGAGATTTACAGTACAGGAACGGTAGGATTTTATAACGTCTCCTACAAAGGAAGTATTAAGGTAATCAAATACAGCGATGATGCAAAGAAAAAGCCATTAAAAGGTGTTACCTTTGCACTGTATGATAACAAAGGAGATAAAGTTGCCGAAAAAGAAACGGATGAGAACGGAGAGGTGCTGTTTGATAAGCTTCGTCGTGCAACCTACACTCTGAAGGAAACAAAGACGTTACCGGGATATTCGTTATTAAAAGATTCTATCAGTGTCACCATTCCTAAAACGCTGACAGCAGAGGAAGCGAAAGCACAGAAAGCGGATCTTTCTAAAGGTAAGTATAATGATGCAGATGATACTTACGATTTTTATGACCTTGTTTACAAGGTGACTGACCATGCAATACCGGGAGTACCAATGACAGGTGCATTTGACAACTGGCAGACTTATGTACCGATTGTGATTGCGATGGGATTGTTTATCGGAGTCGGTATTTATCAGATGAAAAAGAGAAAGAAACCAGTAAAATAAGAGCGATGGAAAGGGCGGTTACGAACCGTCCTTTTCCATATTAATAGAAAAGGTTTCTGCCATTACTGATAGAAGAAAGGAGAAAATCTATGTCTTGGGTTTTACTATCATTAGGTGTTTACACATTTGTTTACTGCGTGGTATTATTGTTCTTAGAAAATTTTTCAGGAGGAACAATATCGGGTATGGATAAACAGGTTATTGCAGCACTCATAGGAGCAGGTGTAAGTGTAGCTGCTATATTAGGAAGTATCATTAAGGATAGAATATCTGAAAAAGGGGAACACACTGCTCTTGGGGGGCAGATAAAAAACGGACATGCTGCTCTCGGAAAGCAAATAACGAGTGAGCATACTATTCTTACAAATCAAATACAAGCTGAACATGCTGGATTGAAAGAACAGCTTTCAGCAGCACAAACAAGGCTCGACCATCTTCACGATGAGTCAATCCGGATGGAAGGTTTGCGGAAGGATGTAGAAAAACAAGGCATAGATGTTACAGCGATAAAAAGTAATATTGATGCGTTAATTCAGAAAAATGGGGAGAATAAGGTTCAAGTTCAGGTTCTGTCGCAAAACTTAGCAATATCAGAACAAAATCTGGCAGACACCAGAAGCAGATTATACGAGTGTCAGAAAGAATTGACCCAGTATCAAAGAGAAAATGAGCAATTAAAACAGCAGATTTACAACCTGCGGCATCCACAACAATCATGGGATGAGCCGGAACGATAAAAATAGACGAGACTCACATCTTCGGATGTGGGTCTTTTTACATATTAAAAGAAAAAGGAGCAAAATCATGATGTTTTTGACACAAATGAGCGGAACTGTGTTACAATCGTTAAGATTAAGTGACACAGGAGGAATTATCATGGAGGCAGCTATTATTGCTGGATTATTTAATATTGGTGGTATATTATTAACATATCTACTAACAAAAAAAGATACATTAAAAAAATTAGATAAAAAAATGGATGCTTATCATACTGAATTAAAAAACAGTGTTGATGTTAAAAATAATACACTATCTGCAGAACATGCCGGATTGAAAGAACAGATAAATAACGGACACGCTGGATTGAAAGAACAGATAAATAACGGACACGCTGGATTGAAAGAACAGATAAACAATAAACATGCTGCTCTTGAAAAACAGCTTTCTGGCGCACAAACAAGACTTGATCATCTTCACGATGAGTCGATTCGAATGGAAGGTTTTCGGAAGGATGTGGAAAAACAAGGGATTGATGCTACAGCATTGAAAGCTAGTATTGATGCGTTAGTTCAGAAAAACGGAGAGAATACAGATCGTGTCCGGGACTTAACACGGGATTTGGAAAAATCAGAACAGGCATTAGCAGATACTGAGAAAAAGTTGCGTGACCGTGAATGGGAACTTGCCCAGTATCAACGAGAGAACGAACAATTAAAACAGCAGATTTATGACCTGCAACATCCACAGCAATCATGGGATGAGCTGGAACGATAAAAAATAGATGAGACTTGCATCTTCGGATGTGAGTCTTTTTTATGAAAGGAATCCGATTCCATGATAGTAAGAAATGAGATGTGTGCTTTAACTCCACAGATATATAAGTGTTTTCTTATCACAGATATAGCTGTGATATAATTACACAAAAATTCAGTTTTCTTATAAAAATTCTTTAAAAATATGCTATGATAAAAACAATTACACAGAAAAAATAACAAGAGATATTTTTCTGACATACTATTATTGAAAACAAAAATGTGAATGAGGAGGATCAATTTATGAAACAAAAACAATGGATGATTCCGTTGCTGGTATTATTTATTGGTATTATTATGCCGATAAAAGTTCACGCAATGGAATTAAAAGATGCAGATGAGAGTGTCGTAAAATGGAATACAGCAAAAATATCGTCTCATACAAATCAAAGTGGCGATTTATGGTGCGATTACAATCTTGAACAGGAAAAATATAGTTCTTATGAGGATGCTGTTGAAAGCATATCCCGTTATGCAGTCGATTTAGTCGATGATAGGAAAGGGGATAGATTCCAGGCTTATATTCCATTTACTATCTCAACAGATAAAGAAAATCTGGACGACCTTTCAACAGATGTTCTTGCTCAGGTCAAGCAATGGATGATGTTTGGGAATGATGTAACAAAGCATGAAATTTTATCATTTTCCTATTCCCGTTCCGGTGGTTACGAAAATTTAAGAAGGTTTGAAGTATATGTTGAAGATGTAAAGCAGACAGGTGTTGGATTTGAGGGGAAACTTGATATCTTGGCAGTATATTCTAATACACAGGATTTCTTCCAAAAATACGAAACCGGCGTACAAAATGCCGTAAAAGACATGGATGTGGCTGGAAAGTCGGATTATGACAAGGCATATGCGGTCTGTAAGTGGATCAATAAAAATGTTATTTATGACTATGATTACAAACACAACCAGAGCGGTATGTATGCAATGGTTGATAAAAAAGCGGTATGCAATGGAATGGCAGAATTAGCCTGTTATATAGGGCATTGTGTGGGAATTGATACACTATATGTTGGCGGTAATTCTGATGACGATCATGCATGGGGATTAATGAAAATTGATGGAGAGTGGTATTATATAAATCCAACATATGGAGCAGGAGAGGCGATTTTTTTACAGGGTTCAGATTATGTGAAATGTAATTATCGTGAAGCAAAGTATAAAGATGAAGAAGGTCCAACAGAGGATGAAATATCTCCAATAAGTTATCTTAATAAACATTCCTCTTGCAATGGAGAGCATACATGGGTATTGGATATTAATTACCATCATAGTTCTGATTTTTCATGTACACTGCCAACAGCTAACCGTTATTATTGCTCTAAATGTAAGGCTTATAAATACGAATATATAGCTGCTCCTATTGGACATGATTATGTAAAGAATAAAGTAACACAGGAAGCAGATTGTGAAAATCCAGAAATTACAGAGTTTATTTGTTCAAGATATAGCAACGACCCGGCAGAGGATCATTGTAATTCTATTGATTCCTATAAAATTAAGAAAGAAACCGCTCCCGCTCTCGGACATGACTGGAAAGACAACGGTGACGGAACAGCTACCTGTCAGAGAGACGGCTGTGGAGAGACTCATACGCATATCTGGAAGAAAACGGGAACGGTTGCTGCTACCTGTACAGATACAGGAAAAACAGAATATACTTGTACCGTCTGCGGTCAGACAAAGACCACGACAATTAAAGCACTTGGACATAAATATGAGACTGTCAATACCGATAATGCAACCTGTACTACCCCAAAAACTGTCCATAAAGAGTGTACCCGCTGTCATGACAAAAAAGATGAGACTTCCGGTGAAGCATTAGGGCATAACTGGAGAACCTCTTCGGATAAAAACTCCAAGACCTGTATCCGCTGTAAGACCACCCATACCCATACATGGGATGAGGGGAAATACAGCGTGGAGCCAACCTGTAAGGATGCCGGAAAGAAACTCTTTACCTGTACCGACTGCGGAGATACAAAAACAGTAGCAGTGAAATCGCTTGGACATGATTATCATCTTGTTCGTACCGATCCTGCTACCTGCACAACTCCGGCGATCAACCATTATGCCTGCAGCCGCTGTGAGGATACCGTAGACCAGGAGGATAAAGACCATCCAGCGTTAGGACATGACTGGAAGAAAAATGACGATGGAACGGTAACCTGCCAGAGATGTGGACAGACACATGAACATAAATGGGATACAGAGGTGATCCGCAACGCTACCTGTACAGAGGATGGCCTTACCCGTCATACCTGTTCTGTTTGCGGGGATACCTACAATGAAACAGTAAAAGCTACTGGTCATACATGGGGATATAAAATAACCGGCACAAATAAATCCGTCTGTGAATGTAAAGTCTGTGGAAAAACCAAAGAGCATAATTTCTCCATTTTCTCGGATAAAGAGAGTGAGAAGAAAGACCCTACCTGTACAAAAGCAGGAATGGTTGTTGCGACCTGTGCGGACTGTGGACGCAGAAGGTGGGTATATGATGAAACCCGTCCGGCACTCGGACACGACTGGAAAGATAATGGCAATGGAACAGCCACCTGCCAGAGAGAGGGATGTGGAAAGAGCCATACCCATACACTGGATGAGGGAGAGGTCACAAAGAAGCCATCCTGTGAGGATACCGGTGTTAAGACCTATCATTGTAAAGAAGCAGACTGTAACTATACAAAGACCGAAGACATTGCCGCCACAGGGCATACATGGGATGCCGGTAAGACAACGACGAAAGCGACGTGTACCAAAGATGGAGTGACAACTTACACCTGTACAGCCTGTGGTGCGACAAGAACAGAGCCAATTGCCGCTACCGGACATAACTGGGACGATGGCAAGATCACGACAGAAGCCTCCTGCGACCATACCGGAGTAAAAACATACACCTGTAAGACCTGTGGGGATACCAGAACAGAAACCATCGCTATGTTAGAGCATACATGGGATGAGGGACAGGTAACAACAAAACCTACCTGCACCCAAAAAGGTATCCGCACTTATACCTGTAACGTATGTAAAGCAACAAAAACCGAAGAGATCGAAGCTACAGGACATGATTATAAAGTAAAAGACCATAAGGATGCGACTTGTACGGAAGACGGTTATACAACCTCTGTCTGCAAGAACTGTGGGGATGAAAAGAAAGAGACGATAAAAGCCACAGGACATGACTGGAATAAAGGAGAAGTCACCACAAAAGCCACATGTACCGAAGCAGGCGTTATGACCTATACCTGTAATGTATGTAAAGAGACAAAAACAGAAGAGATAGAAGCCACTGGACATCAGCATACAGAAATCCGAGATAAAAAGGATGCGACTTGCACCGAAACAGGATATACAGGAGATACCTATTGTAAGGATTGTGATACCAAGCTTTCTGATGGAAAAGAAATCCCAGCAACAGGACACCAGAATAAGGAAGTCCGTGATAAAAAGGCTGCTACCTGTACAAAAGCAGGATATACCGGGGATACTTACTGTAAGGACTGCGGAGAGCTTTTGAAAACAGGCAAAGAAACGGATGCACTTGGACATACATGGGGTAAAGGCAAGGTAACCAGAAAATCTACCTATACAGCGGCTGGCCAGCTCACCTATACCTGCAGCAGATGCGGTGAGAAAAGAGTGATTACCACAAAGAAGCTGTTTTATCCAAAAGCAGGCACAAAATACACCGTAGCAGGCTGCCAGTACAAGGTTATAAAAGCAGGTGCAGAGGTAAGTCTTGTTGGGACAAACAAGAATGCAAAGAGCGTGACAATACCGGCAGTGATCAAGGTAAAGGGTGTTACCTATAAAGTAACATCGATCGGAGCAAAGGCTTTCAACGGCAGCAAGAAGCTTACGAAAGTAACCATCGGCACCAACATAAAGAAGATCAGCAACAATGCGTTCTTTAAATGCAAGAGCTTAAAGACAGTAACCATTAAATCGGTGCTGTTGACGA
>OIWP01001943.1_pt1 | contig 23122 bp, 23 predicted proteins | sample 1587661 | NCBI WGS metagenome assembly OIWP01 (sample SAMEA3888899, study PRJEB22519) | human gut metagenome | biome: human gut; feature: human-associated habitat; material: faeces | place: Denmark | collected 2010 | reverse complement strand
AAATCCCCGCTGATAAAACAGTCTGGTATGAACTTCCGGCGCAGGCCGTGGAAATAAAAACAGCCGTTGTAGGATTTTGTTCCTACAGCGGCTGTTTTTATTTATGAATCTTCTCCAACAAAAGACAGGATATTTTCATCAGTTTGTAATGTAATTGTTGCGCTTTCTGAATCATCAGAATAAACTCTTGTTCCATATACGCCTGTAACAGGCTCCTCTAAATTTTCAAAAGTTAATCCGAGTTTCGAAGAAGAATTGTCAATCTTTTCAAGCGAATATGTACCTGTCCATTCTTGTTTATGAGTGTTATCTGTTAAGATAAAACTTTTTTCTTCAAAACTCAATGTCAAATCCAATACTGGTATGTCATCATGCACTGAACCTGAGAATAACATATTACCATCTAAATCAGTAATAAATTCTAAAGACCAGTTATATGATGATACCGACCGAGTTTGGGAAGAATCACACGAACATAAGCCTACACACATAAAAAAACATACGCATATTGCCAATAACCGTTTCATTTTACCTATTACCAACCTTAATTCACAACTGTTTTGCATTTAATTAGGGAAGTGTCACAGGGTAAGAAATAGCGAAAGCTCCACCGCCTGCCAAGGCATTATTAGCGGTAGCAACACCAGAAACAGAAACCGTTCCCTTATCTCCGCTATTACCTGTTCTTCCAGTATCCACATCAGTTTCGATTGTTTCTTCACCGTCGGCTAATTCTGCAAATGCCGTATTGGTGGATTTTTTGTTCATAAGCACATTAACTGTACCAGTCATACCAGTGAACTCCGGTTTTGGAGATTCATACCACGGTACATACAACTTCACATGAACTTGAATCCCATCATCCTCATCATAAGTTGCATAAGAGTTAATACGAACATTAGCGACTGCTCTTTTGGTGACACCATCGGAAATCATAACATCGGTTAAGTATCCGTCATATTCTCCAATGACTACCGGCTGTTGAGTATCCGTTATTTCCGTTGTTGTTTCCGCTGCAAAAGCAGGAACCGCACTCACAGAAAAAAGCATACAAAACGCTACCAACGAGGTAAACAATCTTTTACTAAATTTTTTCATAAACAATACTCTTTTCTAAAATGACCAGAACCTACATTTTTTGTATTCAGTTATTGGCAATATGCTACTAACCTGCAAGCACACTCTCAAATCATAAAATGTTTCAAATGTACTTGTTTTATTTTATGATAGCACTTATTTACATTGGGTGCAATAGAAAATATACACCATTAAAATTTAATTTTTTGTGCAAATCGAATCAAATATAAAATTATATCGCTTTAGATATTGTCCTGTTCTAATTTAATCACATTCATAATACCACAATTCAAGGCTTCACAAATGCGAACCAGCGTTTCCATGCTGATATTCTTTCCCTTGCCCATGTTGGCAATCATATTTGTGGTAAGACCGGCGGCAAGCCGCAAATCCTCTTTCCTCATGCCACGCTCTTTCAGTGTGTTCCATAGTGGCTGATAACTAATGTGCATAGGCTTCCCGCCTTTCTTTCCATCGTCAAGTGTTTTATACCCATTATAGCAGAAATCTTGCGTTTCCACAATATTTCTTGACTACACCGCCGGTTCCGTCTGGATTGTGCTTTTCCTTTCTCCGCTTTTATTACATCTAATTAGCCATGAGCTGCTTCATGCCCTGGGACTTGGAGCCCGGGTTATCCGAGCCGTAGCCCTCCAGCAGATTGACCACACCCCATACGCCAAGGCCAGCGCCGAGCGCGATAACGAGGGTCTGTAAAGTGTCGATTGCAGATGAGAAAAATGCCATATAAGCCTCCATTTCTCCGGGATTTTCCCGGTAACAAAAAAGCCGCCCATGCAGGCGGCAGGTTACAAACTTCGGGACACTTTGTCTCGAAGCGTTTATGCAAAGGCGTCTGGATCGTCGATGTCATCATAGTTGAGGATGTCCTCGTCCTCTTCCGTGAGTGCATCGTCCGGCACAGCCACCTCATACATTGTACACACCTCGTTCAGCCCGGGCCGCCTGCGGCGGTTAATGAGCCTGTCGAGGTCAAAAGCGTTTTTCTGTTTATCGGCCTCCGCCGTATAACGGTAGTTCGGATGCCGTTTCAGATCATACTTGGGAGAGAAGAACGGGGGCAGGCCCCGAAGCTGCAAAATACATTTGTCTCCCGGCATGGTTGCAAGCTCGGCTGGGGTCATCAGTTCCCGGCCCAGCCGCTGGGTGTTTTGGCTGTAGCTTTCCGACTGGCCACGGGAGCGGCTGTCGGTCTGCATACTGATTGTGGCTTTTCCCAGCCAGTTCTCGGAGATTTCCTTGATAGTGCTGGCTTCGCGGCCACCGAGGAACACCACGCTGTCCATGTTGCCGAGGATTGTCTCGGCGTGCTTATCGTAAATGGCCTTGCACTGTGCCAACTGCTGATACAGCAGGCAAAGACTCACCTCGCGGGAGCGGATAACCGCGACCAGCTTTTCGAGCTGGGGCACCTGTCCCGTGTTGGCTGCCTCGTCCCACAGCACCCGTACATGGTGCGGCAGGCGGCCACCGTGAACATTGTCCGCCCGTTCACACAGGAGGTTGAACATCTGCGAAAATGCAAGTGCCACTAAAAAGTTGTAGGTCTGCGTGGTATCGGAAATAATGAAGAATACCGCCGTTTTCCGATCTCCGATGCGGTCAAGCTCCAATTCGTCATAGGCCATGACCTCACGAAGCTGCGGGATGTCAAAGGGAGCCAGTCGCGCACCGCAGGAAATCAAAATGCTTTTTGCCGTCTTGCCGCTGGCCAATTTGTACTTTTTATACTGTTTGACCGCGAAGCAATCCGGCTTGCGCTTTTCGAGCCCGGCAAACATATAGTCCACCGCGTTCATAAAATCCTCGTCATCCTCCTTGACCTCCATGCCGGAAATCATATCCACAAGGGTATTCATGTTCCGATCCTCGGCAGGCCCCTCGAAAATGATGTAGGCGATCAGAGCACAGTACAAAAGCGTTTCCGATTTCGTCCAGAATGGATCGCCTTCCTTGCCTTCGCCCTTGGTGTTGGAAATCAGGGCATCCACGAATTTCAGAATATCGGCCTCGTTGCGGATATACGCCAGCGGGTTATAGTGCATGGATTTTGAAAAATCTATGCTGTTGAATACCTTGATTTTGTACCCGCGTTTTTGCAGGAAACCCCCGACCTGTCCCAGCACACCACCTTTCGGATCGACCACCACATAAGAGGAATGAGCCTGTAAAAGCTGGGGCGTAAGCCAGAAGCGGGTTTTGCCGGAGCCGGACGAGCCGATAATGCAGCAATTCAGGTTTCGGGCATTTGCGGGGATTTTAGGGCGGGTGTTCATCGTGAGAAACTCCGTCCCGGTCAAAATCACGTTGTTTTCAAACTTCGGATCAACAAACGGTTTGATGTCTTTTTCCGTTCCCCACCGGGCGCTGCCGTATTCTGCATCCCGCCGAAACTTCTTAGCGTTCTTGCTTTTGAAATAGATCAGCAGCCGGAAACCAACTGCGCCTACAATACCGACAAGCCAATCCAGCGGAGCAAGACCGGGTGCAAAGTCAGCAAAGGCCGGGCCAATCGTCTGGCCCAGCCCGATGAGCTTATGTGCAAAATCGTTACCCGCCGCCAGCCGGTAGGCTGTCCCCAGCTTGAGGAACGCCCACAGGATGAACAGATAGGGAATGTTCGGAATGAGATATTTTCTGATCTTATCTGTCCTCATGGGCCACCTCCTTTGCACGTTCTTTTTGTTTCGGCTTTTCTTTGGAAAGCTGATCTGCCGCCTGTTTCAGTTGTTCCCGGATGGGAACACGGTTCGATTTTGCTTTGCTTAACACCTTCCGGGAATACTCAGAAAAGCAGGCGGTCATTGCGTCTGCCTGTCCAGCCTTGAAAAACAGCAGGTATTTGTCCGGCCCGGTTTTATAGAACGCATAGTCTACATTCCATTTCCGGGCCACGCGGTCAAAGGACTTGGCATCCCCGGATAGCTCAATGCTGTTTGTGGCTGTGCCGTGGGCCATGAGCTTTCGCACACTTTGTTTGCCATGCGGTACTTGCCGCCCACGGTATGCCTTGCGGATCTTCCGACCCACCATGCCCAGCACATACGCCAGTCCCCGCGCCGTCAGCTTGGTTGTTTTTACGGATATGGCTATCGTGCGCCGGGAAATATCTTCATCAATCAGTTACACCGCCTCCTTCCTTGGGACAATTTGTCTCGAAGTGCCATCACCGATCCCCACGGTCTTTTTTCTGCATTTGACGGTAGCCCTCCAAAGAAGAACCGTCTATGATTTCCTGATAAGCGGCCATTTGCTCCCGGATAGAGAGCTTCGGGAAAGAGAATACCTTATGTTCCTTGGGAATATCCTGCAAGCCGTGATACACTTCCACGAAATGATCGCTTTCTTTGACAACATAGCCGCCCGGGGCAAAATGGCCGTTTTCGTGGATGCAGGCATCCCGGCCATACGCCTCATAATCGAAATACGGTTTTACCTGATCCGGCACATCCAACATTTCCAGATCGTCCACATAAATACGCCCCAGCGTTTCCTCATCGGATACGCCGGGGTAAAAGCCGTAACAGTCCAGATTTTGTGTCAGATTGATGATGTCCCGCACCGAAGAACAGTGATCGCCGCTGTCGAGGACGGCCTCCAGTGTTTCCAGCTCCGATGAGGTAAGCTCGGAAAGCAGGCAGGCCAGATGATTAAGCTCGTCCAGATTTTCATACTCGCTCAAATGGTCATAGAGCCCCAGCACATCCCCATCGAAAGAGGTAATAAAAATTTCCTGATAGCGGACGCCATCCACGCCGATCCGTTTCAAAAGAGCCTCCACCTCCTGGGCGGTTGTGGGAAATTTCAGTGTTTCACCCACAAGCTGGCCCTCGCTGTACTTTCCGGCGTTGGTAACGTAGGCTTCAAACAGGGTTGCCATTAGCGGCGGCCCTGTCCCTTGACGGTCAGGATGCCCTCAAGGGTTGTTGCCGTAATTCCCAGCCGCTGGGCCACGGCAATATCATTTTTCATGGCTTCGGTCATACTGTGCCCGCAAACAACCAGCACATGAGAACGGCGGAGCAGGTCACGGCTCATGTCGATGCCGCTTTTATGCTCCTCGGGAACAGCATCATTGAGAAACAGGGGCAAGTACAGGGGCGGGCAAATAGGAGAAAAGCCTGCCTCATACACGGTGCGGCAATACTGCGCCGCCAGTTCTGCGTTTTCGCTATCGCCGCCGAGCCATGCAGCGGTGATATAAGCAAGGGGTCGTTTCATCGTTCATACCTCCGATATTTTAATAAGAAAGTTCAACCCAAACCCCACGCCCTTTCCCAGTCTTGGGAAAGGGGGCGGCTCTGGAGGATATACCCCCGCCGCTTGCCGGGGAAATAGCACAGCCGGGGCAGACCGTCAAGGGCGAGCCGCCGAAAACGGCGGTGCGCTGCACCCTTGACGGCCCACTCCCGGCTGTACTAAAAAACAGGCGGCGACGGGGGATATATACCACCAGAGCCTCTGCGCGAGGGCGGGGCCCTCGGGACAAAGTGTCTCGAAGTTGTTACTTGTCAAGTTCCTGCTTTTTCGGGGCTTTTGCCAGCTCCGGCGGCTGTTTTTCTTTCCAGTCATCCAGCAGGGACATAATCTGTTCTTTCATTTTGGCGGGAGTGACCTCCTTGCCAAAATACTTTTCCAGTTCCGCAGTAGAAATAATCACGCCTCGATCCTCCTTTTTCTGTTCTGATAAGATACCGTCAATGACATCGCCGTTGAGCTTGCCTTCCTTATCCAGCTCCCGGAGCCGTTTGGCCTGGGCCAGCGAGGGCGAAGCCTGCTCCCCGTCAATGGAAACAGCAATAAGCCTCTGATTTTTCGGTTTGATGTAGGAAAGCTCCACGGCAGGCATGAAGCCCATCTTTTTATCGTCTACCTTATCCAGAAGCTCCGGCACAAGGGAGTTGAGCCGCAAGTAGCGCATGACCTTTTTATAGTTCATTTCATGCGCCTCGCCTACAATCTCAACCGAGCGTTTCCCGACATCGCCTTCCGCAACACCTTTCAGCCGCCCGCCCTGATGCTTGATGTCCTCAACCTCGAGTTCCAGCAGCGCGGCCAATTCGCTGGGGAGCATCCCGTCACGCTGCTTGTTGCTGTCCTTCATGGCCTGCACCGCTTCGTGGTCGGTCATTTCACGGACAATAAAGGGCATTTCCTCCAGCCCCGCCAGTTCACTGCCGTGGGTACGGCGATGGCCCGCTACAATTTCATAGCCGTTTCCATCTTTCTCCGGGCGGGCAAGACCGGGAACCATTACACCGTTTACGCGGATAGAAGCAACGATTTCCTGCATCTTCGCATCGTCCCGTACCTTAAAGGGGTGCGGACGGAATGTGTGAAACGGATGAACCTCGGAAAGTTTCAGATAAACCAGCTTGCCTTCCTCAACCGGGCGGGGCGGTGTAGTCGGCTCGGGAGCCGTCTGTTCCACAGCAGCAGTTTCCTTCAGTGCCGTATCCTGTGCGGGCTTAATGGGCTCCTTGGCATCCGGGGCCTTTCCATCGCTTCGGGACACTTTGTCTCGTTTGGACGGCTTGGGCTTGTCAGGGGCCGCCTTATCCGCCTTGGGTGGGCGGCCCTTGCGAGCCCCAGCCGATTTCTCCGCTTTCTGATTTTCAGTCGCAGCCTTTTCCGCTTTCGGCGGACGGCCACGGCGCGGCTTTTTCGGTTCCTCCGTATTGGCGGGCTGCGGTGTTTCTCCGGGGGCTGCCGCCTCTGGCGTTTCGGGGGTTTCCGCCTTTTCGACTTCGGCACGGGCGTTCTGTCTCTTTTCTGCCATAAGCTCATTGATTTTGTCAAAGGACACAACCACATCGCCGGGCTCAGGTATGGCAGGCCCGGTCTGTTCCTGCTGGGGTTCAGATGCTGCGGCCTGTTCGGGTGTGGCGATAGGCTCGGCGGCCTCCGGGGAAATATTCTCCGCAGGGCCAGTATTCAGTTTTTCATCGGCCATTTACGATCCTCCTTTTCGTTAAAGTTGCACAAATTAGAGCGCTAAAATTTTGTAGTTATTTTTGTGCCTCCTTTCCGTCTATCCACGCAAAAAAGCCGCCCGTTTTTCATGCCGGACGGCTTTTTGCGTAATGTGATAGATCAAATATTATTTTTTCTGGTTTGTAGGCTCCGAAAAGCCTTGTATTTACAGTGTTCCTAATAGGAAGTAATCATATTTATAAACACCTTGTGTTTCAGGGTGAATTAACCTTTCTTGTATTATAGTCTCATCCCAAAGAATTATTTCTACATTTGGATTAGACGATTTACAATTCGAAACAAATTTTTCCCATCTATCTAATTCCGTATTATTTGCAATACTACCGCCTTTAACAATTTTCTTAGATCCTAAATTTCTAGGAATACAAATAACATATCTTTTGATATTTGGGCGAACTTTCACAGCAGTTTGAAACGAATTGCTAATCTGATTAATTTGAGTTGTTTCGATTTTTTCTGGAAACCATTTAGACTGTACAGCAACAACATCTCCATTCGTTAAAATGCCGTACGCTTCAACTCCACCATCTCCACCATCTCCATTTACAAATGCAAATTGAACCAATTCTTCTTTATATATTTCCTTACACCAAGATTCGAAGAGTAAATTACACATAACCTCAAACGCATGATTATTTGATTCTCCATGATTATTAAATTTTGTCCAATTCATCTTATCTCCTTCTCATAATGTATTCCTTCATATTGTTCAATTATCAATCGTTATTTATAATTTTTCGTATCCGGATCATACTAATCTTTATTCTAAAAATAATTATTTATTGCGCGATGGTTTATCTTTTATAAATATTCATGATTGCTAAGTGTAAATTTCCATTTAACTAACACTTCATAACCGCAACTATTCCCCTATGTAAGAACTTTCCCTTCAATTTTTAAATCATCTGAAAATACCTAAACGCATCTTTTATTGCTTCTTCTTTTTCTGTTGGACAAATCGGTTGTTTTGAATCCCCATTTTTAGGTTTGTTATAGTTTTCTCTTTCTTTAATTCCACACTTTTCTTTTACTTGTGCTATATATAGACTTGATACCTTAAATCCATATTTATCAAAAACATATTGTTTAATATTACTGTAAGTAGCTTTAGTCTCTGAAGCCGTCAATTCTATTTCTTCCGCGTGTAATTCAATGTTGATATGTTATTTTGTCTTAAGTTTGGAAAGTAACACGATTGTCTCAACATGCGCCGTCCTTGGAAACATGTCAAACGGATAGCATTCCTTCGCCTGATAGCCATATTTCATCAGCACCTTAATATCCCGCATCTGCGTCTGCGGATTGCATGACACATACACGATCTGCTTCGGTTTCATATTCGCCAATGCTGTCAAAAAAGCCTCATCACTGCCGCTTCTTGGCGGATCGATAAACACAGCATCTACCATTCGGCGCTGAGCCGCTGCTTTTTTCATATATGCTGAAGCATCTTCACAGACAAACTCGACATTTTTAATTTGATTCACAGCCGCATTTTTCTTCGCATCCTCAACCGCCTGACGATTGACTTCGACACCAATGACCTTCTTTGCCTTAGAAGCCGCGCTGATGCCAATCGTACCGATTCCGCAATACATATCATAAACCATTTCATTACCCTTTAAAGCCATCAATTCAATCGCTTTGGCATAAAGCTTTTCTGTCTGATCATGATTGATCTGATAAAATGATTTAGCTGATATGGTATATTTTACCCCTAATAATTTATCAATAATAAATCCCCTGCCATACAGCACCTTTTCTTCATCGCCCAGCACAACACTTGTTTTTCTTGAATTTGTATTCTGAACCACACTTGTTACCTCAGGACAGCACTGAATTAATTCACTCACAAAATTTTTACTGCCAGGCCATACCTTCTGCGCACCTACGAAACAGACTAACGTCTGATTACTCATAAATCCGCGCCTAATCATAACATGACGAAGAAAACCGGTTCGGCGGTCTTCATCATATATTTCAACGCGATATTTAATTACCAGCTCTTTAATCGTCTGAAGAATGCGATTGCTGACTTCATCATGATTTAAGCAATTCTTGATATCCACGATTTCATGAGAATAATCACTATAAAAACCAAACTGCACCTGTTTGCCATGCCGTCCAAAACTCATGATAATCTTATTTCGATAAGCACAGGGAGCCGCCATGCCGCACACATCATGCACCTTGAGCCGCAGCCCCTGACTATTGACAAGATCAATGAGCTGCTGTTTCTTAAGCTGAAGCTCATAAGCGTAATCCATATGCAGATAAGCGCAGCCGCCGCATTTTAAACTGTACGGGCATGCACTGTTAACTCTTTTCGGCGAACGCTTGATCAACGCATCCACTCTGCCGATCCAACCCTCTTTAATACGTTTGATTAACGTCACCTTTACTTCTTCATCAGGTAAAACACCATTCAAAATAACCGTTTCACCTTGAATTGGTACATAAGCCTGACCATCCATTGCAAGCTGCCTGACTTTAATATTTAAACTTTGATTCAGCTTCATTTTGATTCCCCTTTAAAATAAGTATCAATCATCTTCTCCGCGACCCGCTTCATTTCATCAGCCATAGAAGTAAAACCAAGCAGCAGCAATAATAAATCCTTCTTCTGTGACGGATCAAGTTTTTCAACATCAATTAAACAGCAGATCGCATCACCTACTGACTCACGAATCTGCTGCTTCAGCTGAAGATAACTCGTATAACTATCTTTCAGAGAATCCACACTATAATCGTCAGTCTCCGATAAATTCTGCATCACAATTTTAATATCCCCTAAGGAAAGTGTATTCTTCATTGATAAAACAATCATCAGCCTCAGCATATGCTCCAGCGTATATTTTTTACCCTTTGCCGGCGGCAGCAGCCCTTCCTTAGTGTAATTATTAATCATTGTTTTAGTAACAACCTTAGCTTCAGGATCACGCTTGTTCTCTTCAAAAGCATGATTGATCAAACTGATGATCTGATCCATGTATAAATCAAGATCTGGTATTTCACTGACACTTAAATCACGATCATTTAATGTGTCATGTATCATTTTTTTTAATTCCATTGTTTCCATAAAAAACCTCATTTCATTCATATTGTACTTTATTTATAGAAATTTGCAAGTTTAAGGTTGTAAAAACCTTATTTTATGATATGATTAATTACATAAAGTAGTATTCAATACTACTTTATGTCAGATTTCATATGAGAAATATAATAGAAAGTGAGAGAATCATGATTAAAATTTTTACCGATACATCAACCATGTATACGCCTCAGGAAGGCGCTGAAAAAGGCTTTAAGGTATTCCCATTAAGTGTTTCAATCAATAACCAAACTTATCAGGAATTTGTTGATATTGACACCCCAACCTTTTATGAGCAAGTATTAAAAGGAAGTATTCCTTCTTCTTCTCAGCCGCCGATTGGCATGCTTATGGAAGCCTATGATGAATGTCAGAATGATGAAATCATTCATATCTGTATGGCAGATGGTCTTTCCGGTACTTATCAATCAGCGTTAAGTGCTAAAGATAGTGCGGCTTCAAAAGAAAATATACATGTCATTAATTCAAAAACGCTTTGCGCGCCGCAGCGTTTCATGGTAGATAAAGTCATGGAATTAGTTGCTGAAGGTAAAAATACAAATGAAATACTCCTTGAGATTCAGCGTATGGCTGATTCTGCTTTCTCATTTTTAATACCTCAGGATTTTAGCTTTTTAAAACGCGGCGGCCGTTTAACACCGTTAGCCGCAACGATTGGCGGCGTTTTAAAACTGAAACCTGTGATGATGCAGACTGAAGATGGCTGCCGTCTTGAAAAATTCGCATTGGCCCGTACCATGGGTAAAGCTGTCGATATGATTCTTGAAGATATGCGCCGCCGCGGCATTGATTCCTCTTATTCTATCGGTGTATCACATGCCTATGCGAAAGAGCAGGCAGAAGGCATTCTCACAAAAATAAAAACTGCATTTCCAGATATCAGAATTGAATTATTTGAACTGACACCTGCTTTTATTACCCAGGGAGGTCCTCAGTGCATCGCCATTCAGGCCATTCAATGCTAACTCACTTCGGTGAGTTTTTTTATTGCGAAAAAATTTATAAATCTATTCTCTGATGAACGAATCATTCAAAGCAGCATCCCCACTCGCATCTGAAATATAGCGTTCTACCTTCATATGCAGGTCATATTTATCTCTTAACTGCGTAATCTGTTCCATCATTGGTGAAGCATGATGCAGATCAAGCGCATGCTGATTCTGCCAGCTGTCAATTAAGAGCACCGTTTCCTCATCCTCCATTGGGAAGAAATATTCATAGCGCAGATTGCCGCTTTCCGCACGAATATCCTCTGCGATACCGCTGTCAATCATCGCCTGGGCAAATTTTCTAGCGCTCCCATTTTTACCTGTATAATAAATATTTACTGTAAATGCCATCTGATAGTCCTCCTTTAACTATTTTTATTTTAATTCTCATTATAGCGCTTTGCAAATAAAATGAGACAGCTTCAGCCATCTCATTATTTATATTACGCGTTTTTTAAGAATGCCAAATAACCCTTATAGGCCTCATAAACATCTGCCTTCGATACAACTTCCCAAGGTGCATGCATGTTCTGAACCGCGATACCGCTGTCAATAACTTCCATATTGTACTGTGCAGTAATATAAGCGATCGTTCCGCCGCCGCCTTGATCCACACGGCCAAGCTCAGAAGTTTGGAAGGTTACCTCATTGCTGTCCATGATATCACGCAGTTTAGCGATAAATTCCGGATTGGCATCATTACAGCCGCCTTTTCCGCGTGAACCGGTATACTTATTAAAGCATAAGCCATGACCGAAGAACGCAGTATTCTTCATTTCGTTAACACTTGGATAATTTGGGTCATAAGCGGCACTTACATCTGAAGACAGCATGACTGAATTTTTCAATGCACGGCGAACCTTTAATTCTGTATAAGCCTCCATGCAATTCATTAATTCCGCAACCGTATTTTCAAAGAAACGTGACTGCATACCCGTTGCGCCGATGCTGCCGACTTCCTCTTTATCCACTAAGAGACAAACACAAGTCCGATCTGTTTCTTCAATTTCCAGCTGAGCCATCAAGGATGTATAGGCACATACCCGATCATCATGACCATAGCCCATAACCATCGAGCGATCTAAGCCGTAATCTCTTGCTTTACCGGCTGGCACTACTTCAATCTCCGCAGAAACAAAATCCTCTTCTTCGATATTATATTTCTCTTTCAGCAAATTCAGGATTGCTGCCTTTGATTTTTCCTTTTCCGCATCTTTCGCCGGAATACTGCCAACCAATACGTTCAAATCTTCGCCTTCTACAACCTTAGCACCTGTCTTCTGCAGCTGATCAGCTGAAAGGTGAACTAATAAATCAGAAATACCAACAACTGGATCACAATCATCCTCACCGATGACAACATTGATTTTAGTGCCGTCTTTCTTCACTACGACCCCATGCATTGCCAAAGGCAGCGTTACCCATTGGTATTTCTTAACACCGCCATAATAATGCGTATCAAATAAAACTAATTCATTATCTTCATATACCGGATTTTGCTTCAGGTCAATACGCGGTGAATCGATATGAGCACCTAAAATTTTCATACCCGCTTCTAATGGTTCACTGCCAATGTGGAATAAAGCCAGCGCCTTATCCATATTTACTGCATAAACCTTATCCCCGGCTGACAACTTGCCGTTAGTCTTGATAACCTCTTCCAAATCACGATAGCCTTTTGCTTCTGCGAGCCGCACACTTTCGCTTACACATTCACGTTCGCTCTTGCAGCTGCTGATAAACTTCTTATACTCTTCATTAAAAGAAAAGCACGCCTGCATCGCCGCATCATCATACTTTTCCCATGCATTCTTAATTTTTGCCATAAATATCTCCTTTTTATCCGTTAATATTATACGTCATTCTAATTTATTTTTCAGCCCTTTTATTCACTTTTAGGCAGTCTTTTCTTAAGGGCTGACAACAGCTTCATCTTCTTCTCATTCGGCACTGTATAAAGTCTTATCAAGCTGTCTTTCGCCGGTTTTCTTAAATACCCGTATACCAGAAGCTCTTCAAAAGCAATCCGGTAATGTTCATCATGAACTAACAAATAGCTCGTAATCTTTTCTTCACTAAAATTATCCGGATCAGGAAGATAAGCCTCTTCAAAGAAACGCAGATGATATTCATCCAAAGCTAATTCACCACGTTTTAATTCCTGATTTTCTAAAGTTAGGCGGTCTACCTTTTCCATCAAAACTTCAATCATATTTTCTAGTGAGCTCACATAAAATTCCTGACCATCTTCTTTAGCTCTTGCCAATAAATTTCTCAGATCTTCTGTTTCATTCATAAATAACACCTCTTTCTTTTAAGTATAAGCGATTTATGAACAGTTGCAACAACTCTGAACAAAGTGTCACTAATTTGTTTTAAACTGAGAATTATAAAGCATTGTATAAAGCTTATTATTCTCAAGCAATTCTTCATGAGTGCCGCGCTCTTCGATGCCGTGATCGGTTATTACCACAATTTCATCGGCATTTTTAATGGTCGACAGACGATGGGCAACAACTAAAGTCGTTCTTCCCTTGCATAATTCATCCAAAGCATCCTGAATCAGTATTTCTGTCGCATTATCCAAAGCACTGGTAGCTTCATCAAGAATCAAAATAGCCGGATTCTTTAAAAACACACGGGCGATTGACAAGCGCTGCTTCTGACCGCCGGACAGTTTAACACCGCGTTCACCGATTTGGGTATCATAGCCATGTTCCAGCTGCATCACATAGTCATGAATATTTGCCCGTTTAGCCGCTTGAATGATTTCCTCTTCACTGGCATCAAGACGGCCGTAAGCGATATTTTCACGGATAGTACCTGTAAACAAGAATACATCCTGCTGAACAATACCGATATTCTTACGCAGGCTTTCATACGAGATATTTTCAATATTGATGCCGTCAATACTGATTGTGCCCGTTTCAAGCTGATAAAAACGCGGAACTAAATGACAGATCGTCGTTTTGCCGCCGCCGCTTGGACCAACGAGGGCGACTGTCTTGCCAGCCGGAATATCTAAATTAATATCATGAAGCACTTCCTTGCCGTCAGAATAGGTAAAGTTTACATTATCAAAACGAATGTGACCTTCAACATGTTCAAGATTGCGGGCATCTTTGCTTTCCTGTTCAGGTTCCTGATCCATCAGCTCGCAGAAACGGCTGAACCCTGTCGCACCTGACTGCAGCTGCTCCACAAAATCAATCAGCTTGCGAATCGGTGAAACAAACATATTGATAAACAGCATATACGCCACAAAATCCGCAACTTCAATCACACCAAAATAAGTATAAATACCGCCTGCCAAAATCACTACGACATTCAGCAGATCGACGATCAGGCCGGTACCGCTGTGAAATTGCGCCATCGCTTTATATGATTTTTCACGGGCCCGTTTAAAGGCATTATTACCAGCCTGAAATTTTTCTTCTTCATATTCCGCGTTGGTAAAAGCCTTGGAAACACGGATACCGGAAATTGAATTTTCCAGATTAGCGTTTACCTCACCGATTTTAACACGCGCTTCCGTAAATGCTTCCGTCATTTTAGCGCGCATTTTAATTGCAAAATAAATTAAAATCGGAATAAAGATAAAAATGATCACCGTCAGCTGCACATTGATCGTGCATAAGTAAATAAAAGCACCGATCATCATAATCGATGAAATAAACAGATTCTCAGGCCCATGATGCGCAAGCTCAGATATATCCATTAAATCATTGATCATCCGTGACATGATCGTACCGGTTTCATGTTCATCATAATAGGAAAACGGCAGCTTTTGAAGATGATTAAATACATCACGGCGCATATCCGCCTGCATATAGACACCGACCAAATGTCCGTAATACTGTACAAAATAAGCAAGCAGACATTTCAGCAAATAGATGGCAAGCAGCATCATAGCAGCTACTACAACAGAGCGAAGCTGCTGATTAGGTATGTAATCATTCAATATGCCTCTGGTTATGATTGGGTAGGATAAATCACAGATGGAAATAAAAAAAGCAGCAATCATATCCAGAATAAACAGCCGTTTGTGCGGCTTATAATATTGTATAAATCGTTTAATCATATATTCACCCCTAACATTCAGTAATTAGTATAGCATTTTTTAATCAATTAGACCAACCCATCAGCACTAGAAAAAGGATTCCCTTTCAAGTTACGAAAAGGAATCCTGATCCATTTAGTTTTACTTTTTACCAGCCTGAATTGCTTCAATCAGCCGCTGTGGATTGATTACGGTTTTAATTTTTTCGCCGGTATCCAAGGTTAAGATATCACCGGTTTCAAACGCTTTACTAATGAAAGTATCAGGATCGAGCGTAGGATCTACTTGTACACATAACGCGTACATGCCTGCCAGCCATGGCACTGTCCAGCTTAATCCGCCACCTGATGTATGTGTGTACGAATGCTCACCCGTCATCCCTGCAAAGGTTCGGCCATCCATCGGTATTAGCAATAGCTGATCATCAAAAAACAAAATATCCGGATTGCTGCGCCAGAATAAACCTCTAGCTGTATAGCTATCTAATTGATCAGGGTCACTGTTTGGCTTATGGCCTAAACCAAAAATAGTAAAATCATAGTTCATTTCGGTGGCGGTCGTAATTACAAAAATTCCCTCTTGCTTAGCTTTTTCAATGACAGCATACAATTCATCAGAACCTAATTCAGCACCTTCACCAAGTCCATATCCTCTGGATATTGAAATCACACGGATTTTATCATTCTTTGGCAAAGCGGTATTGATTTCAATCACCCGCTCTATCGCCGATACTAAATAATTAAAATTAGTCGTATATTCATCATTCTTTACATCATAATCAACAAAGTCACAGGCAATATAATACAGCTTTGCATCGGGTGCTACACCGATACTTTTACCCACTGCCAAACTGGCAACCGCCGGACCATGCAATGATATAACCTTGTCATAAACATGGATTTTTTCATAAAGCATCAGCTGATCGGTATATTCCTCATGATTCACATCAAGAGTCTGATCAATAATTGCAATATTCACACCTTGACCTGTAATTCCCTGTTCATGAAGGGCGCGGATGCCTAAACCAGGATTTTTACCCTGTTCCATAATTTGAATTGGATCAAAAGTAGCCGGCAGCTTTTCTGGCCAAACAGTAATAGTATCATAGGATGTATAAATAAGATTTTTATTCTCAGAAAGATCAAATTGAGATAAATCTAGGCCAATCAAATTCCATCCCATTCCAAACAAGCTTTCAACCTCAAAGCGAGGTAATTCATCAACCTTTTCCGCAGTAGTTAAATGAGTAATAGGAACCTCTACATCTACAATAACTTTTTCATGATTCGCAATCTTAGTTAAATCGCCAAGCTTGGTCATTGGTTCAAAATCATTGGTATCCGCGCTGCACCCACACAGCAGCAAAGTCAGACAGGTCATTATCTTAAGTTGTTTTTTAAGCATTTATTTCGCCCCTTTCTTTCACGAATAAAAGCTGAAAGTAATAAAACGAATACTAATATCTTTATTTTAATACTAGTCCTTTATGACCCTGACATCAATCAATTCAAAATTATTATTATGATTATGCAAATTCATGCAGCTGGTCAGCAATTAATTTCATTTCTTCATGTTCAGCTTGAGAACAAACCAGCTTCTTTTACAGCACATATGTAAAGCAGGAATTGCTTCCTGCTTAGTAATCTATAACGGATGGCGTTCTGCCAATACCAACAACCATGGCAACAATTTTACGCCAAGTCGCGCATCCGCAGATGCCATCAGCACTTAATCCATTATTACGCTGATAGGTGACCAATGCGCTTCTGGTTGCCGGACCAAAGATGCCGTCCAAATAAGAAGTACCATAGCCTAACGCATTCAGCGCATCCTGAAGCACTAAAACATATGTTGAAGAATTACCGCTTCTAAAGGTTGGAAACCCAGCAGTACCGCCGCAGGCCGCGCCAATGTAACGGCGGTCCATATGCACCCAAGTCGGTGTCATTGATAAAGGTTCAACATAACCCCATACTCCCAGATTAGTAGCAATCTGATGAATCTGACGTCGCTGAGCCGCAGTCAGCCGCTGACCGACATCAAAAGATACACCGGCATAATGCTGACTTTGCTGACCGTGACCGCCCTCCCAAATGCGCTTAAAAGCATAACCGACTGGAATCCCTGAGCCATAAGTTCGGCGGGTATCATTCCATGCTTCCATCGCTCTTGTTGTCGTCCATAATACATTCGCTCTTGAAGAACCGCGGAATTCACGGACTAACAAGGTTCGGCCATAAGAATAAGGCATCGGATCATCTTCATTTTTATTAAAGTTATACATCAGATTCTTATCTTGATCATAAACAAGAATTTTAGTCATTACCTTCACCTCCTGCACTATTCTATGGTGAAGTGATAAAAACGACTGTACAATTACTGCTAATTTTCTAAATTAATCATCAAGCCAATTATCATTCAGATATTCTTTTATTTTACCTGCTTTAATCAGCCAAACCTTTTCACAGAGTGTCTGAATGAAATAACGATCATGTGATACCACTAATAAGGTTCCCGTATATTCCTGTAAAGTCTGTTCAATGATTTCAATGCTTGTGAAATCAAGATGATTTGTCGGCTCATCAAAAATAATCAGATTTACTTCCTGTTTTAATATCAGTGCCAGCTTTAATCTGGTTCGCTCACCGCCGCTGAGCACCTTCAAGCGTTTATACATGTCCGCCTGATCAAAACCAAAACGTGTCAGATATCTTCGTGTATCTTCTTCATTTAAGCTTAACATGAACTGTGCATAAGCCAGAATTCTTTCCTCTTCTTTGGGGAAAAGAATCATTTGCGGCAAATAACCAATCTGTACAGATGACGCAAGGCTGATTTCACCGCTGTCAGCATTCTCCTCACCCATAATCATTTTAATCAGTGTGCTTTTCCCCTGCCCATTCTCAGCACAGACAGCGATCCGATCCTGCCAATAGACATCAGCATCTGCCTGATCAAATAATTGCTTCTCACCATAGGCCTTCGAAAGCTGATGAATCGTTAATACTTTCTTCGAATAACTTTCTTTTTCCTTCACCGATACATCAAAATGCCGTGTCAATATCTGCGGACGCTTAATGCGCTCAATATTCGCCAATCTTTTTTCTAACATTTTAGCTTTTTTAAAAAATTTCTCATTATCGCCCTCATGTCCCCATTGACGGAAACGCCGGATTGCATCCTGCAGCTTTTTAATCTGCTTCTGCTGCTCCTCATAATCCTGCTGCCATAATAAATACCGTTCCTGTTTTTGACGGCGGTAGGCATCATAATCACCGATATACATCGATAATTCACCATAAGTAATCTCATAGATTTTCTTTACCGTATGATTCAAAAATGTCCGGTCATGAGATACAATGATTACCGTTTCTTTTAGATTCAGAATATAGTTTTCCAGCCAGCGTATCCCAACAAAATCAAGATGATTCGTCGGTTCATCTAAAAGCAGTACATCTGGCTTCATCAGCAATTGTTTAGCAAGATTCACCCGTGTTTTCTCGCCGCCGCTTAACACCTGATAATCACTTTGAAGCAAATGCTCGATCTGCAAGCCACAGGCAATTTGTTCCACTGTTACCATGACCTGATATCCATCCATGCTTTCAAAACGTGCCTGAAGCCTGCCATATTTATCTAATATTTTTTCAAGCTCATGACCGTCAGCTTTTGCCATCTGTGCTTCTAATTCCTGCAGCTGCAGCTGAAGCTTAATGATGTCCTCATGAGCTTCCATCAGATAGCTTAAAACATTTCCTTCATAAGCATCAAACATCTGATTCAGATAAGCAACTCTGGTATTCTTAGTAATCAGCACTTCCCCTTCCTGAATCGTTTCCAAGCCAGCGATTACCTTTAATAAGGTGGATTTTCCGCAGCCGTTTTCACCAACAATGGCTATATGTTCACCATCAGTTATTTTCAATGTAATATCATCCAGAACAATATCCTGGGTATATGCCTTTGTGACATGATTTAATTGTATTGTCATAATAAAATTTCCTTTCCATATTCATTGCGGGAAAAGAAAAAGCCCCAGCAAAAAGTGGGACATTCAAAATTATAAAATAATATTGATGCAAGGCTTTTTACTTAAGTTTTCCCTAAAAATTGACGCACTCGTCCCTATTTTCAAGAAAAACAGTGAATGTTATCGTACGACAAAAAGCATCATGCGTTAACTGTTGGTTATGTTTTGTACTCTCTATCATACGAATCATCATTTGCCCTGCACCTCCTTTAGAAATGATATTATTATTTTAAGATAGGCATGCACAAATGTCAAGGCTTGGTGAAATGCCAGTATTTTCCATAAAAACTATTTGTCAGTTGAACGCACTTCAAGATAATAGTGTTCAACATTCAAATCAAGCTCGGCATGATTTTGATTAGCGTCTATATCGAGATTTTCTCTGACAATTTCGACATTCTGACCATGATTAACCAGCACAGACTGTTTTTGAAAATTCAAAACCGAACCTAGCTGGGTGACGAAATCATAACCTTTAACGCCTTCATTCTTGGTGCCCATGCTGTGATAATCAAAATTGCCATATTTTATAAATTCCGCACTCACATCAATGCTGCTGTATGAAGGAATAACTAATTCAAAAGTTTCATAAAAAATTCTCTTATAATGCATAACATCAATAAGCATATCCTCTAACATACCTAACTGATAATGATTTACCATATCCGGTTCACCACTGTTATATTGGCTGAACAAACGACATAGCTCACCATAAAATCTATCTGCACTGAGATGACTTTTTAATGCCTCCGCATCCGTATCTTTAATCGCTTCTTCATAATAATCGTTCGCGATTATCTTTAATATTTCACCCAGCGTTGTTTCTATCCTATCCACATGTGCTTTAGCTTCATCGATTTCCTCACCTGCTTTGCAGCCACCATTTTGATAACCCTGAAGCGTAAAATTATCAAGATCATCACCCATCACGATCAGGAAGCGATTTTCATTATAATCATAATCCTCTTTTGAAGGTATGAAAAAACTGCGTTCACCTCTGCCATGCTCTGAATCATACACACCACCGTTAAAGCCATAGGTAAAAACCATTGTTTGATCATAGTCCATTGTAAATTCAATATTCATAGTTGGTGCCGGTGCATCACTGCCCCCATCACTGATCTCATTCAACACATAGACAATTACTGAATCATCAAGCGTCGGATAGTCAGTAAAAGCAGCTTCCATATATGCCGAATCTGCAAGCAGTTCAGCATATCCCTGCCATGATGAAATTTCATTCAAATTCGCTGGACTGTTAATCATGCCACTGTAAGACATTGTCTCAGCTGTGTGATCATTCACCTTAAAGATAGGCATGATATTTTCATAAAAAGATGAAACATACGGATATATTACCGGTATTGTTTGATCTTCTGATGATGTATTAATTAATGTATAGCGATCACGAATCATGCACTGAGCGGCTGGATTGTATGCCGCTAAAGCAGTATCAAAATCAAATTCAATTTCACGAACTGCTTCAATACTTGGCATCGCTTCTCTGCTTGTCAAAGGAAAAATCGGACCGTCATAAGACATAAAAATACTGCTGCCATCTTCAAGTACCGGAATTTCACGCTTTCGTGGATGACTCATGCCAAATGCTAAAATAAGCAGACAAAATGAAGCAATAATGATAATTGCCAGCGTACGGTTCACATGGTTATTTTTTTTCTTTTCTTTACTCATAAAAAGCCCTCCAATTTTTAATTATTCAAACCTATCAATCTTAAAGCTGCTTTATTTCCATGCGCATATCATTTTTGTTTCTTCTATAAATTAATTATATCATTTTTTTCTTATCAGACCCATTACGCCAGCAAATATTTCTTAATAAGAATGAAGTGAGGATGAACCAAATGCCTACTTCTACATAGTATGGGTAGAAGAAAGGAGAATGTTATGGATAAAATTTATGTGGATCTGGATAATGATCAGCTAAACTTTGAAGAAGAATTTAAGCCATTTCTTGATGAAGAAGTAAAAGATCCATCCATTCAGACAAAGCCGGTGTGGCGCGAAGAAGACATCAGTCCTTATGACCTGATGGAAGCAGACGGTGAAGAAGCTATGATGGATTCAGTTAATGATGATCAAAATGAAACCGCCGTATGGCATGAACAAGACCGCAGTCCTTATGATTTAATTGATCATGAGGAAGATACTTTCGATAAAGTAAAGGAAAGAATCAAGGAATACGGGGATCAGCATGTCTGGAAAGAGGATGATCAAAGTCCTTATGATCTATTTGATGATTCACTCTGTGCAAGTTTTGATGATCCTTATGATGAGATGGTCAGTGAAGATGAATTCTGTAAAGATTGCTCAAATTATGATACATGCACAAAACGTCAGTCAACGCCAGTGAAAAAGTCACAGATGCAGCAAATGGATGATGAAATTGAAGCTAATATTTCACAATCCGAAGCTAATTTTACCAATGTCCAAAGTGACAGTGATGAGTATGACTGTATTCATGAAGCTGATATGTATGATAATGGCAATATTGATTGGCAATGCGGCATTGATGTAAGCAATAACTCAGGGCAGCGTTCTTTAAACAAGGCCATCCATGAATCAGGGTCACCTAAATCTGTCACTTATGAAAAGAAAACTATGGTGGAAGAAAATGATCCGCCAAAGAAAACTACTTGCTGGATCAGAGTCATCAAGGAGTATTGATTTCATTTATTGTAAATTTATGAAATAAGCTGTAAATAGTCTTGACATTTTCATGAAACAAGGGTATTCTCTTAGTATCAAATAAAAAGCGATGATCGGGAAATGCTGATGGAAAACGGATACAGAAAGCTGCTGGCTGATGTGAAGCAGTACCATGTACATCCAGCTCTCGCCCGTTAGCTGCAACCTGAAAGGCAACGAGTAAGGAAGTCGGGACTTCCCGTTATTGAAGAACAGTTTTGTTTGAAACTGGCTGAGAGGATATCAATTTGATATCAAGAAAAGTGGTACCGCGGTGTTAAGCTCCGTCTTTTTGATAAGACTGGGCTTTTTTTATTGGGAGGGACATAAAAATGAAACATGCGAATAAATATCAGCGTACATATTTTAATGTAGAAAACGCACCGATGCGCTGGATTAAAAAGGATTACGTCGATCATGCGCCGATTTGGTGCAGCGTTGATTTACGGGACGGCAATCAGAGTTTGATTATACCGATGAGCCTTGAGGAAAAGCTTGAATTCTTTAAAATGCTGGTAAAAGTAGGTTTTAAGGAAATTGAAGTAGGCTTTCCGGCAGCCAGTGAAACTGAATATGAGTTTTTAAGAGCGCTGATCGATCAGAATCTGATTCCTGATGATGTGACGATTCAAGTGCTGACACAGGCCAGAGAGCATATTATCCGTAAGACATTTGATGCCTTGAAGGGTGCTAAAAAAGCGATCGTTCACCTGTATAATTCTACTTCTGTTGCCCAGCGTGAACAGGTGTTCAAAAAAAGCAAGGAAGAAATCATCCAGATTGCAGTAGACGGCGCTAAGCTGATTAAGTCAATTGCTGATGAAACGAAGGGTAATTATCAATTTGAATATTCACCGGAAAGCTTTACCCAGACGGAAATGGATTTTGCGGCTGATATCTGCAATGCTGTCATTGATGTCTTAAAGCCTACACCTGAGAATAAAGTAATTATCAATCTGCCGGTAACGGTTCAGGTCAGCATGCCGCATGTGTATGCCAATCAGATTGAATATATGTGTGATCATCTCCATGAACGGGAAAATATTATTGTATCCCTGCATCCGCACAATGACCGCGGCTGTGGTGTTGCAGACAGTGAAATGGGCTTGCTGGCCGGAGCTGACCGCATTGAG
>OIWP01001938.1_pt1 | contig 23176 bp, 18 predicted proteins | sample 1587661 | NCBI WGS metagenome assembly OIWP01 (sample SAMEA3888899, study PRJEB22519) | human gut metagenome | biome: human gut; feature: human-associated habitat; material: faeces | place: Denmark | collected 2010 | reverse complement strand
TTTGCATGTTTTGATATTTTGTTCTTTTGCGTCCAATATGTAGGATTCTATCAGCGCTTTTATAACTCCTTCATTGTTGGAGATAATTCCCGGTATCTGCGTTCCTGCTTTTCTGCCTCTTTTTTCTTTAATAGGTTCTGTGATAGGAGGTTGTGTTTTAGTGTTAGCGTTTTTTTACACTTTTGTTCACTGTCTGTAATAATTCATTTTCTTTGTTCATGATTTTTTTATTTAATCAATAATTAAATGTTGTTAATATGTTGCAAAGGTAGAAAGGAATCTATCGGTAGGCAAATAAAAGTGGAATTTAAGAGGGAATGAACGCTCTTGATAGGCTAATTATCTGATATATAATGTTGTATTAATGAAAAAAGTGAGTGTTTCAATAAACGATCGTCTAATTGAACGCAAAGATAGAGGGTATTTTCATAACTGCAAAATGTTTAATAAAAAAAATATTTTCTTTCATGGCTTGATCTATTTAATTATTTGATAATCAAATGTCTATAAACTAATAAAAAACGCTTTGATATCTGTCTGCTTTTATATGTATTTTAATTGATTTTTGTACTACGCCATCATATGAACAATTATATAAATAATTATTCGTCAAAGTCCAAAGCGTGTTACTCTTACTATCATTTGCAATGCCAGATGGTTCTTTTATATCAAAATTTCCTAATTCATTTCCTTTTTCGTCTATATGGCGAACTTTGTTTTCTCCATAAGAACATAACCAGATAGTTCCATCTGTTGACTTAGTAACTCCTTGTATATCTCTCATATTCTCAAATTTTAAATAACAAGGTATATCTCCTTTAATAGCCGAAAAATCCTTTTCAACTATTTCGATAGAAGCCTGGAAAGTTTTATCATTAGGCTTATATTTACCTGCATTCCCTATAAAAAAACACTCTTCTTCTTTATCCCAATAAAGCCCTGTACACGTAAATCCTACATTAGCTTTTTCTTTGTCCGGCAACTTTAATATTTTATTTGCATATATTTTGTCACATTTCTCTTGTTCAATTTTTACTCTAATGCGTGGTAAAATTATATATCCTACTGTAAAAAATATTATGAGAAAAAATAACATAAAAATTAATCGTTTTTTCTTCTTCATACTTTCTTTCCTTTTCTCAGTTCTGGTATCCATTTTTTCCTTGTTGCAACCAACAATACAAACATCATTAAAGCCAACAAATATCTAGCAACTGCATTTTTATATACAGCAACCATAGACAATGCCACAATACTCGTACCTATAAGTATTGTCATTTGCAATTTTGTATTAAAATAATTTTTCATTTGTATCTCATTATCAATACATTCTTTTCTTGCTAATACAAAATATAAAATCATGACTATTAAATAGCTTACTAATGACGTATATCCACCAGCAACATATCCAAAAATCGGAATAAAAATAGCATTTAAAATTATATTACACACTGCTGCAAATACTGACGCAAACAAAATAAATTTCGTCTTTTTATAGTAGAACAAGATATTTACATATTGTTGATATATATACATAACAATAACACTAATTGCTAATGGTGGCATAACCCATATTGCCTTTAAATATTTTTTCCCTCCTAAAATCAAAATTATTTCTGGAGCCATCACAATTTCCGCAATAGCGCAAAAAGCAACTATAATTGTCCCGACTGTTATCAATTTACTTTTATCTTTCGACGAATCCTTTAACTTTAATTCCTTAAACAGCCATGCCTGTAAAGATAAATTCAACGCACCACTTATAACAAAGATGACCATAGCTGCACTATATGATACACTATATAAAGCAGCATCTTCATAACCATCAATTTTTTGTATCATTAAACGATCCGAATGATTTAATAATATCATCGATAAGTAATATGGCATCAATGGCAAATTATATTTCAATGCATCTATTGCATAGTCTTTTTTCCATAGTGTGGATGTACCTTTATAATTTGATATAAAAAACGGAATTGCAACCCCTAACTGGATTACTGTCCTTGTAGCTATAACATAAAATATAGGATTATCTAAATTAAGAAAAACAGTTAATGCACCAACGATAGGTCCGATAAGACCATATACAATTATTGCAAATAACATTTTCTTATATTGGTTATCAACTCTTTGTCTTGATGACCACAATCCGAAACTGATAGTTCCTATAAAAGAACATATCATCAGTATACTTAACGGAGTACTTATTCCAGTAATATAATTAATACCCTTGTGAAACATTAAATACATTAATGTCCAAATCACAATCAATACAATACTCAATGATTGCATAGTTGCTGTATATATTGTCCTGTTTTCATCGTCCCTTACCAATCCTGCAACATAACCATTGCTGTATATTCTCAATGTTATAATAATCTCAAATATTTCTAGCCAGGACATAAATATACTATATATTCCATATTCCTCAGTAGCTAAGTAATGCGTCAGTATAATCATTACCAACCAAGGCGCAATTTTTTGTATTATATTTCCCACTGCATACCAAGACGCAGCTTTCATTTCTACTGACATATCTCTATATTTTTTTATGATTTTTTTAAGAAAAAGTTTCATATCTAACTCACTTCTATTGACTGATAAATCTTACTATTTCCAAAAAAGAAAATAGCAATAAAAATAGTTGATAAATAATGAATCCATATACTCGATCCTGTCATTCCGATGCCTATATAACATAGCAACATAAAATACATAAATTTTTTACACTTTAAAGGTGCAATATACTTTATCGTTCTTGCACGAATCAATGTAATTCCAAGAATAATGATAGTTCCCCATATTCCGAAAAATGTCAAGAATTGCAAAACGACATTATGTGCATAATAATATTCACCCGAAGTAATATATAGCGGAATTCCAAATCCTCCTGGCAAACCGACTCTACCTCTTATATACTCTACACATGCCGTATAAATATAATCTCTGTTGGTCAAGTATATCTCATTGCTTTTTATTTGATTTATCAACAAAGTAACACTTCGAGATTGCATTCCATATTGTGCTAGTTTTTGGCTTACCCAATATAAAATATCTATTAAATTGTTTAGCAAAATATATGCCGATACTACCAGTCCTACAATAATTATTAGTTTCTTCCATAACTTTATTTTACCTGAATATACATATGCAAATAAAATCATGCACGCTGATATTACTGCAGACATACGTCCACCCAAAACAGCAGTCACAAGAATATTAATGGCAACATTAATATATAACCATTTTCTTTTTTCAATTCCCTGAAGTACCATGTAAGAACCAATAAATACATTTGGTACACATATACTTGTAAATATTGAATAATGCACTAGCCCTTGTTTAAGTAAGACAACTGCAACTAATACCAACGGTAAATTTAATTTAGAAAATTTCCACCATTTTTCAACAAATATTCTTAAATCAAATATATTATTTGAAACACACAAACATGGAACTGCTATGCCAACCAACGCTTGTATACCTTCTATAAATACATAATACCGATAAGGCACTACTATATAATTAATGATTATCGCAGAACAAAAAACAAACAAAAATGTAAGCACACGTTTATTCATGCTCATTGTCGTTCCTATTGCTATTATCGCAAGCATCATATAAATTATATATTCATATAACGATGAAATTTTAAAAGTGTTTTCTAAAATATTCGCAAAGTATGGAACATAAATATATATCACCAATATAATTGCAAGTATTGTACTTTTCTGTTTTATATTTCTTTGTCCATTACTCATATCGCACCTTATTTCTTGCGTTTTCTTATAACTTTATTATATATTTCTTTCCAGTCATATAATGCCGTTTTGAAAAATATAAACGGATACTTTCTTTCATAACTATTCTTTTTCTTTTCATCCCATACTTCATTGTTATCAGCTAATTTTTGTGAAAATGCATCTTTAACTTCTTTCGATAACCATTCTCTACCATCTTCACATACTCTGTTACGAATATCAGCGTATGTTGGTGTTTCTAATTCTGGAACTACTCCCAAGGTTAAAAATGCATGACCATTATAACAATATGGCTGTCTGCAATGTTTTCCCACTGGATTAAAGATTATTGGTTGTTCAGGATTTTTAAATATATTTTGATTACTAAGCTGTCCATAACATGGCTTAGCAGCCCCAGTTCCCAAATCAACGTACAAAGTCCAAGCTCCCGCATAACAAAAATCATCTATTTTTTTCTGAAAAATATCCAATTTGAAATCAAACATTGTAGAATCAAATTTTCTCCAAACAGACTCATACTCTTTTCTTGACATAGATGTCAAAAGATCTTTTTTCTCAGTCAAATCATTTCGTCCTACTGTAATTTGACATGCTGCTCCTAGTTCTGATTTACAAAGATTTATAATTTCATCAATATCATCAATCAATCCATCATAAGGCATTAACTCAACAGTAAACGAACATCCCTTTTCCCACATCTTTTTCACATTTGAAAAGTATCTATCTATCCATCCTTTTTTCTTTAACTCTGCATAGTGGAAAGAGAATTTGAACTCCAAATGCTCTAACAAATTTCTTGGGAACTCAGCAATTTCATCAAATCGACTTGTCAATGTTCCATTTGTTACAACCTCTAAAAAATGTCCTTGTAATAATAATTGGTAAATATATTGCGGCATTTCTTTCGGAATAAGAGTTTCTCCTCCTCCCGTTAGATTTATAATACAAGGGCCTCCTAACCTCTCTTTTGAAAGACATTTGCCAACATGCTCTGGAGTATATAAAAATTTAGCTGCTCCTTTTTCATTTTCTTTCAATGCTGAAATATAACAATATTCACATTTAAGATTACAATTCTTAATTGGTACATTGATAACTAACAATCTTTTAATTTCCATATTTAATCCTTTCGTATTACCTCTGCCATTTTTTCAAAATAGTTTAGCAATTTTTCTCTATCATATTTTTTATGTTCCCATATAGTTGTTCTCTTTAATTTTTCAAGCACTTCACTTAGCGAATTAGCTCTTACAATCATATTTGTATCATCAAGCCAATCTGCCACTCCAAAAACTTTACCAGTTTTATTATTTAAAACAATGCATGGAGTCCCATTTAATACAGAAAACAGCATTGCATGTAAACGGTCTGTTATAGTAATTTCCGCATTTGCAAAAGTTTCCCACGACTTTTGCAACTCGCCTATTCGCTTTCTTAAAACAACTGGCGATTTTATAACAGTACTAACCTTTCTAATATTATAGTTTTGTTTTATTTTTTCATAAAAATCATCAATATTTTCTTGCTCAGATTCGCAATCCTCTCGAATGCATACATTTATCACTTTCTCATGTCCAGTACATTTTCCCTTTGTTATTATATTTTTCCCATACAAAACCATATCTGGCACTAAATATACATCTGAGTTTCCTGTAAATTCAAATTTTTGTTTTATAAAATTGTAAGACTTCCTTTCTCTTACAAATATATGTAAATTACTATGTTTTTTTAATATTTCATTTGTTATTCTGTATTCCTTCTCTCCCAGTTCGTCTGAAGTATAATATATTGTTTGTGGAAGAATAATAATCTTATTATTTGGGTAGTTCTGCACAATCTCACGTATAACACATTCATTATGTATCCATAAATTTCCCATCCATCCACCACCCGAAATTACAACTAAATCTTCAGGTGTTACTGTATTTTTTATTATTTTTTTTTGTGTATGATACATAGGCATCAATATTTCAAAATATTCATAATCCGGGAAAAAATCTTCAAAAAAATATTGTTCTTGGATTGCGATTGCATGATCCCCCAAATTACCATGCATAGGTGTTCCAAACAAAAAAATCTTTTTATTTTTATTTGATTTTAATTTTTTTATTGCCGAACGCCATCCAGGATAAGCTACTGACAGTTTAATTTGTTCTTTTAAAATATTCATTATATCCCTCAAAAAAGTATTTAAAATTATTTTCTTTTTTTAACATCAAATCTCTAAGTAAAACTAATACACAAATAAATATATTAAAATTCTTTCCATAAATTGCCCCTTTAGCAATAATTTGTTTGTTGCTACTACCATTTTCTTTCTTTTTATGATAAACCGTTACCTCTGGTATATAAAAGATTGCATTTTTTTCATAATTACTTAAAAGGAAATCCACTTCTTCTCCACATACAAATTCGCTTCCCAAACCTAAACGTTCATCAAATTTTTTATTCATCACTAAATCTTTCTTAAATGCAACTTCAATAGACGATTTTGACATGAGCTGTAATTTGTTTCTTACATACTCTTCGTCGGAAGTATAATTTTTATATGGAATATTTTTTTCCGGATCAAAAATCTGTGATAATACAATTTTAGCACATTGTCTTTTTTTAAATGCATTTACAACAATTTCAAATGCATTTGCAGGATACCAACAATCATCATCAGATAATACTACTATCTCGCCTGATGCCTGCTCTAATCCTCTATTTCTAGCTCGTGATAATCCTTTTACACTCATTTCAATTTGCTTTATATCCAAATTACTATATTTATAAATTATATCTTTTACAATTTCATGATTATCCTGCGTTACAAATATAATTTCAAAGTCTTTATATGACTGTTTTTCCAGTGTTTCTAATAATCGTCTAATTTCCTTTTCTCTTGTTCCTAACGTAGGAACTAATACTGATATTTTCATATTTATTTCCTTACTTAATTTTTAGCAATTTAATCACACACCAATATGCTATATGAAAAACACTTCTGGCTATGCTTAGATGTTCTATATCTCTATATAAAATCCAATGATATTTAATTACCTTAAATTTATTACTTGAAATAGAATTTTGTCTTATGCGGTATTTCATAAGTACCGATCTCATACCATAAATATATTTTTCTTTTTTTAACATTTGAAGCCACAAAGCATCATCGTTTCGTTTTCTAATATTAGGGACTTCAAATTTCCCCATCTTTTCTACGTTGTACATAACCGTAGAATTTCCTACCGGGCAATCTAAAAGCACTCGATTATAATCAGCCTTTGGTACTGTCTTTATAATTTTATTTAACACTTTCCCATTTTCATCAATTTGTTCATACGCTGTACAAGAAAATGCGACATCATGCTTTTTCATAAATGCTAATTGCTTTTTCAATTTTTCTTCTGGCCAAATATCATCCGAATCCAAAAAAGCCATATATTCCCCATTTGCCAACTCCATTGCTTTTGTTCTTGCAACGGCAGCTCCAGAGTTATTTTCTAAGCAAAAATATTTTATTCTACTATCTTCTTTTATATATTTATCGACAATTTCTTTTGTATTGTCTGTCGAGCAATCATCAACAATGATCATTTCCCATTGCTGATAAGTTTGTGCCTGAACAGATTCAATTGTTTCCCCTATAAACTTCGCACAATTGTATGTTGGCGTAATAACTGATACTAATCCTTTTTCCATATACACTCCCTACCTAATCACTGCAAAAACTGTTTTTATCATTGTTCCTATATCATGTATAAAACTAAATTTCCTAATACTTTCAAGATTGTATTTCATCTTCTCCGGAAGAACCTTTTCTACATATACTTTGTCCACATCATCAGCTTTATCCAATAACTCTGCTTCATCTTTATATTTTATACTTGCCTCAGATGTAACTCCCGCCGGTAATAACAACGTAGCATACATTTCCGGTGTATACTTCTTTACATAATGCGTACTTTCCGGTCTGGTTCCTACAAGCGTCATATCGCCTAAAATAATATTTATTAACTGCGGCAATTCATCCAAACGATATTTACGAAGTTTTTCGCCTACCCTCGTAACTCTACTGTCATTGGATACGGTAACCTGGGTGCCGATTTTATCTGCATTAGCAACCATTGTTCGGAATTTAAATATCTTGAATTTTCTTCCGTATTGTGTAACACGCTCCTGACGATAAAACACTCCTCCATTAGAATCTCTTACAATCATAATTGAGATAGCAATTAATACAGGAGAAAATGTTACGAGCATAACAGATGCAGCAAATACATCAAATCCTCTTTTTAAAGCCAAACTAATTTTTTTCTTTTTTAAACTGTCATAATATGGACGAACTTCCTCCGTCTGCATAAATTTTGGTAATTTCTCCCATTCTCGTAACATCTGTATCTCCTATTTCTTCTATCACATTTAAATATATTCTTTCACGATTCTACTAAACTGCTTGATCACATAATCCACTTCTTCATCTGTAAGTTTTGTATGAAGCGGTAAAGTAATCTCATTTTCAAATCTTTTATATGCATTAGGATAATCTTTAATATCAAATCCCATATTTTTGTATGCAGTCATCATTGGCAACGGCTTATAATGCACATTGCAGGCAACACCTGCTTCTGCCATCTTCACGATAATCTCATGCCTCTGCTCCAACGTAATTCCCGGAACTCTTGTTATATACAAATGCCCAGATGACTGGTGGTTTTCCGTATAGTGATTTAATACCTCTATTCCGATTGGCTTAAATGCTGCATCATATTTTCCTATGATTTCTTTTCGACGTTCAAGCAAGCCTTTATATCTCTTCATCTGTGCCAGTCCGATTCCAGCTACAACATCCGTCATATTACATTTAAACCAAGGTCCAATGATGTCATACTCCCATGCCCCAAGCTGCGTTTTCGCAAGTGCATCTTTTGACTGACCATGAAGTGATAACAACTGGTACTGATGATAAATTTCTTCGTTATCAATTCCATCAATATCTTTCCAAACAGCAGCACCCCCTTCTGCAGTTGTAAAATTCTTAACTGCATGGAAGCTGAAATTAGAAAAATCTGCAATGCTACCAACTGGTTTCTCTTTCCAGGTTGCACCAAAAGCATGTGCTGCATCTGCCATAACAATCACTCTGCCGATGCTTTTCTGTATTTTATTTGCCGGATGGAATAAGTCTTTCTTACGTTCTACAATAGATAAAATCCTATCATAATCACATGGCACTCCACCGAGATCTACTGGAATAATTACTTTTGTTTTTTCAGTAATCGCATTTTCCAACTGCTCATAATCCATTTCAAGACAATCTCTCTGAGTATCAATTAAAATAAGTTTTGCCCCTACATGGCATACTACAGACGCACTTGCAGTATATGTATACGCACATGTAATGACTTCATCGCCCTCTTTGATTCCTAATAAACGCAAGGTCATTTCTGCACATGCTGTCTGTGAATTAAGACAAACAGCACGATTTACTCCACATAAATCTGCAACCTCTCGCTCTAATTCTTTTGTCTTAGGCCCAGTTGTAATCCATCCGGATCTTAATGCTTCTGAAACCTGTTCAATTTCTTTTTCTGTTATATCTGGCGGTGAAAATGGAATCCTCATAATATCGTTTCCTCCTTTTATCTGACTGATTATTTTAGAAAAAGCCTGGCTCAACACCCGTTCTTCCTACCTCTTCTTTTACCCAATCTGAATTCAGATCATTTTTGACTATTTCATTCTTTTTTAAATAAAGAACAATTTTGCTATCCCTTGCCTCAATAGCACTAACAATCATTTCAGCATCCAATAGATTCTCTGGAATTGCATCAATATTTACATATTCCTGTTCGCCCTCTTCTGTTGCCAAAATAATAGAACCTTTGATTTTGTCTAATATTGATTTTGTTTCGTAATGCATATGCGTCCTTCCCGTATTTTTATAAAAATACAATCTTGTTATATTTTATATAGCTACTGCTTCTTCCCTTTCAGGCTCACTCTTTTTTTGATGTACAACAAATTCAGCAGCTCGATTAACTTCTTCCGGCTTTTTAAATGTTGGTACAGCTTTTCTTAATACTTCTCTTGCCTGTGAGTCATCTCCTGTTTCACAAACTTCTCTAAGCATATTCAGACGAGTATTAATTTCTTCCGGACTTAATGCTGAATCACGCTCAATAAATATCATGCTGTTACTTGTTTTATCTAATTCTTCTGTTTTAACCAACAATTCTTCATATAACTTTTCTCCCGGTCTTAATCCTGTTTCCACAATTTCAATTCCCTGTACACCAGACAATCGAATCATATTCTCTGCCAAATCCATTATTTTTACAGGCTGTCCCATATCCAATACAAAAAGCTCTCCATTATTTGCCATAGCTCCACTTTGAAGTACAAGCTGTGATGCTTCTGGGATAGTCATAAAATATCGGATAATTCGCTTATCTGTAACTGTAACCGGTCCTCCATTAGCTATCTGACGTTTAAATAACGGAATAACTGACCCCGCACTACCTAATACATTTCCAAAACGTGTCGCACTGTACTTCACTTTTCCATGCGTACTTGCACTCTGTACAATCATTTCGCACATTCTCTTGGTAGCACCCATAACATTCGTAGGATTAACCGCTTTGTCCGTTGATACCATCATGAAACGTTCGGCTTCATATTTTTCACAAAGTTCTACCAGATTCTGTGTTCCAAATACATTGTTATAGATGGCTTCGATACAGTTATGTTCCATTAAAGGCACATGCTTATGTGCTGCTGCATTAATTACAATCTGTGGATGATACTTAGCAAATACATGTTCCAGTGCTTTCTTGTGTGTAATAGAACAAATTTCAATCTGAAGATTTAAAGTATTTCCATATGCAATTTTTAATTCCTGCTGAACATCGTATGCACCATTTTCATAAATATCCAAAATAACAATCTGTTTCGGTTGCATCTTTGCCAACTGACGACACAGCTCCGATCCAATGGAACCGCCACCACCAGTAATCAAAACAACTTTTCCTTTGTAATATTCATTTGTATGCTCATCAGATACCACCAATGGCTTTCTGAACAGTAATTCCTCAATATCAAATTCTCTTAAATGTCGCTTTCCTCCTGCCGCATAAACAGTCGGATAATCATAAACTTTTAATTTATATCCAGCATTTTTATAGTATTCATATAATGTTTTCTTCTTTTCTGCGTCCATTGACGGTATGGCAAATACAATTTCCTGTACTTCGTACTCATTCAATTTTCTAAATGTTGCTTCATCTTCTGACCATACCGGTAATCCTTGAATTTCACGACCTACTTTATTTTCATTAATATCAATAAAACATCTCGGAATGTATGCCGCTTCATCACTATTCAGAAGATCTTCCGCAAAGCTTACTCCTACACGTCCAGCTCCAATTATTGCTATTTTGATTTTCTGGACTTCTTTATCATTTCCTTTCTTTACTCTGCCGAATATATATATAATAAGGAAGCTAAAAATCTTCCCTGATTAGTTTCCTTATTACTACATTTATATGCATATCTGTACATCATCCTTAATGCCAATGCGCCTAAGAGATTTATACTGCTCAAACACAGCATTCTCGCAAATGTAATTTTTTCAACTGGAAGAATCAGTTCTAAGATCAAATAGACAAAAAATGCTATTGCATCTGTATATAGCAATCGAATATAACACTGGATACCGCCATATCTCCAAATCTGTCCATATACATTTCCAATCAATCTAATTGAAAATACACATAACAGTGCAAGAACCATCTGCTGCATCATGCCTGAAATGGAAAGTTTATCATTTCCACCATAAAGTCCTAAAAGTAACACCGCTGATAATTCATACACAAGCAAATCGTATACAACCAACATCCATCGAACATTACGCTTCTTATATTTCATTTGTATTTCTCCATCCGCAGGTTTTAATCTTACTTTTCCTGCATTTTCTTTTTTTGTTAAAAACTTAAATTTTCATCGTTCAATGAAGATCATTGTTCTTACTTGTTTCTCATATTCATTCTTACAATCTTTCCTTTTCATATAGTCCATTACCCCCCCCCAACAATTTTGGAGTCCTTAACACGACAACTAGCCTGTGAATGTTCTATTTAAAGATCATTCGCAGGCTAGGTCAAACCTCCTTATCATAATTTTTCAGCTTATAGTGTGGGTCAAAATAAGCATCCAAGAAACCATTCATTTATTCCGTTCCCCTTGCTTAACCGACACAACCATGCAGAAAAATTATCATAACCAGATTCGACTAAGCCAGCGAAACCCCTGTAAAATCAAGGTTTTTCTTGGTTGTTCCTATTATACCGCTATCTCCACTTAAAACATCTAGTACTTGCGGTAATTCATCTAATCGAAGTCCTCTTAATTTTGCACCAACTCTGGTTATCCTACTGTCGTTTTCAACAGTAACAGCAGTACCCATTTTGTCTGCATTACTAACCATTGTACGAAACTTATGAATTCTGAAGTGTTTACCATAAGTTGTTACTCTTTCCTGCCTGTAAAACACCGGACCATGTGAATCAAACTTTATCATTACTGCTATAACTGCCATTGGAATCGCAAGAATAATTAACATAATACTTGCTACAACTACATCAAAAAAACGTTTTAAAACTAAACTTATCTTTCTTTTCGATAAAATATCATAATATGTTCTGACCTCATCACACTTCATATACGACGGTAGATCTTCCCATTTTTTTAACAACATTGCATTGCATCCTTTCCTTTTTACTTAGATGTATATGCACTTACAACTGCTTTAAAATTTTCTGTTACATACTCTACATCCTCATCACTCAATTTGGTGTGAAGTGGAAGTGTAATCAGATTTTCATAATATGCATAGGCATTCGGAAAATTCTTAATATCCCATCCCATATTTTTGTAAGCAGTCATCATTGGTAAAGGTTTGTAATGTACATTAGTATTTACTCCCCTCTCTGCCAATTTAGTAATAATTTCTCGTCTCTGCTCATCACGGGCACCTGGAATTCTTGTCAGATACAAATGTCCAGAAGACGCAAAATCTTTTCCATAATGCTGCAAATGAATAACTCCAAGTTCATCACATGCTTCATCGTATTTTTTGATTATCTCTTTTCTTCTCTCCAGAAGTGTCGGATAACGATCTAACTGTCTAAGACCAATAGCCGCCATAATATCTGTCATATTACATTTGTACCATGGACCAATAATGTCATACTCCCATGCACCAATCTGTGTTTTAGCTAATGCATCTTTACTCTGTCCATGAAGGCTATACAGCTGATACTGATGATACATTTCTTCGTTATCAATTCCTGGGATATCTTTCCATGTTGCTGCTCCACCTTCTGCTGTTGTAAAGTTTTTCACAGCATGAAAGCTGAAATCAGTAAAGTCTGCAAACTCTCCTGCCATCTTTCCATTTTTATTTGCGCCTAACGCATGTGCACAATCTGCAAACACAAGCACTCTGCCAATTGCCTGCTGAATTCTTGCACCTAAATCATTTCCCTCTTTGGCCCTGAACAATGCTTTTTTGCTTTCAACTGCTGCGTATAACTTGTCATAATCACAAATAATTCCAGCAAGATCTACCGCTACAACAGCTTTTGTTTTCTCAGTAATTGCAGCTGCAACTTTGTCATAATCCATCTCAGTAGAATCTTTTTGACTATCTACAAAAATAACCTTGGCGCCACAATGAATTGCTGCACTTGCTGTAGCTGTGTATGTATATGCAGGTACGATTACTTCATCGCCTTCACCAATTCCACAGATTCTGAAATTCAATTCTTCCGCAGCTGTTGCAGAATTCAAACAAACAACTTTTGAGGTATGGCAAAACCCCGCTAATCGTTTTTCTAATTCTTTTGTTCTTGGTCCTGTTGTAATCCAACCAGATTTTAAAGCTTCAACCACTTCTGCAATCTCTAAATCAGAGATATCAGGTGGGGAAAAAAGAATAGATCTCTGTACATTTTTGCTATTCTCTTTCTGATTCTTCATTTCACATACTCCTTACTTAATCTTTTTTACACACTAATAGCCCGCTTCACTCTCCGAGTTCAGCAGGCTGAATACACCTATTTATTTTTAGTTTCTATTTTTCTTCTTCATCTTCGTTCCCTGTTATTTACTAAAATCCATGTTTACAACCACAATTTATTTGTTCAATAACTTCGAGCACGTTCGTGATCGGATGATCGCTGTCTTTCCGGGCTCCACGGTGGACTCCGGTGGGCGGTGCTCCACCCAAAGACTTTATCCTGTAGATAAAATCCTGTTTACAGTTTCCTGTATCTATGAAAACAGCGTTTTAGTCGCTTGTTCTCGGCTCTTTTGGCTGAAATCCGCGGATGCATTTTAATCCGAGATTCCAGGATGCATTCAGGTAGTAATTTCCCTGATGCCCATTCTTGCAGACAAAGTTCTGTCCTTTTTTATGTAAGGAGGCTCCACAGGCTGCACATGTGGAACTGATGTTATGCTGCTGTAGTTCCAGTACAACAAGTCCTTCCTGCCAGGCTTTGTACTTTATCTTTTCGCGAATGGCGGTGCTGAGATGTATCGGTGAGAAGAATCCTGCTTTTGACATCAGGATTCTGCTGTATTCTTTCTCATATTCTGGAAGAACGATAATCTTTGCACCTTGCTTAATTGTGTAATTTATAACTTGTCTACTTATGCTATGAGAATAAAAATCGTTGAAATTTTTTAATTTCATCCAGTAGCGTGAATTGGGGATTGCGCTGCTGCCACTGCTTCCTGATGCTTCGGATTTTTTGATTTTGTCAGTAACCTGCCTGCATCGGTGGGCATACTCAGCTCCTCCTCTTACAAAAAAGACGTTTTCTTTTGCGCCGTCAGAATTCAGCACGCAGCAGACTGTGAGTGCATCCTGATTGGTAAACGTTACGGCACAGATTTTTTCACCTGCTGCCATTCGTTCTTTGGCAGTTCTGCCGTCTTTTACAAAAGTTTTCCACGGGATGTGCAGCTCAGGGCCTGTCTTTTTCAGGACGATAGAAGGTGACATCATCTGCCCTTCTTCCGGTATGGTATTGCCACGGAGCTTGATGCGATTCCAGAGCCATTTTTCTCCAGTCCAGACTTTCAGTGTGATCGCATTTCCTTCAAAATCACGATACATGCCTTTATAACAGGTAACGGATTCTGTGAAAGAAGTGGAACGGATCTTCTGTTTTTCTCTGGAGAGGTAACTGCTGGCTGCGGCAATTGCACTGTTGATCGCAGCTCGCCTGAAATACAGGGGAACCTTTTGCCATGGCAGTGGGTACTGCACGGGCTGTCGGTCTCTGCCTGGGATTGTCAGCTTTTCCAGTGTGCGGAGTGCTTCCATGGAACCTGGTCTTCCATCCTGAAAAGTGTCAAGGTATAGGTTGTAATAAAATTCCAGTATCTGGTTATACAGTTCCTGTGTTTTTACCAACCAGTCGGAATGTCTGGTCAGGATGTTCATCTTTTTAACTGTGATGGAGTAATACTGTGGTTTCTCCACGGGAACACCTCAATTTTGTCGCAGAGTAGCATACTCTGCGACGTTTTTTTAATCGCATACATTCTAGCACATAAAAAATATTATGTAAAGATGCAAAAATATGGAATAAAATATCTATATAGTACGAAATTCTTTTCGTTTTTTCGATATTACAGGGCATAAGAAGTGTTATTCATAATCAAAATGAGCAATTACAATATCATTAGCCGTCAAAATTATGGTCTAGTGAAAGGAGCACAAATTATGCCAAGAAAAGGAGAAAACATTTACAAAAGAAAAGATGGTCGCTGGGAGGGACGTTTCCGCAAATACAGAGACGCAAATGGCAAGATCAAATATGGTTATGTCTATGCCAGAAGCTACACAGAGGTAAAAATCAAGCTTAACAAAATCAAACAGGAAATAACTATTCCTGCGGAGTCTGGCACTGCTGATATTATCGTACGCACATTTTCAGAAGTGGTGAAGGAATGGATCACCTACAAGACACCGCTGCTAAAAGAATCTTCCGTAGCCAAATATACCAATATCATAAATCTGCACCTGCTTCCATTTTTCCATGAGCAGACAATGCAAAGCATTTCCGTGCAACGCCTCGAAGAATTTTATAAAAAACTGCTTCTGAAAGTAACACCAAAAGGAACTCTCTTAGCGCCCAAAACAACACTGGATATTCTTTCGGTAATGAAATCCATTCTGGTCTATGCAAATACAAAAAAATATCTGCAATATTTGCCGCCTCTTCGTTTTGAATGCCGGCCTCTGGTGAAGAAACTGGTAATCTTAAGTGAACGGAATCAAAAAATCTTATCCTCTTATTTATGCCTGCATCTTACATACCGGAATCTTGGAATTCTCATATGTATGTATACCGGAATCCGTCTGGGAGAAATCTGTGCACTCACATGGGAAGATATTTCTCTGACGGAAGGTTCTATTTATATAGACAAAACGATACAGAGAGTTCAAAAAGAACATAATGGAAAGAAAACAATGCTTATCATAGCAACGCCAAAGACACCATCTTCTATCCGAACCATTCCAATTCCAAATCAATTATTGCAGATCATAAAAAACAGTGAGCTTCCTCAAAAAGGATATCTTCTGACCGGTTCCACAGAGAAATATATAGAGCCCCGTACGTATCAGTATCATTTCAAAAAGCTTCTTCAGAGATGTAAAATCCCAGAAACAAATTTCCATGCATTGCGCCATACTTTTGCTACCAGATGTGTGGAACTCGGATTCGATATCAAAACACTCAGCGAAATTCTCGGTCATTCCAGCATCAATATCACCTTGAATCGATATGTACATCCATCCTTTGATCTAAAAAAACAAAATATGAATAAAATGAATGAATTAATTTCCTTTAGATAAATTGTCAGAAGTCCTATGTTTTTGCAGAAATGCAAGCCCAGGGCTTCGATTAATATGGGATAAATTGTCGAACGATTACGGTTGTAATTTGTATGAAAGAACTGTTATAATTCTGATATCGGATATCAGTAAGTGATGTCCAGACATCTAATCCGGCGCTTCTGCCAGATAATCCCAGAAAAAGTTATAAAATCAGAAAAGAATGTTGCTGTCCAGTTGCAGTGATTGTATAATCAATATGTAGAACAAACTGGCGTAATATTCTTTTGAAAAGTACGAACAGAGTATCAACATATCTACGGAATCAAAGAAGGGAGGTTTTACTATAAATCAGCTTAACAGAAAGAATGAACGCCAGATAAAACGAAAGATAAAGACAAGCGGTCAGGTGAAAAATCCTGTTGCATACCAGAATAAAGACATCATATCCAAAGTCTTTGGTGAAAGTATGAGGAACAAATCCTTTCGGGCATACGGAATGGATATTCCGGAGATTGTTGAAATCCTGCCTACGAATCTTCCAGCAGTGGAAGCAAATGAGATGCGTCTGGACAATCTCTTCCGGCTGAAAGATGGCACGATTGTGATCGTCGATTATGAGAGCACCTACAGTTACGCGGATAAGATCAAGTATCTCAATTACGTTGCCCGGACTACAAAAAGGTATGGATTAAGTGAAAAACAAAACCAGCCAGTAAGAATGATCGTCATTTATACTGGAAGCATCCGAAGGGGAACCACCAGGACAGATGTTGACATGGGATGCCTGCAATTTACGGTAGAAGAAGTATTCCTCTCCGACCTGGATGCACAGGAAATTGAAACACGTTTCCAGAGAAAAATCCACTCAGGAGAGATTCTGTCGGATGAAGAACAGATGCAGTTTATCATCCTGCCGCTGGTACATAAAACAAAAGAGGAAATGCAGGACTGTATAGTAAGATGCTTTGAGATGGCGAAAAAGATCGATTCGCCTGAAATACAAAGATTTTTATTATCAGGACTGATCGTGTTTACAGATAAGGTGATTCGCAGAGAAAATTCAGAAAGAATAAAGAGGTGGATAGAAATGACGAAAGTTGGAAGACTCTTTGAAGAAGAAAAACAGAAAGCCGTACAAGAAGCCATAAAAAAAGAAAAAGCAGATAAGAAGAAAGCTCTCCAGAGAGCAAGCGCAGATAAAGAGAGAGCTCTACAGAAGGCAGCTGCAGAAAGGAAGCAGGAATTGTTGGACGAGAAAATATCTATCGCAAGGAAATTCCTCATGGATGGTATTCCCGTGGACAGCATCCTGAAATGTATCGATGGTCTGGATAGAGCAGAAATTGAAGCATTGAAATAAATTTAATAACCGTCAAATAAATCGTCAAGAGCCCTGTGGCTTTGCAGAAATGCAAGTCACAGGGCTCTTTTGTCGCAGAGTATGCTACTCTGCGATATTTTTTTCATCTCATTTATTTCACTTTTACGATATAGGTCTGCCACTCATCATCCTGATAAACGACTTCTCCCATACTCTTCAGCATATCGTTATTCAACTGGGCACCGTACTTCTTTCGCTCACACGATCCCACAAAAATATACGATACATTATACTCTTCCAACAGAGACTTCACATGTGCTTCATCTGTCGAAGTATAAATGTTCTCGACATCTGCGATCTTGGCATTGATGTCAGCAAGATCTCCTCTCCATAGCCACTCATGCACGTACCATCCCATGATCGTCGGGAGACCGGTCATGGCGGATACCCGTTCGTATTCGGAATAACTGTCACCGTTTGCTTCAAGCACCACTTCTACATCTTTGACATTTTCTTTGATCCACTTGATTCCGCCGACATCTTCCGAGAAATCGGTCTCAAGAAAGGCAGTTGCATTCAGTCCTTTATATTCAGACGGTTTCCATACTTCACCGAACCAGGCATGTACACTGTTTCCGAAATAACCACAGGTCCATACAAAGAGAATCAGTCCGATCACTGCCAGGGCTTTGAGTATCTTATTCTTTCCTATGATCAGCAGACGGAAGATTGCGTAGATCATAGTCATCCCAAACATAATATATGCCTGATAGGTCAGCTTAAACATCGTATTGGCACGGGCATTTCCGTTTTCATAAATATCACGTACATAGACGAGTTCCGGAATCAGCACCAGACCGATCGCACAGAGTCCCATGACCACAGCAAAAAGATCCGGAAGTGTAACTGATTTCAAAAGCCGATACAGAGATCTGTTTTCTGCCAATTTTAATTTCTCAACAAGCAGAGAAATGATAAACAATACAGTCAGTATCGTCGGCAGGCCCCAGAGCACCAGAAGCTGATGCGGAAGGGAATGATGCTGGGCAAGTGCGACTCCCTGTACCATATTACTGCTGTCAAACTGCATCGTAAACGGAAGGATGATCAGTGTTGCCAGTATCAGGATCTCCGCTGCCTGTGCCGCTGTCACGGCAAGGATCCATTTTACCTTTCCTTCCTGTCCGATAATATTCATGATCAGGATCACACCACAGGTCACTGTATAATAAATGACAAAATCCCAGTAGTTTGTCCAGTGGAACATTCCCAGAAGGGCTGCAGCTGCCAGGAGCTGTGGCATCAGAAGCTGTCTGCGCCAGAATTCTTTTTTCTCTGTATTCTCGAGTGTGATCTTTGTTGTTCTTACCTTTTTCATCCAGGCATAAAGCAATGCAAGGATCAAAAGAACAAACATGATATCCACAACATGTGCATGCAGATCTCCAAGTACGAAGGAATAACATGGAAATTCATGAATCGTTTTGTCAGCTACATCCGGGTTGAATCCGATATATCTGGTCGCATCTGGGAACCAGTAACTGCTGACTTCCTCTCCTTTCAATTTCTGGATCCATGGAATCACGCATGCATAAACAACATAGTGCATATTTCCGGCCACGGAAACTGCGATTCCGGCCAGAAATCCTGTTACAGACGGCAGCTTTTTCTTCCATCCGCTGATGTTTCTGCCCAGTCGGTCTTTCACCATCTGATGCACGAGTGAGAATGGCATAATAAAGGCAAGCCCTGCCACAAAAGTACGCATCAGGTTGTAGGTCAGTTCTACTTTCGTGCCTGACAGCTTTGTCAGAAATACTGCAAAATACTGTCCGCCATAATAGTAATTGATCTTGCCCTCAGAATACCAGAGATCTGTTGCAGGAAGTGTTTTGCTTCGCATCATTGCTTCCATGAAACCATAATCCATAAATTTCTCTGTTCCATAAGCTGCCGGATGGAATCCTGCAAAATATGTCCACATAAGAAAGAATGCAAAGAAAAGAAGCTCTTCCGCATATACCAGATTAAGATGTGCAAAAGGAATACACTCGAATCCGTCTTTCTGCTCTTTTCGGTATAATAATATAGAAAGAACAGTGCAGATAACAGTCACCGCCACGCAGGTAACTGCTGTAAATTTCAATATCTTCACAGTTACCAGAAACCATGTCAGAAAACCGGTAATCGCGATTGCGGTTACTTTTGAAAAAATCCATCCCTTATCATCAAAACGTCGAAACAGTCTTCCTGTCAATGGCATAGCTGCCACTCCCAGCACCAGTGCCAGAAGATACCAGGTCCAAAAAGTCCATACATCGCCCTGCAGCAGATATGCTGATAATGCAACTAATACTGCTGCCGGTATGATCATCATGATTAATTTTTTTATTTTATCAGGTTTCATAAATTCTTATTCTCCCGTCCTCTGTTTCATATACCAGCTTGTATACACTGGCAATTGTTTCTTCTCTGCAGTACTGCTGTTCGTATTCCATTCCTTCTTCATACAGAATGTAGGTGATTTTTTCCTGCTTTACAAGTTTCTTCAGTTCTTCTTTGTTTATTGTACTGTAAATAGTCTTTGCCTGTGCTGCGCGATAATAAGTATCATATCCCGCCGACCACGCATAATATGGCCATCCCATATACATCATGACTCCCGACATCGTTACCTCATTGATGCTGTATTCCGGAGTCAGGATCAGATCTTCATGCGTCAGATGTTCTTCCAGCCAGTCTGTCAGATCACTGTTCATGTTCACGCTGACTCTGTGCCCTGGGCCATTATTTCGTATGATCACAACAAAATCATAAATACCGGTAATGGTCAGACAGACAGCAAGTAGTACCGCTACGATTCTGTGAAGTATCTTTTTCTGAAACAGTTGCATAAGTGCCCATGCCCAGAAAATTGCGGTAAATGCATAGGAGATCATAATATATTTATGATTCACTGCAATATCTGGAGTGAGCGATACAAAAAATGCAAATGCAGCCGGAAACAGGAAACTTATAAGAGCCGCTCTCTGCTGTCGTTTTTTCAACAAGAACACCAGCACAACTGTGCCGACAAAGAAAATCCCACTCATCTGGATCAGGTACCACAGTACTCCCCACAGGGTTTTATCATCGGAAAGAAATCCCCAGTAAAGAGAAGGGCTTACTGCTTCCCCCCAGATAAAGATCCTGGTCTGAAGCACCGAAAAGATCACGGATGTGGCTGCAAGGATCAGATAATCCAGCTTCCCGTCTGAAAAAACAGCAAAGCCCAGCAGGATCAGCAGGCCACCGATCACTGCTGCTCCATTCCAGAACGATGTCAATCCCAGGAACATCCCTGCCATCAGTGCATTTTCCGGGCAGATACATTTCCACGCCTTTTTTGTAAAAAATCGGTTACGAAGCCAGACAATGCCTTTTTCTTCCTCGGCACAGCCGATATCCAGCCAGTCCATAAATAACCAGATGACAAGAGAAACGATCAGAAGTCCAAATGCCAGATGCCTCTGATTCAGATATACATTAAAATTCCATAATCCCCAGTTTTCATTGGTTGTATATCCGATAAATGTTGTATTGTCCCTCAGCGTTGCCCACAGGTCTTTTGCCTGCAGATGTTCTGTCACAAAATGAAAAAATGAAAGTGAACTGCGGAAGAAAAAAAGTACCAATGTCAGAATTCCGGCTGCCAGGCTTGCTGTCAGTCGTTTTGCAATGCTGTAAAGCAGCATCAGAAATCCCAGCAGCGCCAGAACACTTTCTATATTATATGCAAAATCCAGTCTGATCCCGAGAAATTCCAGATTTCCGACAAGAAACTGAAACATAAAATGATATTTGACATCCTGTCCTCCGAAATGCGGGTACTCTGTCGGGAAGTTATTGCCCTTTGAGAAAGAGCGCATCATCGCTGTATGTGGTGCATAATCCCCGTATACGGAAAACCCACTGTACAGTTCGCCATTTCTTATATAAAAAACATAAAACATGATCCACGTCAGAAATACCAACAGGAATCCAAATAAAATACACTCTTTTCGAAATGCCCTGCTGTCACTGATCAGCTTCCTGTCTGCCACGGTCCATACAGTTCCTGTTTTTCGATATCGTTTCCAATAAAGCAAAACCAGAACAACTGCCGTTATGATCAGAACAGCTGTATTTCCATAGATCAGTGGTTTCTTAGCACCTGCTTCGCTGGCCGCCCAGGAGATCATGTACGTTGTCCATCCAAATACCAGTGTTCCCATTCCAAAAGCGGCTGCCGCCAGAACCCATATCTGATTGCAGAAAGCTTTGTGCTGTCCGTTCCTGCTGCCTGCTTCCTGAGCGTTTTTTCCTGTAAACAAAAGAATTTCTGCCAGTTCTTTACCAGCCAGCAGGCTCAGTACTATATATATGATACCAAACATTATCCACCTCGTCATTAAATCTCGTACAGAATATATTACACTTTATACCTGCCAGAGCCTGTAAAATCGTTTTTCTCTGCTCATACGGATTTAGTATAACAAAGGAACTTTCATATAGCAAACAAACTTCCTGATTTTCACAATATTTACACTTTTTAGCTGTAACTTTTCCGGTTATCCACATGCAGATATGTATCAATTCCATCTGCCACTGCAGCCGCTACTCTTTGCTGATACAATTCTGTCTGCAATTTTCTGGCCTCTTCGGGATTGGTCAGGAAACCACATTCTACGATCACAAGCGTTCCGGGACTTCTTTTTAGCAGATAATAACTGGTATTTCCCTTGATTTCTCTTGGTCGGTCTATTTCCAGCTTTTCATTCAGGCTGCTTTGTACTGCCTCTGCAAGCTTCTTTCCTTCTTCAGAACTTTCATAATAAAAAACCTGCGGTCCATGCACAGATGCATCCTGCTGATAGCTGTTCTGGTGAATACTTACCGACAGCACCGGTGACTTTTCGCCGATCATTGCTATGCGACGCTGCATATCCTGTGCTTTTTTATTATTTGCTGATGCATCATAAAGTCCTTTATCTGTTTCTCTTGTCATTACCACAGAATAGCCCCTTGTTTCAAGCTCACTTTTCAGCAGAAGTGATATCGCCAGATTGATTCCTTTCTCTTCCAGTCCATCTGCACCGATCATCCCAGGATCATCCTCCCCATGTGCTGATTGTAGTTTACGCAAATTGTGATATGTATTCCCCAGTATATATG
>OIWP01001937.1_pt1 | contig 23178 bp, 19 predicted proteins | sample 1587661 | NCBI WGS metagenome assembly OIWP01 (sample SAMEA3888899, study PRJEB22519) | human gut metagenome | biome: human gut; feature: human-associated habitat; material: faeces | place: Denmark | collected 2010 | reverse complement strand
GCAGGTATGCCTGAAAGCGTGCGTATTGCCTGAAAACACAACCCGCTACGGGGGAGACTTACCCGAAATCTGATTTATTCAACAAAGCCCATAGGACGAGGAATTTTTGCGGTAGCGCGACGGCTCATAACCTGATTGCGGCAAACTACCGCAAAATGAACGAGTTTTCCTGAACTTGATGAACTCAGGGTCGTTCACCCAATCAGGCAATTATGCCTGATTGAATCCACACCCCTAAAAGTTTTTTTGTGCAATGCTGACACAAATCCAGCCTTAGACACTCTCCGTCTCCGAAAACTGATCCATAACCTGCAACACGGTCTAAAGACAGAAACTCCTGAAATTCCGAGGTTGCCAGTTCAGCCCGACGCCCGCAACGATCGCAGATTTTGGCGGATAGAGAAAAAACCTCAACTTTTGAAAACTGCTGCATAGCATAGTACCCTCATAAAAATGTTTTGCCAGCGCTACGCTCGGCCAACCCCGGACAGCACCAGAATGAATTCTGGCACTGTCCGAGGTTTCAGATAAAATATTATTCGAAAGCAACCACTTAACCAGCAAAAAAAATTAGCAAGGAATGATGACCATGTTTAGCATAAAAAACAAACACTTAAGAAAGAAAGCCATATTACCTGCTGCCTTTGTATGTATATTTGCAATGCTAATTATAATATCACTTCTGGCGTCATGGTTATTTAATGGAAGCTTGTCAGGCGGATTGCTTTTATCAGCTTTTTTCTCAATATTCTGTGTAACTGGATGGAGCTACTATAATAAAATAAAAAAACTAGATGAATTGATGTCCAGAAAAACAATTCATAACTACATGAAAATTAATAAAATTACCGAGACAAACAAAATTTATTGCTCTAACTGCCATTCAAATAGAATATCAAGCAGAAATCATGTAACAAAAGCTTTTAGAGAGTTCTATTGTTCCATGTGCGGCGAACCACTGTACTATGTTGAACGAAAGGATTTCATATAAAATCAGTTTGTTATCATATAAATGTTTTTTTCGCTGCTATGATAACCCCGGACAGCACCAGAATTCATTCTGGCACTTACCGGCGTTTTATATATAATGATCCGGCTTAGACATACAGGCAATAAACAGAGCCGTAAATTAGTAATCGGTTCTCCAAATCCGGTGACGCGCCCTCCTCGCCCAAGCTGCGGTGAGCGCGTCACCGGATTTTTCGCACCTGTAAAACAATAACAATATCCGTTTTTGTTAAATCGCTACCCTTGCTGGTCAAAAACGGAAACAACGAAAACCCCGTCTTAGTATCAGTATTTTACAGCTGTGTATCTCTTAAAGCTTCAGCAATAAAATCTACAAAGCTGCGAACCTTGAAAGGAATGCGGATCGCACTGGGATACACTGCCTGAATGGTAAGTTCCGTTTTCTTGTACGCTGGCAGCAGCTCAATCAGTCTGTCCTTTTTTATATGCTCACAAAAAACAAAACTGGGACCATATATTATGCCTGTTCCGGCCAGGGCGGATTCCAGAAGCAACTGAATATTATTGGACGTGATTCGGCATGCACTTTCGATACGGTGCAAGCTGCCTTCAGGGTCGTAAATTGTCCAGTCTCCCGCTGAAACCGCCTGGCTGAACGCCAGACGCGGCGCGCGGGAAATATCTTCCGGCGTCTCTGGCATGCCGTGTTTTTTCAGATACTCTGGTGATGCACACAAAACCATCTTGCAGGGCGCCAGCCGCCGGGTAACCAGCGACGGATCGTCAAGACGCCCAACCCTGATGGCAACATCAATTCGATTTTCAAGCAGGTCTGCGTATTTGTCTTCAAGCACAACATCCAGACTGACCTCCGGAAATAGTTCCAGATAGCGTGACACGATCGCACCAAGATGCATTGCACCGAAAGCAACCGGCGCCGCAATGCGAAGTAACCCGCGCGGTGTTGCCTGAACATCACTCGCTTCTCTGTTCGCATCTTCCACAGCCTCAAGAATAACTTTGCAACGTTCATAATATCGCTGCCCCACATCCGTCAGGCTCAGACGGCGTGTTGAACGCTGAATAAGTCGTGCATTTAAATTGGATTCAATAGAACTGACATGCCTTCCTGCCATTGCCGCTGAAAGCTTAAAGCGTCTTGCAGCCGCCGCAAAACTTCCTTCTTCCACTGCCGCGATAAAAATCTGCATGCTGATAAATCTGTCCATTAAATCCCACCATTCGATAGTTTGAGTATCGGCTATAGATAGTATTTTACGGATTATCATTAATTGAGACGGTAATTAACATTGTTTTTATTCCTCAGGAGGTGTGAAACGATGAAAATTAACGTGAACAATATAGGTATCAATGTACAGTTACAGGGCAGCGGTGAACTTGCGCTGGTATTTTTGCACTATTATGGCGGCTCATCCCGTACATGGGAGAGCGTGACGGGTCAGTTACCAGACCACTACCGCACGGTTGCCATCGATCATCGTGGCTGGGGCTTGTCAGACGCCCCCGAATCCGGATACAGGATTGAAGACCTTGCAAGGGATGCTGAAGGCGTTATTTCAGCACTTGAGCTTAAACGCTACATTCTGGTTGGCCATTCAATGGGGGGGAAAGTTGCCCAATTAATGGCATCGCGCCGGCCCGAAGGGCTTGAGGGTCTGGTTCTCATTGCGCCCTCCCCACCTTCCCCTATGCTGCTTTCCTCAGAGGAACGCAACAGATTATCCAGCGCATATAACAACCGCGAATCAGTCGAATTTGTTATCGATAATGTCCTGACGGCGCGGCCGCTTAGCCCCGCGCTTCGAGAGCAGGTCATCGAGGACAGTTTAAGAGCGTCAGAAGGGGCCAAAGCAGGCTGGCCCGGTGTAGCAATCAGCGAAGACATCACCCGGGAAGTCGCCTCCATTAATGTTCCGGTAAGAGTCATCTCAGGAGAGTTGGACCGAGTCGATACCCCGGAAACTTTGCAAAGAGAGTTGCTACCCCGTGTTCCTCACGCAGCGATGTATATTATTCCCGGTACGGGACACCTTTCACCACTTGAATCACCCGGTGAGATTGCCAGTAGCATATCTGCCTTTGCTGCATCGATTGAAAAGAGTGCCGCGGTTTATCGCTCCCCTGATGAAACCATCGCCGCCTTTGATGAAGCATTTAACGCGAGAAAAATTGATAACTTAATGTCCGTTTTCAGTAACCGCGCCACCATGAAAATGGCTGATGGTGCTGTCATTGAAAGTAATCCTGAAGCACTACGGATGGCTTTAATCACGCTCACAGCATCACGGCCGGTTATCAGGAACCAGATACGTACTCTCATCTCTGCGGGTGATCTCGTTCTCGCTCTCATTAACTGGTCGCTGACGACGACTTCAGATGACGGCACTCAACGAGTTGAGCACGGTATCGCCACGCAGGTAATGGAGCAGGGTGCGGACAAGGGCTGGCGGATACGCATTTCAAACCCATCAGGGGTTGTCTGAATGCTATTAAAGATGAATCGAACTTACGGATATAGATATTATATGCAGTAAATCATAACAAGTCAGGGCCGGTTATGGATGCAGCCTTGCCATTGGCTCCAGCCAAAAACTCAGAACATCGCCCCTGACGGTTCGGCAGAGTCTACCAGCTCTGCCGTTTTGCTAAGCCGGGCTGAAATCCCGATCTGTCGGGACGCCTGGTAATGCTGCCAACTTACTGATTTAGTGTATGATGGTGATTTTAAGGTGCTTGCGTGGCTTCCATTTCCATCAGATGTCCTTCCTGCTCCGCTACTGAAGGCGTGGTGCGTAACGGCAAAAGCACTGCCGGACATCAGCGCTATCTCTGCTCTCATTGCCGTAAAACATGGCAACTACAGTTCACTTACACCGCCTCTCAGCCCGGTACGCACCAGAAAATCATTGATATGGCCATGAATGGCGTCGGATGTCGCGCCAGTGCACGCATTATGGGCGTTGGCCTCAACACGGTTTTACGTCACTTAAAAAACTCAGGCCAGTTCCGGATCTGCTTTCCGGCCTCCGGCGTGCAGCGGCCCGGAAACACAAGATATAGCGGCGTCATCAGCAAAATAAGCGCTATATATTGTGTCACTCCCCTACCCCGCGACCGCCCGCTCACCACCCTAAAAGGACGCTTTGCTTATTCCCTGACCGTGGTACACTTCCGGAAACTTCGTTATAAGTGAAAAGTTGGATCCGGACGGAACGGCCGTCCGGTAATTTAACGGCGTGACTGTTTCACGGCTTATCATGTGTCACTCTCTTTATCTGCGTACAAAATGAATCTCAACTTAAAGGCGCTCTATCGCAAAAAGTGCTGTTGTTTAACTACTGTAGGGCAGCATCACTGTGGCCGCCCTGCTGCTGCCCTACATGCGCGAGTTCGCACTTTCCACGGCAACCGCCAGCGCCCTGGCGTTGGGCTGCGTACTGGGGATTTTTGCTTTATCATAGAGACGGGTTCAAGCGTTATAGCGCCTGAAAAAAGGAAAGTATGCGATGATGCCTTTCCCCGCTGCCACCGGGACCAGCTCGAACAGGCTGGCCGGGAAGCTGGGGCATTTGTTCAACTCACTACGGTTAAACATCGATACCAGGCTTAACCGGCCCCCGTTATCGCCTCCACTCTTCTTGCCGCTGCACCGCCGCAGAGTACCGGTCGCTGGCCAGATTGATGCCCAGCAGCAGCACAGCCAGCGCGGCAGCCAACGCGAAGGAAGAACAGTAGCCCAGGCTGGCGGTCATTCCCACCATCAGCATATTGCTGACCATTTCCCCTATATCGCGCGAGCTTTGCACCATGGTCATGTCGGTACCCGCCTGATCGCCCTGTGCGGCAAACTGCATGCCGGCAGTCATGATAGCGACCGAGGTCACGCCGGAAGCCAGCGCACCTCCAATCACCGCGGCGATCACGCCGCCGGATTGTAAGCCCCAGTTGGCCATCGCTAGCCAGCATAACGCGGCACCCAACGCGCAACCAAGGCCAACCGCGAACGCCTTCCACACCCCGAGCCGGCTCACCAGCCAGGCTCCGCCACCGCACCCGAGCACCAGCGTCACCATACCGCCGGCCATGCTGATCTGGCCGACCTGAGCCGGTGTCCAACCGTTATCGGTTAAAAACAGCTTAGACAACCCGAGGCCGGATACCGCAGTCACCGCCGACAGCAGCGTGAGCGTCAACAACCTCACCGCCCCGTGACGGCGCAGCGTGCGCAGCAGGTTGGCCGGACGCGAATCGGCGCGTTCGGGCGGTAGATCGGCGTGTTGTCGGAGGCGGCCAATCGCCAGCAGGCTGACGGCAGGGAAGATCGCCATCGCCAGCAGCGCACCCTGCACGCCTACCCGAGTACTCAGCATCATCATGCCCCCCCCACCGACGAAGAAGCCGCTCATCACCCCGGCTATTTGAATGGCATTGACGCGCGACAGCAACTCATCGCTGACGTGTTCTGCCGCCATGCCGTCGGTGGCGATATCTTGCGTAGCGCTGGCTAGCGACGCGACGGCCAGCAGCGCAACGCACAGACCGGCCGCCGCTGCGGAAATGCCGACCACACTGAGCAGGATCAGACACAGCGTCACCACGCACTGCAGCGGAATAATCCAACTGCGGCGACGCCCTAAGCGTGGCGACCAATGATTATCCACCAGCGGCGCCCAAAGAAACTTTACCACCCAGGGCAGCCCCACCAGCGGCAAAAACGTCAGTGCATACAAGCTCACACCATCATGGCGCAGCAGGGTCGGCAACGCATCCATGGCAATGCCGATCGGGATGCCCTGACTAAAATAGAGCAGCCCCAGGGCCATCACCAGATGCCGATGTTGCAATAGTTGTCGCATGTTTTACTCCGATTAGTGCGGCCAGGCGCCGCGCGATTGCCATAACAAGGAGCCGGCGGCGAACAGGGCCGCGCTGACCAACAATAAAGCGCTGTCCAGCCAGTACAGGCCGGGGCCGACGCTGAGTATATGGCCGAGCGCCGCTACCAGCAGCGCCGTGCCGCCGACCATTCCACTGCCGAACAATATCCACCCCAACCAAACTCGCCACGCCAACAGCGCCACCGTGCCCCACATCCCCCAAAACAACCAGGCGGCAGGGAACGACGCCAGTGGCCGGGCGGCCAACAGCAGACTTCCCGCCACCGTCAGACCGCAGCAGACGCCGGTGATAAAGCGCGCGGCACGGTGCTGCGGCTCCCGTAGGCACCACAATCCCAACCCGCTCAGCGCCAGCGTCGCCGCGCCAAACCCTGTCAAAAAATGCATCGCGCTCACAGCCGCCTCCCCCTGCGGCAACCAGGCGTATTGGCCATAGTGCAACGGCTGAACGGCGATGAACGCGCGCGTCCATGGCCCCTGACGAGCAGCGCTACGCCGCATCAGCGCCGGCTGCTCGCTGCTGCCGAAACGAAATTGCTCGAACAGCGCGCTACTGGGAATACCGCGGGTGACACCGCCCACCACCAGCAATGCACCATCCGGCGCGCGCTGCAGGATTTGCGGCGTAAATTCCGGCGTCTGGTGCCGCAGCGCCACCATTGTCTGCGCGAGAGTACGCCCAGCGTCTGACAATGGCGGTGCAGGTTGCGCACCGCCCATCAGCTGCGCCATCACTCGCTGCGGTGCACCGGGACTGACGCGGTCAGCCAGCAGCACCGTACCGAGCGCGCCGAGGCCGGATAATGCGCCGGTCAAAGCGAACATCACCAGCCACGGATAGCACCACAGCCCCAACAGATTGTGCAGATCGAACAGCAGCACCCGCAGCCCCTGACGCCGCCGCAGCTGCAACAGCTGGCGCAGCCGTCGGCCATGCAGCGCAATCCCGCTGATCAGCAACACAGTGAACGCAATGCCGAACAGGCTGAGAAACACCCGACCGGGAAAGCCGAGAAACAGGTTCTTGTGCAGCGTCACCAACAGCGTGGTCGGCGCCGTCAGGCTGATCGGCCGCCCGCTGACGGCGCTCAGCGCGAGCGCGCAGTCCTCCGGGGCGCGGCAAAAGCGAATTACCGGATAACGCGCGCTCGGAAGCATGACGTAAGGCGCCGCGCCGTCTTCGCCGTAGGCTTTCGCGTCGTCCAGCAGCTGCGCCAACGGCCGTTGCTCACCGCTCATCGTCACGCCGTTCCACCACAGCGTGAAGCTGTCGCCGGCCAAGCTCCAGCAGCCGGTGAACAGGATCACGAACAGCGCGCAGCCGAACAACGCGCCGCAGCCCCGATGCAGCGCCGCCAAAGCCCGTCGCGCGACGGCGTTCATCGCCACGCCTCCAACAGCGCCAGCGGCAGCGGCCACCACAACCAGGCGCGCAGCAGCGTGCGACGCCAGTCCTGCGCCAGCAGGCTATACGTCAGCAACGCGATGCCGCCAAACAACGCCAGAAACAGCGCGCCGTAAAGCCGATCGAGCGGGTCGGCCGAGGGATAGCCGTGCACCAACAGCAGCGCCAGGGTAACGCCCCCCATGGCGCTGCCGAGGCACGCCGCCCATACGCGCATATTCATCAAAATTCGGCCTTGACGGTGAACATCAGGTTGCGTGGTTCACCGTAACGGTTGTTCCACTGCGGCGAGAAAAGCCCGGTGTAGTAGCGACGATCGAACAGATTGTTGACGTTAAGTGCCGCCGACCAGGTCTCGTCGATGAGATACCCCAGTCGTACGTTGACCAGCGCATAGCCACCCTGGCGTAGCGTCGCCGCGCCATTGGCGCTGCTGAACGCGCTCTGCGCCTGGATGCCGCCACCGATGCTCCACTTGCGCTGATCCCACGGCAGGTCGTAATCGCCCCACAGCCGCAGCATATGACGCGGCGTCAGGCTGTTGTAGGCGCGCCCCTGGTTGCCGGCGTCGCGGATGTAGCGCGTGTCGGTATAGGTGTAGCCGAGCGTGACGTCCCACCATGGCGTGAGGTATCCGCGCCCTTCCAGCTCGAAGCCTTCACTGCGCGCCTTGCCGCCGCTGATATACCAGGTATCGAAACCGCCGCCCGGGTGATCGGGATCCACCTGCGGGTTGTTCTCCAGATCGATGCGGAACGCCGCTGCCGAGAGGTTGAGTGCGCCATTCATCAGCGACGCCTTCACCCCGCTTTCCAGCGTGCGGCCCTCCACCGGCTTAAGCATCTGCCCGCTCCAGGTTTTGCCGCTCTGCGGCTGAAACACCGTGGCGTAGCTGGCATACCACGACCAGTCTTTGGCGAAATCCCAGATCAGGCCGCTATAGGGGGTCAGACGCACGTTCTCTTCCAGAGTGTCGCTGGGCGAACGCAGTTGCCACCAGCTTTCGCGCGCGCCGGCCACCAGCGTCAGCGGCCCTGCCAGTTTAATGCGGCCCATCCCGTACACCCCGCGCTGAACGGTTTTGGTCGACCCCGGCGAGCTGTAAGAGCCGATCGCCGGCTTCGGCACGCCGTGCGGATCCCAGCGGTAGACGTTCACCGGCACCTGAAACGCCGGATCGAACGGCGCATTGAACTGCTCTTCTTCGGCATGGGTGTAGCTGGCGCCGACGATCAGCTCATGACGCAACCCCCAGGCGTCGAACTTGCCGTTCAGGCTGGCGTCCAGCCCCAGCTGCTGATTGCGAAAGCGATAGGCGCCGCCCATCAGCGCCGCGCCATCGCCGGTGGCCGGATCGACGTTTCCCCAGGCGCCGGCATACAGCAGACGAGACTTGGCGTGCAGATAGTCGCCGCTCAGCTTGGCCTGCCAGTCGTCGTTCAGCCGGTGCTCCACCGCGGCGAACAGCCGCGTGGTGTCCCATTTGAAGCGATCCCAGTCCACGTCCAGATAGGTGCTGCGCGGCAAGTGCAGATCGCTGCCGTCTTTCCCCATCGGCACCCCGGCCATATTGGTGACGGAATCGATGGTTTGGTACTGCGCGCCGACGCGCAGCAGGGTATCCGGCATCAGATCGGCGTCGACGGTGGCATACAGTAAACGGGTTTTCTGATCCGAGACGCGATAGAAATAATCGCGATCTTCCCATGCCATCACCGCCCGGCCGCGCACGCTGCCCGACGCGTTCAGCGGGCCGCCCACGTCTGCTTCGCCGCGATACTGATTCCAGCTCCCGGCGCTGGCGGTAAACTGAGCGCGGTTTTGCGCCAATCCGTGCTTGCGCACCATGTTGACCGTGGCCGCCGGGTTACCGAGCCCGTGCAGCAGGCCGTTGGAGCCTCGCAGGATCTCCACCCGTTCATACACCGCCATGTCCTGCGGCGAGCTGGCGGTATTGCCCAGCAGCGTCGGCACGCCGTCCAGTTCGAACGAATCGATCTTGAAGCCGCGCGCATACCACGCGGTGGTCAGCAACACGAAGGGGGCGCTGGTGACGCCGGTGGCGCGTGTCATCACCGCATCCAGCGATGTGAGATTCTGCTGCTCCATCTGCTGGCGATCGATCACGCTGACCGACTGGGCCACTTCACGCGGTTTCAGCGAGATTTTCCCCAGCGTGGTGACGCCGGGAGCCACATAGTCATCCCGCGCCGCCGCGCTGGCGGTCACGGTGAGGGTATCTTCTTTTACGTCCGTTTTGGCCGGCGCATCCTGCGCCAGCGCCCCGGTGCCGCACAGCGCATACAGCAACGCGCCGCGGCGCGTCGCGGCCGCCACTGGTGAGAGGTGAATGAGTCGCATGTTTTCCCTGGTTGTTATTGTTAAATGATAATCGTTATCAATCTAACAAAACGGCCGCCGCGGCTTTTTCGATTGCCGGAGTTTCTCTATCGATCGCCGGTCATTTTCGCCTGGCAGAAACGGGCGAACCAGCCCCCCGCCTCGCGCAGCGCATCCGGGCTTCCCGCCGCCGTCAGCCGCCCGCCTTCCAGCACCCACACCCGATCCGCCCGACAGGCCAACGCGGGATCGTGGGTGACGACAACCCGCGTGCCGGGCCAGCCGGCCAGCAGGGCCGCCACGCGCTCGGCGTTGCGCCGATCCAGACTGGCACCCGGTTCATCCAACAGCAGCCGGGGAGCCCCCTGCAGCAGCGTGCGCGCCAGGCACAGCCGCTGCTTCTGCCCGCCGGAGAAACGATCGCCGTCGCTGCCGACCTCTTCTTCCAGCACGTCGAGCGGCAGATCCAGCGCCGCCAACAGCGCCAGCAAACGTTCATCGCCGATATCCGTTCGCCCCTGAGTCAGATTCCAGCGCACACTGCCGCGCAGCAGGCGATTATCTTGCCACATCACGCCGCGCCCGCTCGCCAATTGCCGCGCCGACAACGCGCGAACGTCACGGCCGCCGTAGAACACCCGCCCCGCCGTCGGATCCTCCGTGCGTGCCATCAGGCTCAGCAGGCTGCTTTTGCCGGCGCCCGAAGGGCCGACGATCGCCAACATCTCTCCGGCGGCACAGGTTCCGCCTATCTCCCGCAACCGCCAACCGCCGTGCGCCGCCGCCAGGCTCAGCGTCTCAAGCGCGATGCCGTCGTCCTGCGGCGCGGCGCCGTCCCGTTCCGACAGCGGCAACGCGGGCGACGCCAGCGTCTGCCGCAGTTGCGCCCACGCGCTCTTCAACTGACGCAGCGCCTGATCGAGGTGAGAAAGCTGAAGTAGCGGCTCCAACAAGCGGGCCAAGACAATCATCAGCCCCAGCCATTGGGCGGCGTTCAGGCGCTGCGCCAGCACCTCATGGGCACCGAACCACAATGCCGCCAACAGCGTCAGCTGTAGCCCGGCGCTGAACAACAGGTGATATGGCAAGCTTTGGCGCAGCAGCGCGGCGTGCGCCCGATGATGGTCATCCAACCGTTGCGTCAACGCCTCGGCGGCGGCCGCCTGCCCGTAACCGAAGCGCAGCAATGCCTGATGACGGGCAAACTGCATCAGCGCCCCTTCAATACTTTGATTGGCCTCCCCAAGCTCTCGCTCTCGCCGGTGCAACCGGACCGCCGAACCGCGCAACACCAGCACCAACAGCGCGCAGGCTGCCAGCAGCATCAGCGCCGCTCCCGGGCTCAGGCAGGCCAGCCCGGCGATCAGCACCAGCGGCGTGACGATCGCGCCAACCAACGGCGCCAGCAGGTGCGCGGGTGCCGACATCGTCTGACCGATGGCCCCGGCCAACAGACCCGGCGCCTGCTCCTGCGGCGACAGCGCGCGCGGCAGACGGCGGAACAGCGCCCGCAGCAACGCGCTCATCACCGCGCCGCCGGCGAAGAAACCGCGGGTGGCCGCCGCATACTGCACCGCGAGCAAGAGAGGCGTAGCCAACGCCAGCAGCCCTAGCCAATGGCCGGGATTTTGCTGCCAGTTCGCCACCGCTGCCGCCAGCAGCAAGGCGCAGACGCCATCCAACACGGCGGCCAGCGCCATCAGCAACAGCGCCGGGGCCAACGCTTTCGCCATCTCAAACTTCATCGTCCGCCTCCTGGTGCTCGGCCAACACCGCCAACAATGCCGGATGATCCGCCAGCTCGGCGGGCGTGCCGACCGCCAGCAACCGTCCCTCCGCCAGCACCGCCACCCGATCAGCGCGGCGGCACAGTTCTGCATCGTGCGTTGCCACCAGCCGGGTGGCGGGCAGCTGCGCCAGCGCCGTCAGAATGCATTCGCGATTTTGCCGATCCTGCGCCGACGTCGGTTCGTCGGCCAACAGCAGCGGCCGTCGCGCCAGCAACGCCCGGGCGATGGCGAGACGCTGTGCCTCCCCGCCGGAAAGCGAAGGCGTATCGTCCAACCTATCCTGCAAACGCTCCGCCAGCCCCAACTCGGCCAGCGCGCGCCGCAGCTGCGCCGCCTCCGCCCCATCGACTAACAGCGTCAGGTTGTCGCGCAGCGACATCGCCGGCGGCGTATTCTCCTGCGGCACCACAGCCACCATCTGATTGAATGCCTGCGCCGAGAATGCGTCAGCGAGCACGCCGTCGAGCGATACCGTTCCGCTATCCGGCTCGCTATAACGGGCGATCAACCGCAACAAGGTGCTCTTACCGCTGCCCGACGCACCGACAATTGCCAGCCACTCCCCCGGTTCGACGGCCAGATTGACGCCCTGCAGCAACCAGCGTTCGTCCTGTCGGCAACCGAGATCGCTCAACCGCAGCGCCGCTCCCTGCGGCGCCGAAGCGATCGTCGAGCGCCCTCCCCAGCGTATTTCGGGATGCGCCAGCAGCGCCCGAATGCGGCCAGCGGCCAGCGTCGCCGCACGCAACGCATCGCCGCCGTGCCCCATCGCCATCACCGGTTGCGCTACGCTGCGCAACAGCAACACGAACAGCGCCAGCTCCGCCAGCGTGAGATCGGGCGCCAGCCAGCGAACGCCGAGCAACAGCCAGCCGGCCGACAGCGCGGCGCTGAGCAGTAATTGGGCCACGGCGCCGAGCGCGCCGATACGCCGCAGCCAACGGTGAAAGGCGGCGAGAAAGCCCCGCAGGCTCTGCCGCGCGCGCGCTTCGATGCCCGCACCGGGAAACTGGCGTGCCAACAGCGGATACGCCGCCAGCTGCCGATAATCGTCGTTCAACTGCCGAAACGCCCGATCGCGTTGTTCAAACGCCGACCGCATGCGCGGCGAACGGATGACGCGAAACAGCAGCGCGGCCGCCAGCAAAGGTATCAGCGTGAACAGCAGCAGCGGCCACTGCACCGCCGCCAGCAGCGCCAGCGCGCAGCCGGGTACCACGGCCAACTGCACCAGCTCCGCCGGCGCATGGGCCACCAGCTGATGCAGCGCCTGAATGTCCTGCGACAGCGCCCGGGCGGCGCCGCTCTCGCCCTGCCGCACAAACCAGTTCAGCGGCAGACGCGCCAGCTTGGCGGCCAATTGGCTGCGCAGCCGATGACACAAACGCGCGTCGAGCAGATGAGTCAGGTGCAACGCCAGCGTTTGGGCGAACAGCCACAGCGCCAGGCCACCGGCGGCGACGCCAAGCCAGAAGGGATAGGCCGCCGGATCGGCGTCCACCAGCCGGGCAATCGCCAGCCAGGGAAACAGCGAACTGACGCCGGCCAGCGCCTGCAGCGCCAGCGCGGAATACAGCATGATGCGAAAAGGACGCGTCAGCGCCCGCAGGTCACTAAGCATGAGATCCTCCACGGCAAAGGCACTTACTGTAGCCAAAAGCGGCGGACGTCCTCATCCGTAAAGGCTTTCGCCGGCGAGACTTTTTCTTTCGATTGCGTGGCTAACGCTTTTTGACGTCGCAGGGCATGACGCCGAAACGTTTGCGGAAGGCGACGGAGAAGTGCGCCGGCGTATAACCCACCTGCCAGGCGACGGTGGAAACGTGCAGATCCTGCTCGCTCAGCAAGCGCCAGGCCGTTTGCAGCCGGTGCTCCTGCAGCAGGCCGAATACGCTGGCGCCAAACAGCTGGCGGAACCCTTGTGTGAGTTTGCGGGTGTTCAACCCGGCGCGCTGAGCCAGTTGATCCAGGCTCGGCGGCTGCTCCATCTCCGCCAACAGGATTTCGCGCGCCAGCTGTAGGCGCGCCACATCGCGCGCGGCCAGGTGCACGCCGGACGGCGGTGCGACGGTGCGGCGGCTCCAGCACTGGTGCAGGCAATGCGCCGCCAACTCGTTGGCCCTGGCGCTGAACCACAGCCCGCGCTGCGACTCGTGCAGCGGGCAAGCGAACAGTTGCCGGGCCTGGCCGATCAGCGCTGCCGGCGCCGCCAGCGGCACCAACTGCGCATGCCGCCGCCCATCGAGGCTTGGCGGCAGGCGGACATCGTTCTGCTCCAGCCAGGCGGCGGAGAACTGCAGCAGAGTGTAATCGAGCGGTTCGCCGGCCTGGAACAAGTTGTTCAACACGAAGTCGTCTCGCCCGGCGGCCAGCAACAGCGAAGGGCCGTTCAGCTCCACCTGCGGCCCCGTTCCGCTTTCACAGCGCAGACGCCCGCGACGGATCACCACGATCTTCAGGCCCGCGCGGTGGGGTTCATCCATCTCGATATCGACATCGGCGGCTAACACGCCGCGCCGCGCACGCAGCATGTCCGACAGCGCATAGTCTTGCGCTTGCTGATGATATTCCTGCAGTAACCGCTGGGGTGACGTAGACATGTTCGCCCTGCCTGTAAGTGATGGCGCCGACCGTGGGTGAGGTTTTTGATAGTGATTCTCATTAGCAATATAAGGCCGGCCGACGGGTTTGTCTATTGAGGCGATGTATGAAAATTGGCAGATCAGTTACCATCCCAATATGGCCCCGCCGCCACCGACTCGCGCTCGATCAGGCTTGAGGCGCTTGCTCAGCTCGCCGCCGTCCAGCATCGATAGCAGGCGGTTGATGGTCTCCTGGATCATCTCGGTGACCGGCATCTTCATGCCCGACAGCGACGGCACGGTACAGGGCGCGACAGGAAAAAAAGACGTACAGAGTCGTTTCCACTCGTGATTATGGTCTGTCGGCACGGATCTGCAGAGGAGATGAGGGGCAGTATTGGGGATAAAATAAACCATTCTCCAGGCCAGTACGGCCCATATTCTGCAAACTCAAGGATGAACGATGGCAAACAACGTAATGATATTTCGATTTGTATGTACCAATACGAATAGCATTGGCACATACAAGCGAATATCTTTCAAAGTGTTAAGTAAAACATTATGAAAGTAATATCCCGTTAACCTTTTTCACCCATGGGGCCCAGGAAATAAAAACCAAAGGGGAGTGAGCCTACTATCGCGAACATAAGACTGTAAATGGCCACCCATGCGCCCTGAATGATAAACAGGGATGTGTCCCAGGTCTCCATAGGCAGATTGTACTGATCTTCCACGCCCTGGAAGGCTGCTTTAGATACCACACATACCGCAATGATAAACACACATGCCACGGTAATCAGAAACTTTTTTCCTTCCGGGGTTTTGAGAATTTTTAACATAACAATGTCCTCATATCTTCTGAAAAGAACCGATCATTTTGAACGTCGGCCGGTCAGAATGTCACATTAATTTTCCCCCAGAATGTTCTTCCGGGTTCGTTAACAGTGGAATTGGATGAATAGCCAAAGCTACTATTACCTGCCTTGTTGAGATGCTCGCTGTACTCCTTGTCCAGAAGATTATCGACCCCAATGTCCACTTTAAAGTACTTATTCACTCGGTAAGCGGCATTGGCGGAAACCACAGCAAAACCGGCGCTGCTGTCAAAATCTTTACCCACCACATTACCTTCGTTAATCGCTACTCTGTGCTGACTGCTCACCAGACGTACCAGCCCGGTAGTGCTCCAGTTACCGCTTTCCCATGCTAGCCCCAGTCGGGCTTCAAGGGGAGGCATTTGCGGAAGGGGGGCACCATCCTTCGTGTTCCTGCCCCAGGAATAGGTCAGACTTGCATCAGTTTTCCAGTTGTCAGTCAGTTTATAGCTGACACCGGCTTCACCTCCCATGATAGTGGCATTGATATTATCGACCTGACTGATATATGCATTGTTGGGATCGTAACGGAAAAGGATAAAATCGTTTACGCGACCTATATAAGCTGAAATCCAGGCGTTAGTACGTTTGTCGACATAGTGTGCGCCAATATCAAGCTGAGTCGTTTTTTCAGTTTTGACTTTATCAAACGCATCTTTGGTTCTGTCAGGTCCGTAGGTGGGGGAAAACAGCTCCCAGTAGTCCGGGAATCTTTCCGTATATCCAACCCCGGCATAGAGCATTAGCGGCATTTCTGCGAGGTTATGCTCGAAACGAGCAAATCCGGCCGGAAGGGTGTCTGTTCGCTCTGAGGAACCTGTATCAGAAAAATTATCCACGAGGACGCGGTCAAGGCGAACGCCGCCCACGACTTTGCTTGAATCAGTTGAATTCCAGGTAAGTTCACTGAAAAGACCATAATCGTGGAAACGGGCATCTTTGACCCAGCCATTATCCGTTTTATTACGATGGGTATTTAGCTGAGTATCAGCGCCGCTTTTCAGCTCCACATCCGTCCACTCCCATGTGCCCATCATACGACCACCAACAGTACGTCTGTCGACTTCCATCGACATCGCTATTGGCATATTCATGCCCATCACCATGTCAGCGTTTTTTGTGTCCCCCATGCTCCTGTCTGCCATACCTCCTGACATACCACTGTTAGATGAGCGCAGTGAAAAGTTATCCATAATGTGGTTGGCGTAGTTGTAATAGACATTTGCTTCAAATTTCTGGAATATCTCTCCGATATTCGATTTTTCGAACCGGGCGCCCAGACTTTCTCGTTTGAGCTGTGAACTATCCATGCTGCGCCCAGCATACCGAGATTCCCCATCTCCTTGCCCTGCAGTTAATTCAATCAGAGTTTCTGCATCAGGCGTCCAGCCCAGAGCCATATCTCCATTCCATTTATCCCATTTCGATGGTATTCGATTGCCATTGCCATCCTTGTAGTCATCGGAACGAGATTTGTTACCCATCAGACGCACATATCCATCTTCACTACCCAGACTGATATCGGCATTCTCATCCCAGCGATTGTTCGAGGCAGCAAGCAGGCTGGCATTTCCCAGCACGCCAGGTTTATCAAATCTCGGCTGCTCTCGATCGAAACGGATTGCTCCAGCAGCATTACCCGGTCCCCAGAGGACCGTTTGTGGGCCTTTAGTTATGGTTAGCAGGTCAAAACTCTCGGGGGAAATATAAGAGGTGGGGGCATCCATTCCGGCCGGACAGGCACCCAGCACTTCGCCATTATTGGCCAGGATACGCAGGCGTGAGCCGAACATTCCGCGGAAAACAGGAGCGCCATTCGTGCCACCGGCACGTATCTGTGAAAACCCGGGAATGGTTTTCAGGTAATCGGCACCATCACTTGCTGGCACAGACTGACGAGGTTGTTTTGGGGACATGACTACTTCCAGTGGTGATGAGGAGGGAGCCGTAACAACCATGATGGAATCATCCTCCCATGTTGCATGAGCGTGGCTATCCTGGGCAGAAATGGCATTCGTCTGGAATGTCATTATCACCATAACTGGAAGAGGTGCACGTACAAGTCTTTGAGTTTTCATTACTTATCTTACTGTTTTTCTGGCGTAAACGAGCTTGCCTGTCCTGAGACAAGCAGCCAGTTATGTTTAGTTTGTGAGTAGTTATTACGCAGAAAGAAAAACAGCTGGAGGGGCGCGGGCGCGCTGAGGTGTCCAGGCTCGGAAAATCGGTGAAGGAATGGCCTGCAGGGGAAGAGACAAACGAACGCTGAGTAACATCAGCCAGAGCATTACCGTCAGCACGAACTGGACGAATGGCAGATGAATCAATAGCTGACAGTACCCACAGGCAATTTCTTCCATTGGAGACATAGCATGTCCCGCCATCATGGGATGAATCGTTGTGAGGTTTTGTTCACAGACTTCAGGCATAGCCATGTGGTTGTCGTGGGGCATTCCAGACATAGCCATATCATGATGGTCAGGCATGGCTTTCGTAACCGCTGAATTCACGAAGTCGGAATGATGAGTTAAAGATTTAGAAATGACAGGCGCAACAAACAACATGGCTACTGAGAGTAATGCCATACATGCTGCAATGAAGAAAAAATGATTACGCCCGTACAAAATATAACCCGGTCATGACTATGTGTGCATTAGTGTATCTTATTTGATTTACAAATGTTAAAAAAATACACCATCCATACCTTTGAATACGAATTGTTTACCGAAGTATCAGTGTAGTGGTCAAGTAATATTGGCCACGGTTTTACAGTAAAAATGGTATCTGTTCTCAGACTCTTCCGGAGTCAACCCACCGTTATAATGGTGAGGTCTGACGCTGTTGTAGTAGTTCAATATGTAACCATTAATTTGCTGTCGGGCTTCGTCCTTGCCTGCGTAACCATTCACCGGTACCCATTCTGTTTTCAGACTGCGGAAGAAGCGTTCCATGGGACTATTGTCCCAGCAGTTTCCCCGCCGACTGACGCTTTGTTTTATTCTGTAACGCCAGAGAAGTTGTTGATATTTCAGACCGGTATACTGGCTTCCCTGATCGCTATGGAACATGACATCATGCGGTTGACCACGCGTCTCATAAGCCATCCGCAGAGCGTTGCTTATCAGTGCGGTATTGGCATGCGCTGACAGACTCCAGCCGATAACCCTGCGGGCAAAAAGATCCATAACGATCGCCAGATAGCACCAGCGATTTCCTGCCCAGATATACATAATATCTCCGCACCATACCCGATCTGGCTCGGGCACAGCGAACTGGCGCTCAAGCAGATTCGGCAGGCAGGTATGCTCCTGACGGGCATTTTTGTACTGATGTTTTCCAGGCTGGCAACTGCTCAGGTTCAGATATTTCATCAGACGCCCCGCACGGTAACGGCTCATCGGGACGCCGTTCTGGGTCAGCACGTCAGCCAGAGTGCGCGCCCCTGCTGAGCCCCGGCTCTGATTCCACGCCCGGCGTATTTCGCTGCACAGCCTGACTCGCGCCGGATTAACCGTATCGCGTCGTTTTCGCCAGTATCGGTAACTGCTGCGGTGTATTCCAAGAGCAGAACACAGGCTGACGACCGTGTGGCTGTCACTCAGTCTGGCAACTATCGTGAACCGTTCAGTGAGTCGGACATCAAGAGCGCGGTAGCCTTTTTTAATATCGTATTCTGCTCCTCCAGGCGACGAACCTGCTTTTCCAGCTCGCGGATACGTTGCTGGTCTGGAGTAATAGGTGTGGCAGAGGGCGTAATCCCCTGGCGCTCTCGCCTGAGCTGGCGTACCCAGCTCTCAAGCGTGGTAGAACCGACATTCATCGCTTCACTGGCTTGTCGATAGGAGTAGCCCTTATCAACAATCAGCTGTGCACATTCCAGCCTGAACTCGGGGGTGAAAGTACGCTTAGTTTTCTTGTTCATTAAGTCACCTGTTTTGTGTTGAGGTGAGAATATCACCTTTAATCAGGTGGCCAAATTTACTGTGCCACTACATTATGACGAAGAACTGCCACTGCTCAGGATGGTCTGGACGGCCATGTTTCAGAGGGCACCAGACATGCAGGCAACCTTTACCATACAGGACTTACGTATTATTCGTGATCTGGTACGGGACGGTCACAGGTGGAGTGTTCTGCCTGATTATCACTGTCTGGATGACCTGAAAAGCGTCAGTCACGAAGGCAGAGACTGTCCCGGAAAATCACCTTTATCTTGCCTGGAACAAGAGTATTTCGAATAACAGACGAACGGCATACGTCCGGAATTATATCCTTAACGCCTTTCCGTTCAGCTGATGTGTCGGGATGCCCCCCTGGCGACAGGAATACGCAGGTTCAGTTTTCTCCCGGGAGCGCAGGACCACGTTTCTGCAGCTAAAAAAAACCCGCACAAGGAGGCGGGCTGAAATTGGCTTTCCAGGGTAGCAACAGAATGGAGTACTCCTGAAAACCGAGCGACCGATTTATCAGACAGCATTTAACTCCAGTCCATTACCGGCATTAAACATAGCAGGGTTAATAAGGGGATTAAACCTGCTACGAATTTGCTTAGTAACGAGTGTGATGCCGGGTGCCTCCCGGTGAACCAGTCCCAGTCGACATGGCTCGCGCTGCATTTACAGATCACTGTAACTGACTGGCCGCCCCTCCGCTCAGGGGGATTCACCACGTCGATACTTTACGATGCAATCATTAGCAGAGTCAATGTATAACTCGTTGCCGAAAGTGGTCGATAAGGCCTTATAAAAAGGGCTAACTTTCGACATGACAAGGATACTGAGGGGAAAAAAGCCCGCTCGGATGGGCGGGCAGAAAGTAGGCGATACAGATTGAGCAACGGCACGCCACTCCCCGGATAGTCCGAGCTACCGATTTACCTGGAAAGCGAGCGCATTTTTTACCATTACTACTTTTTAACGATAGTAGGAAAGGTTGGAACAGGAAAGTGATTACCCATTAAACACGGTCATATCAACATATTGGGGCATTATACGTTCACGCTACCGGAGGATATTCTAAAGGGAGCAAATGAGAGCATTAAATTTTAATTTAAACAATGAATTATCTCCTTAACGTACGTTTTCGTTCCAGTGGCCCTCAAACCCCTATACGCTGCTCTGATCAAGCATCTGGATCATTTAAAGAATACTTATCCTTTCAGTAGTGATAGTTACGGGGGGATTAAAACAAATTTACTACTCCAATCCTGAATTCTCTTCCACCACACGTGAAATAATGCCTGCATGAGGGCATAGTGGTTCTTTATATGTAATATGAGATTGTCAGGCGATCGGCAGTTCTTCACGTCGGGTTATGATACGAGAAACCAGACCGTAATCGACAGCCTCTGATGCGGGCATCCACAAATCGCGCTCAATATCTTGAAGTACGCGCTCAATAGGCTGTCCACTTTCACGTGCAATGACACGGGCGACACGTTCACGAGCCTTAACAATCTCTGCGGCCTGAAGGGCTATATCACTGGCAGGACCACCGGTTCCACCACTCGGCTGGTGAATTAGAAAACGTGTCTGAGGAAGACAGAATCGCCTTTCCCGAGGGGCACCAAGATATAGGTGAGTGGCGGCACTGCCCACCCATCCTGTACCAACCATATTGACTGGCGAGGAAACAAAACGCGCTACATCGTGGATAGCATCACCAGATTCAAGATGCCCACCTGGAGATGATACAATCATTGTAATAGGTGCACTGGATTCGGCGTCCAGTATCAGTAACCTACGAACAGTCTCTGACGCTAGAGTATCAGTAATGTTCCCGAAAACCAGAACCATCCGTGAACGAAACGCTTTTTCTTCAAAAAAGTTGCTCTGCGCCGGCGTTATCTGGGACGAACTTTCATTTTTCTGTGTCATCATCTTAAATACTCTTTAAAATTAAGGACGGCTCTCTTCAAATCAATCTGTGATCATCTCTCAGAAGCCGACTCGCGGGGGGTGGAAATAACAAGATCCTCTAAGGAGCTCACTGTTTGGATAAACGCGACAAAAACTCTTTACGGGCATCACCCTACCAGTGATGCCCCTTCTCCGCGGAACAAAACAACAACAGGTCAAACATCCCTAAGCTCAATGAACAGCGACGACATGTCAGATGTGTTGAAGGAAATGCGGTCGCGTTCTGAAGATACTAAATTAATCAACACTATTATAAACCCAATGTTTTGACAGTGGTTTTATCTTTGCGTAAAAATGAGTTATTGGCTTTTCCTATCTGCAAATTGAGGGATTTCCTGTGAGAAACGCGCACTTCGTGAATCGCGCTCATAGCCCTGTGGTTGGCTTAAAATATCGTATAATTCAGGACGACGACCATGAATCCATCTCCGTCCAGTGGACATTGCTAAAAGTTCTAAATCAAGACAAGCTGACACTAGCGCATTTTCAAAAGAAAGAGTCTCTTCAAGAACCCTTCCATACGGATCCAGAATCATCGCATTACCAGTGCGAACCTCACCGTTGTCCAGCCCTACACCGTTGCTAAACAGAATAAACATCCCGTTATCATGTGCTCTTGCTGGTAACCAGCGCATTAACCACTCGCGTCCGCTGCTTCCCTGAAATGCAGCTACCAGCGCTTCAGGATCCTGATACCTTTTCTCCCAGAGAGATACAGGGATCGGTTTCATACCATGTGGGCTGCGGGAGTTCGTTCCCCCTGTCTGGTGGGGGGCTATCAAAATATCCGCCCCTAGCAATGCCGTTGCGCGCGCATTTTCGACAAGGTTATTATCCCAACAGATCAGTATTCCCACACGTACATTCCAGGGAGTATCAAAAACGGTATAACAGTTACCTCTTTCAATAACGGGATGCTCAAAAGCATGTAGTTTGCGATGAACATGCCGTTGACCATCTGGCATACAAACAGCATATGAATTATACAATTTTCCGTCGCACCCGAGCTCAATGAATCCAGCGCCAATTGCCATATCAAAGGTGCTGGCGAATTGAGTTATACGCTCCAGTGATGGGCTGCCATCAACGGACTCAGCCAGAGATACCACCTCATCAGCCGTGAGATCAGTGACGTGCCAGTAGCCTGTGATGCACATTTCAGGAAAAGCCAATATTTTAGTTCCTTCCTGTGCAGCCTGAAGGATAAATGTTTCCATTACGGACAGGTTGTATTGCTTATCATTAGCGTGATGTGTGAACTGAACAGTGGCGACCTGTAGCGTCTTTTTCATCGTAAATACCTCATAAGAAATTGATAACAATTACATCGAATGGAAACAGAAATGTATAATTACGTTTTCTCCTGATTTGATAAGTGACTGGAATGGATATCAGGTTATTACGATCTTTTGTAACACTGGCAGAGCAAGGGCGATATCACGCAGCGGCGGACATCCTTTGTGTGACGCAGCCCGCGCTGACAAAGCAGATCCAGGCGCTGGAACAGTTAACTGGACTGAGCCTGTTTCAGCGAGGCCGGCAAGGGGCAACGCTGACTGTCGCCGGGGAACTGCTCTATCCTCTCGCCGGTGAGTTACTTCACCAGCATGAAGAATTTAGAAATTATGTTGATAAGGTGAAGAGTGGGAGCGTGGGAAGACTTGCGCTGGGATTCGGTATTTCCTCCTTTCAGCTGGCACCATCGTTAGTAAGAACTTTTCGCCAGCATTTTCCGGAAGTTAATGTGTCGCTTAACGACATTCCTTCCGAAGAACAGTACGCTATGTTACTCAGCGAGCAGCTGAACGCAGGTTTTGTGCGTCTGCCGGCCCCAGCGCCGCTACAAACACGCGTACTTCTGAATGAGATGCTTGTGCTTGCTGTGCCGACAACCTCTGTGAGTGAAGGGATGGATATTCAATCTTTTCTTCATCGTTATCCGCTGTTGCAAATCAGCCCTAAGCGAGGGAGAGGATTGTCGGATCAAACGGTACGTTTTTTACAGGCAAACAACCTTCATGAGAGAAACGTCGCCACCGCTGATGATATTCATGTTATGCTGGCGTTAGTGGCGGCGGGAAATGGTGTGGCATTGCTGCCTTCAGGTGCCCGTCATATAATGCCTGCAAATGTATCGCACTTTCCAGTATCGGGGGAACACGCCAGGTGGCAGATTGGCATTGCTTGGAATCCATTATTGCAGAATAAGTTACGCGATAATTTTATCGCCATGATCCCTTAAGCCCTCTGTATTTATAGAGGGCATACTTACCTTTGTGTTAATTCATCAGTTTATTTCAATGCTCTTTTGATCGTTTCTCATTTTGGTAATGCTGCCAACTTACTGATTTAGTGTATGATGGTGATTTTAAGGTGCTTG
>OIWP01001934.1_pt1 | contig 23232 bp, 19 predicted proteins | sample 1587661 | NCBI WGS metagenome assembly OIWP01 (sample SAMEA3888899, study PRJEB22519) | human gut metagenome | biome: human gut; feature: human-associated habitat; material: faeces | place: Denmark | collected 2010 | reverse complement strand
GAACTGAAAGACCTGGCGTGCCTGGGCTTCTCAGCTGACCTGGTGATGCAGTCCTTCTGTCACACCGCTGCCTATCCGAAGCCGGTGGATGTCAATACGCACCATACGCTGCCAGACTTCATCATGAACCGTGGCGGTGTCTCCCTGCGTCCGGGCGATGGTGTTATCCACTCCTGGCTGAACCGTATGCTGCTGCCGGATACCGTAGGTACTGGTGGTGACTCCCATACCCGTTTCCCTATCGGGATCTCCTTCCCGGCAGGTTCTGGTCTGGTGGCGTTTGCTGCAGCGACCGGCGTGATGCCGCTGGATATGCCGGAATCGGTACTGGTGCGCTTCAAAGGTAAAATGCAGCCGGGTATCACTCTGCGTGACCTGGTTCACGCCATTCCGCTGTACGCGATCAAACAGGGTCTGCTGACCGTTGAGAAGAAAGGTAAGAAGAACATCTTCTCTGGCCGCATCCTTGAAATCGAAGGTCTGCCGGATCTCAAAGTGGAGCAGGCGTTCGAACTGACCGATGCTTCCGCAGAGCGTTCTGCTGCGGGCTGTACCATCAAGCTGAACAAAGAGCCGATCGTTGAGTATCTGAACTCCAACATCGTTCTGCTGAAGTGGATGATCGCGGAAGGCTACGGCGACCGTCGTACGCTGGAACGTCGTGTGCAGGGCATGGAAAAATGGCTGGCGGATCCGCAGTTGCTGGAAGCCGACGCTGACGCAGAATACGCGGCGGTGATCGACATTGACCTGGCTGACATCAAAGAACCAATCCTGTGTGCACCGAACGATCCGGACGACGCGCGTCTGCTGTCTGACGTACAGGGTGAGAAGATTGACGAAGTGTTCATCGGCTCCTGTATGACTAACATCGGCCATTTCCGTGCCGCAGGTAAGCTGCTGGATGCGCACAAAGGCCAACTGCCGACGCGTCTGTGGGTGGCTCCGCCAACCCGTATGGATGCGGCACAGCTGACCGAAGAAGGTTATTACAGCGTGTTCGGTAAGAGCGGTGCGCGTATCGAAATTCCAGGCTGCTCTCTGTGCATGGGTAACCAGGCGCGTGTCGCCGACGGCGCAACGGTGGTCTCGACCTCTACTCGTAACTTCCCGAACCGTTTAGGTACCGGGGCAAACGTCTACCTGGCTTCTGCGGAGCTGGCGGCGGTTGCGGCGCTGATCGGCAAACTGCCGACGGCGGAAGAGTACCAGACCTATGTGGCGCAGGTGGATAAAACTGCCGTGGATACTTACCGTTATCTGAACTTCGACCAGCTGTCTCAGTATACGGAGAAAGCCGATGGTGTGATTTTCCAGACCGCGGTGTAATGCGCTAACGCGTTTTGTGTAAAAACACATCAATGCCCGGAGAAGTCTGCTTCTCCGGGCATTTTTATTTCTATTCCTTATACCCACTACGCTTTTTTTCTGCCGCGCTGCTGCGATAATTACAGCAAGGCGCGATGCGGTATTGGCGCATTGCCGGGAGTAGAGGAAGACATTATGGATTACGAATTTCTGCGCGATATTACCGGGGTGGTAAAAGTGCGTATGTCCATGGGCCACGAGGTGGTGGGGCACTGGTTTAATGAAGAAGTGAAAGAAAACCTGGCCTTACTTGATGAAGTGGAGCAGGCGGCGCGTGCGGTTAAGGGCAGTGAGCGCTCCTGGCAGCGAGCAGGGCATGAATACACGCTCTGGCTGGATGGCGAAGAAGTGATGGTTCGCGCTAATCAGTTGGAGTTCTCTGGAGATGAGATGGAAGAGGGGATGAGCTATTACGACGAAGAAAGTTTTTCGCTTTGTGGTGTAGAGGACTTTCTTCAGGTTGTGGCGGCATACCGCGAATTTGTGCAACAGCGTTAATTCATGCGGAGCCAGCGGGCTCCGCTATGTCTGTTACTTCACGTACGCCAGCAGGCTTAAAGAATCACGCGCCAGTGCTTTGCATTTCTTTGCCGTGGGGATGCCGATACCGCTGAGATCGCGGTAGCTGTCTTCACCCAGCGCTTTCATATTGAAGGTGTCGTAATTACTCAGATCCCACTGGTTTTGCTGGGCAAAAAAGACCAGTGCGCGACGAATCTGCCCATTAGGCAAATTCTGGTATCCACAGTCATTTTTCAGAAAAACAAAAACTGCCGTTAAATCGGCCATATCTTCGGCTTCGGACTCGCTAAGCGCGTAGCTGTTTGCGCATACGGCCATCAGGCTACCGAACAAAACTGTTCTGAAAAACGTCTTCATTGCTTCTACCACTGCATCACGGAATTTAAACGTTAGCATACTGCGAGCGAAGCGACGACCTTTATTATTAGCCGTTCACTTGACCTTCCCGTAAGGGGAAGGCTTATGCTTAAAAGATAGCCTGCTTAAGCTGCTGAATATAAGGAAGTGAGAATGCAACGTCGTGACTTTTTAAAGTACTCCGTGGCACTGGGTGTCGCGTCAGCGTTACCTCTGTGGAGCCGGAGCGTATTTGCCGCCGACCGTCCCGCCTTACCCATTCCTGAACTGTTAACCGCCGATGCTTCGAATCGCATCCAGCTGATCGTGCAAGCCGGGCAGTCAAACTTTGCCGGTAAGACGGCCACGACCTGGGGATATAACGGCAATCTGCTCGGACCGGCGGTCAAGCTGAACAAAGGGCAATCGGTGAACGTGGATATCCATAACCAGCTTGCCGAAGAGACGACGTTGCACTGGCACGGGCTGGAAATCCCCGGTGAAGTCGACGGTGGGCCGCAAGGCATAATCCCGGCGGGCGGGAAACGTTCAGTGACCTTCACGCCGGATCAGCGCGCGGCAACCTGCTGGTTCCACCCTCATCAGCATGGAAAGACCGGTCATCAGGTAGCGATGGGGCTGGCCGGACTGGTGCTGATTGAAGACGAAGAGATTCGCAAGCTGATGCTGCCTAAGCAGTGGGGAATTGATGATGTGCCGGTAATTATTCAGGACAAACAGTTCTCTGCTGATGGGCAGGTTGATTATCAACTGGACATCATGACCGCCGCAGTCGGCTGGTTTGGCGATACGCTGCTGACCAATGGGGCGATTTATCCTCAGCATGCCGCACCGCGCGGCTGGCTGCGCCTGCGTCTGTTGAATGGTTGTAACGCGCGCTCGCTGAACATTGCGGCCAGCGACAATCGTCCTTTGTACGTCATTGCCAGCGACGGTGGGCTGTTGGCGGAACCGGTAAAAGTGACCGAGCTTCCTATGCTGATGGGCGAGCGCTTTGAAGTGCTGGTGGATGTCAGTGACGGCAAAGCTTTTGATCTGGTAACTCTGCCAGTCAGCCAGATGGGGATGGCAATTGCGCCATTTGATAAGCCGCACCCGGTGATGCGCGTTCAGCCGCTGCTGATTACCGCTTCCGGCACGCTGCCGGATACGCTGACATCCATGCCATCGCTGCCGTCACTGGAAGGTCTGACGGTGCGCAAGCTGCAGCTGTCGATGGATCCGATGCTCGATATGATGGGCATGCAAATGCTAATGAAGAAATTCGGCGGTCAGGCCATGGCTGGTATGGATCATGGAAAGATGATGGGCCATATGAATAATGACAATATGGACCACGGCAATATGAATCATGGCAATATGAACCACGGTGAGATGGGGAATATGCAGCATGGCAACATGGGCAACATGAAGCATGGCGGATCGTTTGATTTCCATAATGCCAACCGGATTAATGGTCAGGCGTTTGATATGAATAAACCGATGTTTGCCGCGGCAAAAGGGCAGCATGAACGCTGGGTGATTTCTGGTCAGGGCGACATGATGCTGCATCCGTTCCACATTCACGGCACGCAGTTCCGCATTCTGTCTGAGAATGGCAAAGCGCCTGCCGCACACCGTGCGGGATGGAAGGACACGGTGCGGGTAGAAGGCGGCGTGAGCGAGGTATTGGTTAAGTTTGACCATGACGCGCCAAAAGAGCATGCCTATATGGCGCACTGCCATCTGTTAGAGCATGAAGATACCGGGATGATGCTCGGCTTCACCGTCTAAAAAAATCGCGCTGTGCTTATCCGGCCTACAGAAATCTCTCGTAAGCCGGATGAGACACAGTCTCTTTACAGCGTTTCATCGCACGACTCCCTCCTCCTGCTAATTCTGCTATTGCACATAAAGTAATCGCCTTTAGAGCCGATAATCATTGGGTACCCAATGTGAGTTCAATGGATGAAATACTATGATTAAAAATGTGCGCGTTATTACCGGCATTCTTCTGGTTCTCGCCATTTTCTGTTTGCTACAGGCCGTGACAGGAAGTTTTTTTTATTCTGCAGTAAACAATGATCGCCATAATTTCCAGAACTCAGGCACCCTGAATGCCCAACAGGAAAATCTGAGTGATAGCGTCAATACGCTGATTAAAACCCGGGTAACGGTAACCCGCGTAGCAATTCGTTTCTTAAAGAACCAACGCGATCCGGCCTCACTGGCGGCAATTGATACTTTGCTAAAAACGGCGAGTGAGTCGATGAAGAAGGCTGAGGGATACTTCGCGCATTATCAGTCATTGCCGCAGGTGTCGGGGCAGAATCCGCAAATTGCATCTGAAATGGAAAAACAGTATCGGCAGATGCACGACGTGATGGCGTTATCGATAGAGTATCTGCGCGCGAATAACTATCAGGCCTATGGCGATCTTGATGCTCAGAAGGCGCAAGATGAAATGGAAGCCAGTTATGACCAGTGGCGTAACGAAAATAACGCGTTGCTTCAGCACGCGGCGGCGGAGAATCAGCACAGCTTTACCCGCATGCAATGGACATTAGGGGCAATTGTCGTCGCTGTGCTCATCGTTCTGGGCATGATCTGGAGTGGGTTGCAGCATATGCTGCTTAAACCCCTGGCGCAGATTATGGAGCATATTCGCATTATTACCCGTGGTGATTTGACCCATCAACTCGACGTCCAGGGACGTAATGAAATGGGGCGTTTGGCGACGGGGTTAGATGAAATGCGACAGTCGCTGATTTCGACAGTCACGTCGGTGCGTAACAGCTCAGAAACGATTCATAGCGGTGCAGCGGAAATCTCGTCAGGTAACAACGATCTGTCTTCGCGTACCGAACAGCAGGCTGCTTCACTTGAAGAGACTGCCGCCAGCATGGAACAGCTTACTGCAACCGTGAAGCAAAATACGGACAATGCGAAACAGGCGACTCAATTGGCTAAGAATGCGTCTGATACTGCCGCGCGTGGTGGACGGGTTGTTGATACTGTCGTGCACACGATGAGTGAAATTGCCGGTAGTTCACAGCAAATTGCGCAGATCACCAGCGTCATCGACAGTATTGCTTTCCAGACCAATATCCTGGCGCTCAACGCGGCGGTTGAGGCAGCCAGAGCAGGAGAGCAGGGACGAGGATTTGCTGTTGTAGCGGGTGAAGTCCGTACTCTGGCAAGCCGTAGCGCTCAGGCAGCCAAAGAGATCAAAGCGTTGATTGATAACTCAACTCACAGCGTGGGGATGGGATCTCAGCAGGTGTCGGACGCGGGTAAAACGATGAAAGAGATTGTCGCTGCGGTCACCCGCGTGACGGACATCATGGGGGAAATCGCCTCAGCCTCAGAGGAACAGAGTCGGGGGATTGAGCAGGTGAGTCTCGCGGTCTCGCAGATGGACAGTGTCACACAACAAAACGCCGCGCTGGTAGAAGAGTCTGCCGCCGCCGCCGCTTCGTTGGAACAACAAGCTGAACAGTTACGCCTGGCCGTGGCAGCATTTCGCATCACTCGCGATACCTCCAACAGTGAGCATCGGAAACCGCCTAAGGATGCTCCGCAAGCAACCTCTGCAGGGAGTACGACACAAGACCCGCATTGGGAAACGTTTTAGCCGCATGCTGTCGTGCGAACCTGGTTTTGATTAATAAGCATACAAAAAACGACGCAAACGGGTTCTCCTGTGAACTATCAGAGGAACCCGCTCTCTTTACTGGTATACTTCATCAACTGAATTGTTTGTATGCTGTCGCAAGTTTTGTGGTTAGAGCGGGTCGCCGTCTGTCAGTCGGTGTATCAACGTAAGCGCTTTCTTTCGATCTGCATGATGTGTCAACTGATAAAAATCAGTGAGTTATAGGGTTTATGAAACATACTGTTGAAGTGATGATCCCGGAAGCGGAGATCAAAGCGCGTATTGCTGAACTGGGGCGCCAGATTAACGAACGTTACAAAGACAGCGGCAGCGATATGGTGCTGGTTGGTCTGTTACGTGGCTCATTTATGTTTATGGCGGATCTGTGCCGTGAAGTGCATGTCTCCCACGAAGTCGATTTCATGACGGCATCCAGCTATGGCAGCGGAATGTCTACTACGCGTGATGTTAAAATCCTGAAAGACCTGGATGAAGACATTCGTGGCAAAGACGTGCTGATTGTCGAAGACATCATCGACTCCGGCAATACGCTGTCCAAAGTGCGTGAAATTCTGAGCCTGCGCGAGCCGAAATCCCTGGCTATCTGCACGCTGCTGGACAAACCTTCTCGTCGTGAAGTGAATGTTCCGGTCGAGTTTATCGGATTCTCTATTCCAGATGAGTTTGTGGTCGGTTACGGCATTGACTATGCCCAGCGTTATCGCCATCTGCCGTATGTTGGCAAAGTGGTGCTGCTGGACGAGTAATTAGCGGGAGCGCCTGATGGCGCTTCGCTTATCAGACCTGCGGCGTAGGTTTGTAGGCCGGGTAAGGCGTCTCCGCCTCCCGGCAATGTCACATTATTTATGGTTGCTGTGTTTCTGACTCAGGTTAGACAACCCCTGGCGATAGCGCTGCTCCAGCGTTTCGCGGCTGGTGGCGGTGACGTCGAGATCGCGCAATAGACCGTCATGAATACCGTAAGCCCAGCCGTGAATGGTAACTTTCTGACCGCGCTTCCAGGCTGAACGCATAATGGTTGAGTGGCCGAGGTTGTAGACCTGCTCCATGACATTCAGTTCGCATAGGGTGTCCATGCGACGTTCCTGCGGCATTTCGCCCAGCAGTGAGCTGTGTTTGAACCAGATATCGCGGATGTGCAGTAACCAGTTATCAATCAGCCCTTGTTCTTTATTTTCAATCGCCGCCTGGACGCCGCCGCATCCGTAGTGGCCGCATATAATAATATGTTCCACTTCCAGCACATCCACCGCATACTGAACGACTGAGAGACAGTTCAGGTCGGTGTGAATAACCAGATTGGCAACATTGCGGTGAACAAATAATTCGCCCGGTTCAAGACCGGTTAATCGTTCAGCGGGAACGCGGCTATCGGAACATCCAATCCATAGAAAACGCGGATTCTGTGCATGCGTCAGCGTTTCAAAAAATCCGGGATCCTCTTCTACCAGCATCTTTGACCATAGTGCATTGTTGCTGATGAGTGTATCTATGTCTTTCATGGAGTTGTACGACCCGAAGCCAGATAAATTCGATGGGCTAATATAGGGTAACTCCAGCATTAATTAAACTATATATAAAATGTCAGAACGTAAGGTAAGTAAAAAACCATGACCATTGCTCTGGAACTTCAACAACTTAAAAAAACCTATCCCGGTGGCGTTCAAGCGTTACGCGGGATAGATTTGCAAGTCGAAGCGGGTGATTTTTATGCGCTTTTGGGACCGAATGGTGCAGGAAAGTCCACCACCATTGGAATAATCAGCTCGCTAGTGAACAAAACCTCCGGGCGGGTGAGCGTCTTCGGATACGATCTCGAAAAAGATACGGTTAACGCGAAACGCCAGCTTGGTCTGGTACCGCAGGAGTTTAACTTTAACCCGTTTGAAACCGTGCAGCAGATCGTGGTCAACCAGGCGGGTTACTACGGCGTTGAGCATAAAGAGGCGGTCAAACGCAGCGAAGTATATTTAAAGCAGCTCGATTTATGGGAAAAACGTAACGAGCGTGCGCGCATGCTTTCCGGCGGGATGAAACGCCGTCTGATGATTGCTCGTGCTCTGATGCACGAACCAAAATTACTCATCCTGGATGAACCAACGGCGGGTGTCGACATTGAACTGCGTCGTTCAATGTGGGGCTTTTTAAAGGATTTAAACGACAAAGGCACCACCATTATTCTGACCACTCACTACCTCGAAGAAGCAGAAATGCTGTGTCGCAATATCGGCATTATTCAGCACGGCGAGCTGGTGGAAAACACCTCGATGAAGAGCCTGCTCTCTAAGTTGAAATCCGAGACCTTTATTCTCGATCTGGCACCGAAAAGCCCGTTGCCGAAACTGGACGGTTATCAGTACCGGCTGGTAGACACTTCCACGCTGGAAGTGGAGGTGCTGCGTGAACAGGGGGTTAACAGCGTCTTCTCTCAGCTTAGCGCGCAGGGCATTCAGGTATTGAGTATGCGTAACAAAGCGAACCGACTGGAAGAACTGTTTGTTTCTCTGGTTCATGAAAAACAAGGAGATCGCGCATGATGCAGCTTTATTGGGTGGCGCTGAAAAGCATCTGGGCGAAAGAGATCCATCGCTTTATGCGTATCTGGGTTCAGACTCTGGTTCCCCCCGTCATCACCATGACGCTCTATTTTATTATCTTTGGTAACCTAATCGGCTCGCGTATCGGCGAAATGCATGGTTTTAGCTACATGCAGTTTATCGTGCCAGGGCTGATTATGATGGCGGTGATCACCAACTCGTACGCGAACGTGGCATCGTCATTCTTCAGCGCTAAGTTTCAACGCAATATTGAAGAGCTGCTGGTCGCCCCGGTACCAACGCACGTGATCATCGCTGGTTTCGTTGGCGGCGGCGTGGCACGTGGCTTGTGCGTAGGCGTTCTGGTAACGGCTATTTCACTGTTCTTCGTGCCTTTCCAGGTGCATTCCTGGGTCTTTGTGGCGCTTACGCTGATGTTAACGGCGGTACTGTTCTCGCTGGCCGGTTTGCTGAACGCTGTCTTTGCTAAAACCTTTGACGATATCAGCCTGATCCCAACCTTCGTACTGACACCACTGACCTATCTGGGTGGCGTGTTCTATTCGCTAACGCTGCTGCCACCGTTCTGGCAGGGGCTGTCGCATCTGAACCCGATTGTCTACATGATTAGCGGTTTCCGCTACGGCTTCCTGGGGATTCATGATGTTCCGCTGGTCACCACGTTTGGTGTGCTGGTGGTGTTTATCGCTGCGTTTTATTTGCTGTGCTGGTACCTGATTCAGCGCGGACGCGGCCTGCGCAGCTAATTCTTTCTTCCTCTCCTTGCCTGGGAGAGGAAGACTTTTGATGCTTGTCACCATTATGGATTTATCACACTGATAAACTACTTGCCTGCTAAGGAGGTAGGCAATGTTAGGTTGGGTAATTACCTGTCATGACGATAAGGCACAGGATATGCTGCATCGTCTGGAGAAAAAGTACGGCCCGTTGGCCCAATGTCAGGCGGTAAGTTTTTGGCGTGGACTCAGCTCGAATATGCTAAGCCGCATGATGTGCCATGCTCTGCATGCTACAGATTCAGGTGAGGGTGTGGTATTTCTGACGGATATGGCTGGGGCTGCGCCTTACCGTGTCGCGTCGTTAATGAGTCATAAACACCCCCAGTGTGAAGTGATTTCAGGTATCAGCTATCCATTGCTTGAGCGAATGATTTCGTCACGGGAATCGCTGAGCAGTTCTGCGTTTCGGGATTGCATCGTCGCACTTGGAGGCCCCGAAGTCTCCAGCCTCTGGCATCAACAACAAAAAAATCCCCCCTTCGTATTGAAGCATGATTTGTATGAGTATTAATCATTGGTATTGATGATGCTTTTGCTACAATAGCCGAGGTTACTCGCCTCGGTTATCTCATATGGTTATGCGCGTTCTGCTTGTTTTATTGCTCCTGTTTTCTGGCAGCGTCGCTGCGGCTTTGCCTGCTCGTTATATGCAAACCACCGAAGCCGCCGCCGTATGGGCGCAGATTGGCAATAAGATGGTGACGGTTGGGAATATTCGCGCCGGGCAGATCCTCGCTGTTGAGCCTATTGCGGCAGACTATTACGAATTTTCCTTTGGTTTTGGCACCGGGTTTATTGATAAGGGACACCTGGAGCCCGTTCAGGGGCGGCAGAAAGTCGATGATGGTCTGGGCGATCTCAATAAACCGCTCAGTAACCAAAGTCTGATAACCTGGAAAGATACATCGGTTTATAACGCTCCGGATGTCGGTAGCGCCCCGTTTGGCGTGCTGGCGGATAATCTGCGTTATCCGATTATCAGCAAGCTTAAAGACCGACTCAACCAGACCTGGTACCAGATTCGCATTGGTGGCCGACTGGCCTATGTTAGCGCGCTGGATGCGCAGGAAGACAACGGCATCCCGGTGTTAACCTATCATCATATTTTGCGCGATGAAGAGAATACCCGCTTTCGCCATACCTCCACTACAACCTCCGTACGCGCTTTCAGCAACCAGATGGCCTGGCTCCAGGATCGCGGCTACACCACGTTGACGATGTATCAACTGGAAGGCTACGTGCAGAATAAAATGAATCTCCCGGCGCGGGCGGTGGTGCTGACTTTTGATGATGGTCTCAAGTCAGTGAGCCGTTATGCTTACCCCATTTTGAAGCAGCACGGCATGAAGGCCACGGCGTTTATCATCTCCTCACGCATCAAGCGCCACCCGCAGAAGTGGGATCCGAAATCGCTGCAGTTTATGAGTCTCTCTGAACTGAACGAGATCCGGGACGTGTTCGACTTCCAGTCGCATACCCATTTTTTGCATCGGGTTGATGCGAATCGCCGGCCGATCCTACTGAGTCGCAGCTATCATAATATTCTGTTCGATTTCGCCCGTTCGCGCCGGGCATTGTCCCAGTTTAATCCTCACGTTCTGTATCTTTCGTATCCGTTTGGGGGTTATAACGCCACGGCGGTAAAAGCAGCAGGCGACGCGGGATTCCACATGGCGGTCACCACGGTGAGAGGGAAGGTTAAGCCGGGAGATAATCAGTTCTTATTGAAAAGGCTTTATATTTTAAGGACGGATTCGCTGGAGACGATGTCGCGGCTGATAGTCAATCAGCCGCAGGGGTAAGTACTGTCAGGCAACCTGTACCGGAATAGCTTTCGCGGTGCGCTTCATCTCGTTGTCGCCTTCAAAATAGGCCACTTTCGGACGCCAGGTGCGGGCTTCTTCGTCAGACATGGTGACGAAGCTGGCGATAATTACAATATCGCCAACATCAGCGCAATGCGCTGCTGCTCCGTTCACCGAGATGATTCTGGAGCCGCGTTCAGCCGCAATTGCATAGGTTGAGAAACGTTTACCGTTGGTTACGTTCCAGATATCAATAGCTTCGTTTTCCAGAATACCTGAGGCATCGAGGAAATCCTGGTCGATGGCGCAGGAGCCTTCGTAATGCAGGTCCGCCTGCGTGACTTTTACGCGGTGGAGCTTGCCTTGCAGCATGGTGCGAATCATAACTTCTATACCCTGTCGTTTACCTTGGCTAAGCAGACGAAACTGGCCTGCTTTGAGAAATTCTCAGGCAGTATTGCCCGATTTTTAACCCCTGTCTACTGGGCTAATGTAACGCTTTGATTATCGATCAGACGCGCCTGACCCAGCCAGGCGGCAGCCAGAATCACCGCGCGTTTGCTGGTTTCCGTCAGCTCCAGCAGCGTGTCGGCATCACGAATCTGAATATCGTCGGCGCGGAAGCCTTTTTCATTCAGCTCCTGCTCGGCAATAGCAATAATCTCCTGCAACTCACGATTACCCGCAATCAGTTTTTCTGCGATGCTATTCATCACTTTGTGCAGACCCGGCGCAATTTTACGCTGTTCTGCGGTCAGATAACCGTTACGTGAGCTAAGCGCCAGGCCGTCTTTGGCGCGAATAATCGGCACGCCAACGATCTCAATGTCATAACCCATATCCGCCACCATTTTGCGGATCAGCGCCAACTGCTGGAAATCTTTCTCGCCGAAGCAGGCGAGGTCAGGCTGGATAAGGTTGAACAGCTTGCTGACGATAGTGGAAACGCCGCGGAAATGGCCCGGACGGCTGGCGCCTTCCAGCATGGTGGAGAGACCGGGAACCTCAACAAAAGTCTGGCCTTCCAGACCCTGTGGATAGATTTCCTCAACGGCTGGTGCAAAAACATAATCGACTTTGCGCTTGTTCAGCTTTTCACAATCTTCCTGCAGTGTGCGCGGATAACGCACCAGATCGTCCGGTCGGTCAAACTGCATCGGGTTGACGAAAATGCTGGCGATTACCACATCAGCCCGGGCTTTTGCCTCATCGACCAGCTTCATATGGCCGTCGTGCAGATTTCCCATGGTGGGAACCAGTGCGATGCGTTTACCTTCCTGACGCAGACGACGAATATGCTGGCGCAGCAGCGGCAGGGTTTCAATAATTAACACAACAAGACTCCTTAAATACGATGCCTGATGGCGCTTCGCTTATCAGGCCTACGTGTGAAGATGTAGGCCGGATAAGGCGCGTAGCGTCACCATCCGGCGTAATGGCGTGCTGGCGGATAAATTAATGGAAGCTGTGTTCTTCGCCCGGGTAAACGCCGGACTCCACTTCAGTCATATACTGCCGCACTGCGGCGCGCATGTCGCCTGCTTCATTGAGGAAATTCTTCGCAAATTTCGGGATATGACCACCGGTAATGCCAAACGCATCGTGCATGACGAGAATTTGCCCGTCGGTGACGTTACCTGCGCCAATACCGATAACCGGAATAGAAAGTGCTTCAGTGACGCGCTTCGCCAACTCAACCGGCACGCACTCCAGCACCAACAGCTGAGCGCCAGCGGCTTCTAAGGCCAGCGCGTCATCCAGCAGCACTTGTCCGGCATCGCCGCGGCCCTGAATTTTATAGCCGCCAAACACGTTCACCGACTGCGGGGTTAACCCCAGATGGCCGCAAACCGGTACGGCGCGTTCGGTGAGCATTTTCACCGTATCAACCAGCCACGCGCCGCCTTCAATTTTGACCATGTTGGCGCCCGCACGCATAACCACCGCGGCGTTTTCAAACGCCTGTTCCGGGGTGGCGTACGTCATAAATGGGAGATCGGAAAGCAGTAGACAGTTAGGGGCGCCGCGACGCACAGCGCGAGTGTGGTAGGCGATATCGTCAACGGTGACAGGCAGAGTGGAGTCATGCCCCTGGATCGTCATGCCCAGCGAGTCGCCAACCAGCATCACGTTAATGCCCTCGTCAGCAAATAGTTTGGCAAAGCTGTAGTCGTAGGCGGTAATTGTCGCGAAGCGTTTTTTCTCTTGCTTGCATTTCTGCAGCAGTGAAATGGTAGTGGGTTTCATAACATTTCCTGATGATGAAAGTCATATTTATCGGCATTCTAACAGTCACATTCAGGGGGGCAATTGTTTTAAGCAATCGTTTGGCGCTAAAGCAGTAAACGCTAAAGGGGAGGAGATACTTTACCAGTGTGCAGGTTTTGCAGTACCAAGATGGGTGAGGTGCTGATGCAGTCTGATTCCATCCGGAAAAATAAGCTCAGGTGCGATTTCAAATAACGGCCACAGCATAAAACCACGGTTTTTCATGTCGTAGTGCGGCACGGTCAGGCGTTCGGTGTTAATCACTTCATCGCCAAACAGCATAATATCGAGGTCCAGCGTTCGCGGTCCCCAACGTTCAGCTTTGCGCACCCGGCCCTGTTGCAGTTCAATTCGCTGGGTATGATCCAGCAACGCTTCGGGGGCGAGAGCGGTATCCAGCGCCACGGCGGCGTTCAGATAGTCGGGCTGATCCTGTGGACCCAACGGGGGGGTGCGATAAAACGAAGAAACCGCAACGATACGGCTGTCAGGGATTTCGCCGATCGCTTGCACGGCAGCATTCACCTGCTCCAGGGGAGAAGCTAAATTACTGCCGATGGCGATATAAACGACGGTCACGCGCTACCTTCGCGACGCGGCGCACGCTTACGCGGGCGGCGATGGCGACGGCGTACGTCAGGCTCTTCATCCAGTTCGTTCAGCATGCCTTTTTGTTCCGGCGGCGCGGAAACCTGGAATTCACCCCACCATTTCGCCAGTCGCTGCAGTTCAGCGTTGTGTTCTACTTCGGCACGCAGTGCTAACAGGTCGTAAGCTGCGCGGAACTTTGGATGTTCCATCAGCTTCCAGGCGCGTTTACCCTGACGACGGGACATACGTAATTGCAACTGCCAGATATCGCGGGTTAGCGAGGTCAGACGTTTCGGGATCGCCAGCGAGCGGCAGGCTTCGTCCAGCACGTCGTTCATTGCCAGCGCGAAAGCGTCGTAGTAAGCCAAACCGCTTTCTTGCGCAATTTTCTGCGCGGCTTCCAGTAACGGATACCAGAACATCGCGGCGAACAAGAACGCCGGGTTAACGCGCATATCATTGTTAATGCGGTTATCGGTATTCTTCAGCACCTGAGCGATAATGCGTTCCATCGGGCTGTCACCGTCTTCGGTGAAGTAGCGTGTAATGGTTGGGAACAGCGGCTGGAACAGGCTGTACTCACGCAGTTTTTTATAGGTTTCATACCCATAGCCCGCCTGTAACAGCTTAAGTGCTTCTTCAAACAGGCGTGCGGGAGGAATGTCGTTCAGCAGCGTTGCCAGACGCGGGATCGGCTCTGCGGTTTCCGGGCTGATACGCATGTCGAGCTTGGCGGCAAAGCGCACGGCGCGCAGCATACGCACGGGATCTTCGCGATAGCGCGTTTCCGGATTACCGATCAGGCGAATGATGCCCTCTTCGAGGTCCTGCATACCGCCGACGTAATCACGCACGGTGAAATCGGCCACGCTGTAATACAGGCTGTTTATCGTGAAATCGCGACGTTGGGCATCTTCTTCAATGGAGCCGAAGATGTTGTCGCGCAGCAACATACCGTTTTGCCCGCGTTGCGACGTGGTACGATCGGCTTCGCTGCCTTCATGATGGCCGCGGAACGTCGCCACTTCGATAATTTCTGGGCCGAACATGACATGAGCCAGACGGAAACGGCGACCGACCAGGCGACAGTTACGAAACAGTTTACGCACCTGATCCGGCGTTGCGTTAGTAGTGACATCAAAATCTTTCGGCTTTTTGCCCAGCAAAAGATCGCGTACACCACCGCCAACCAGCCATGCCTCGTATCCGGCCTTATTGAGCCTGTACATTACCTTCAGGGCATTTTCACTGATATCTTTGCGGGAGATAGAGTGCTGCTCACGCGGAATTACCGTCATATGTGGACGGGCGACGGCGAGCTCAGCCTCGCGCTCCTCGCGGCTTAGCACCTTGCGGCAAAAATTAGCGACTCGGGTAAAAATAGTGCACCTCGGTAGTGTCAAACTTCAATCAGAACAAGTGTTGCTGTGTAAAAATAGCGGCTAATCATAGCTCAGCGTGGCGCATTTGAGAATGCCGGATTTAAGATCACTGATTCAGGCACTGTTGTCAGACGCCAGTTCTCAACGGCAAACGCCAGGATCTGGTCCACACGCATCTCCTGCCACGGGATATCGGCACGCTGGCCGAGAAAGCGTAGCGCGGCAATAATCACCGGGCGCGGATCGCCTTGTGGTAGCGCAGGTGCATGATTTTGTTTTGAAAGTTTAGCGCCTTGTTCGTTGAGCGCCAGCGGAAGATGAATATAGTCAGGCGCTTGCCAGCCAAACTGCTGATACAAAGAGATTTGCCGCACCGTGGGTTCGATGAGATCGGCGCCGCGAACAATCTCCGTTACGCCCTGAAAGTGGTCATCAACTACCACGGCGAGGTTATAGGCAAACAGCCCGTCGCGGCGGTGGATGATAAAATCTTCACCAGCAAGTTGCGGGTCAGCCTGAATCACACCGCGTAGCCGGTCAGTAAACTGCATCACGGGATGGCGTTGTTTAATACGGACGGCCGCCTGTTCTGGCCCGAGGCGTAACTCACGGCAGTGACCGTCGTAAATACCGCCGACGCTTTGAATACGCGCTCGCGTGCAGGTGCAGTAATAGCTCAGATCCTGCTGATGCAGCCAGGTAAGCGCCTCGCGGTAGGCTTCATGGCGTTGGGATTGCCATAAAATATCGCCATCCCAGTGCAGGCCGTAATGTTCCAGCTGACGCAGGATCGTATCTGCGGCACCGGGAACTTCACGAGGGGGATCAATATCTTCAATGCGTACTCGCCAGATTCCGCGCCGGGCACGAGCCTGCAGGTAACTGCCGAGGGCGGCAATCAGTGAACCGAAGTGCAGTTCGCCGGAGGGGGAAGGGGCGAAGCGGCCAATATAGTGTGAATCGCTCATTTTACGGACTGACAAATAATAAGGCGGGAGAAACTCCCGCCTGTAGTAAACGTGGTAAAAATGACCGGAATTAACCTGCCATCTGTTTTTCGCGGATTTCTGCCAGCGTTTTGCAGTCGATACACAGATCGGCTGTCGGACGCGCTTCCAGACGGCGAATACCAATTTCTACGCCGCACGATTCGCAGTAGCCGAAATCTTCGTCTTCTACCTTCTTCAGCGTCTTCTCGATCTTTTTGATCAGTTTGCGCTCACGGTCACGGTTACGCAGCTCAAGGCTGAATTCTTCTTCCTGCGCGGCGCGGTCCACCGGATCAGGGAAGTTAGCCGCTTCGTCTTGCATATGAGATACGGTGCGATCAACTTCATCCCTAAGTTGATTACGCCATGCCTCAAGAATACGCCTGAAGTGCGACAGCTGGGCTTCGTTCATATACTCTTCGCCCGGTTTCTCCTGGTACGGCTCCACCCCAGCGATGGCGAGAATACTCAGGGACGATGTTTTACGGTTTTGCCCTTCTTGCATGTTGCTTCTCCTTAACACGCACTATCGATCCCCATGTTCGGGGGAAAAATGAGGCCGCTATAAATAGCAGATGCTTTTCCGGATAGCAATTATCTAAACGTAACACTTGACAACCCTGTGAGGAAAAGCGTATTTGCCCACGCGTCCAGAATACTAATTAACCAAATGTTTACACCATTACAAGGTAATGGGCAACGGCTCTTTAAGAGTCATGCCATGGGCAGAAAGTTCCGCTTTATAAACCAGAATTTCTACCCCCTTAAGCTGTGCCTCAACTAATAATTGCGCATATTTTGCATCGATATGGTGCGCGGGTGAAAACCGTGTAATAGCTGAATGCAGCACGGCGAAAAATATCACTGCCCGCTTGCCTTCAGCCGCTACGCTCATCAATTCCCGAAGATGCTTCTGACCTCGTTCAGTGATGGCATCGGGAAAATAACCCTGCTCTTTTTCCGCCAACGTGACTGATTTCACTTCAATATAGCAGTCAGGTCGGGAATCTGCCTGTAACAAAAAGTCGATACGGCTCCCTTCGGCGCCGTATTTTACTTCACTTTTCAAGACGCTGTAGCCTGAAACTTCTGAAATTAGCGACTGCTGAATCGCCTCTTTCGTTAATCTATTGGCCCACAGCGTGTTAACACAAATAAATGCCCCGGATTGGGTTTGCGTTAATTCCCAGGTATGTGGATATTTCCGTTTAGTATTTTCTGATGTCGAATACCAGACGGTGTCACCCGGGGTGGCACATCCGGTCATCGCGCCAGTATTTGGGCAGTGTAACGTTAACGTTGAGCCATCCGGTGTGATCACATCCGCTAAAAAACGCTTGTAGCGCTGGATGAGCGTTGCAGGTTGTAAAGGTGGAGAAAATTGCATAAATAGTCCCTTTAATTATTCAGTCAGCGTCCAGCGTTGCAGCTGCGTATAACGCGTGCGTCCTCGTGCGAATGAAGAGGAGTAAAGTGCGAACTCCGTGACCGGAAATGACCAGCCAAAGCCCGGTGGGGGGATGGGAACCGCGTGTCCGGCATCGCGCAGCAGCGTGATATGTGGGTGAAACGGCTGCGGGCTTTGATAACACCCGCTGCGCGCGGCCTGCGCCCGCAGCATATTCGCCAGTTGTAACAGTCCGCGCGGCGGCTGACGCATCCCCAGCCACACGACCCGCGAGCGCAGCCATTGCCCGGCATCATCCAGTTTGAGCGTAAAACCTGGCTGGCGAATGCGTCCGGCTAGTTGCGACAACGCCTGTTGCTTCTCTGCGCTGACATCACCTAAAAAGGCCAGCGTCAGATGCAGGTTTTCTGCCGCAACGGGACGCCCGGCTTCTGCGGGGAACTGCTCCGCACGCCAGTGAACAATTGGCTCACGGATTGCGCCAGGCAATTCAATCGCAAAGAACAGCCTTTTTGGCTCAGACATGATGGATACTCGGTTATGAATTAACGCGATGCTACAATGCAGCGCGAAGAATGTTAACCCTCTGGAGCTATTTGTGACGTCGTTGCCCGTTGCCGCCGTAGTGCCTGAACTGCTTACCGCCCTTGATGCCTCGCCGCAGGTGCTGCTGACCGCGCCGACCGGTGCCGGGAAATCGACCTGGCTGCCGTTGCGACTGCTTGAACATGGTGGCATCAAGGGGCGGATTATTTTGCTGGAGCCGCGCCGTCTGGCAGCACGCAACGTGGCGCAGCGGCTGGCGGAGTTGCTGAACGAAAAGCCCGGTGAGACCGTGGGTTATCGCATGCGCGCGCAAAGCTGCGTGGGGTCGCAGACCCGGCTGGAAGTTGTGACGGAAGGCGTCCTGACGCGCATGATCCAGCGCGATCCCGAACTCACTGGCGTCGGGTTAGTGATCCTCGATGAATTTCACGAACGGAGCCTGCAGGCCGACCTGGCGCTGGCGCTGTTGCTGGATGTACAGCAAGGTCTTCGTGACGATCTGAAACTATTGATCATGTCCGCAACGCTCGATAACGGGCGCTTGCAGCAGTTATTGCCCGATGCGCCCATGATTATCTCTGAAGGCCGCACATTCCCGGTCGAGCGACGGTATCAGCCGCTGGCGGCACATCTGCGTTTTGACGAAGCGGTGGCGATAGCGACGGCGGAGCTACTGCGCCATGAAAGCGGGTCGCTGCTGCTGTTTTTACCGGGCGTTGGGGAAATCCTGCGCGTGCAGGAACAACTGGCAACGCGTGTGGGCGGCGATGTTGTGTTATGTCCATTGTACGGCGCGTTGACGCTGGCTGAGCAGCGTCAGGCGATTTTGCCCGCGCCGCAAGGTAAGCGCAAAGTGGTGCTGGCGACCAATATTGCCGAAACCAGCTTAACGATTGAAGGCATCCGGTTGGTGGTGGATTGCGCCCAGGAGCGCGTGGCGCGCTATGACGCGCGTACCGGTTTAACGCGGTTGATTACCCAGCGCATTAGCCAGGCATCGATGACACAGCGAGCCGGGCGAGCTGGTCGTCTGGAGCCAGGTATCTGCCTACATTTGCTTGCCAAAGAGCAGGCGGAAAGAGCGGCGGCGCAGGGAGAGCCTGAGATATTACAGAGCGATCTGTCCGGACTACTGATGGAGCTGCTGCAATGGGGATGTACCGATCCTGAGCAACTGAACTGGCTGGATACGCCGCCCGCTATTAACCTGCAGGCGGCAAAACGGCTGTTGCAGATGCTGGGCGCGCTTGAGGGCGACAGGCTCAGTGCCCGTGGGCAGAAAATGGCGGCTTTGGGTAATGATCCCCGTTTAGCGGCTATGCTGGTTAGCACCAAAAATGACGATGAAGCGGCATCGGCCGCAAAACTGGCCGCAATTCTGGAAGAGCCGCCGCGCGGGGGCAGCACCGATTTAGCTGTGGCGTTTTCACGAAATCAGCCCGCCTGGCAGCAGCGCAGTCAACAATTATTGAAACGGCTTAACGTACGCAGCGGGCAGCCCGACATCGCGTTGCTCCCTTTGTTGCTGGCGCAAGCGTTTGCCGATCGGATCGCCCGTCGACGTGGACAAGAAGGGCGCTATCAACTGGCCAACGGCATGGGCGCGATGCTGGATGCCGATGACGCCCTGGGGCGCCATGAGTGGCTGATAGCGCCGCTGTTACTGCAGGGTAGCGCATCGCCAGATGCGCGTATTTTGTTAGCGTTGCCGCTGGATATTGAAGCGTTGATGCAGACGTGTCCTGAACTGCTGCAACAGTCCGACACCATCGAATGGGATGAAGCCCAGGGAACATTAAAGGCACTGCGTCGGTCGCGTATCGGCCAGTTGACGGTAAAAGTACAGCCGCTGGCCAAGCCCTCGGAAGAGGAACTACACCAGGCGATGCTGAATGGTATTCGCGATAAAGGGCTAAGTGTGCTCAACTGGACGCCGGAGGCCGAGCAGTTTCGGCTGCGTTTGCAATGTGCGGCAAACTGGTTACCGGAGTACGACTGGCCTGCGGTAGATGAGGATTCTCTGCTGAATACGCTGGAGCTCTGGCTGCTGCCGCACATGAGCGGTGTGCACTCTTTACGCGCGTTAAAAGCACTCAATGTGGGTCAGGCATTGCGCGGTTTGCTGGACTGGTCAATGCTGCAACGTCTGGATAGTGAACTGCCAGCGCATTACACTGTGCCAACGGGAAGTCGGATTGCCATTCGCTATCATGAGGATAATCCTCCTGTGTTGGCCGTTCGGATGCAGGAAATGTTTGGTGAAGCAAACACCCCGACTATCGCCCAGGGACGCGTGCCGCTGGTACTGGAGCTGTTGTCTCCGGCCCAAAGACCGCTACAGGTGACGAGCGATCTAAGCGCGTTCTGGCAGGGATCGTACCGCGAGGTGCAAAAAGAGATGAAAGGGCGTTATCCCAAACATGTCTGGCCGGACGATCCGGCGAATACCGCGCCAACGCGGCGCACCAAAAAGTATTCATAGCTGTATGCGTGGTTGCCTGATGGCGCTGCGCTTATCAGGGCGAACGTAGGCCGGATAAGGCGTTTTACGCCGCCATCCGGCATGAATACAGCTGAAAATTGAGAGATTTCTTCTTCTGTCGCAGGACGGAAGAACAGAGAATCGGGCCTTTGCGCCTGAATGTTGCGGAGAAAAAGCATGGCGGGGAATGACCGCGAGCCAATTGGACGTAAAGGGAAACCCTCACGTCCAGTGAAACAAAAGGTGAGCCGTCGTCAACTCAGAGATGAAGAGTATGACGACGATTATGATGATGATGACTATGAGGATGAAGAACCGATGCCGCGTAAGGGTAAAGGCAAAGGGCGTAAGCCTCGTGGTAAACGCGGCTGGTTCTGGCTGCTGGTAAAACTGTCGATTGTTTTTTTGGTGCTGATCGCTATTTACGGCGTCTATCTGGACCAAAAAATCCGTAGCCGTATCGACGGTAAAGTCTGGCAGCTTCCGGCGGCAGTATATGGCCGCATGGTTAACCTCGAGCCAGAAATGCCCATCGGCAAGAACGAGATGGTGAAGCTGCTGGAGGCCACGCAGTATCGTCAGGTCTCGAAGATGACGCGTCCGGGCGAATTCACCGTACAGGCGAAGAGCATTGAGATGATTCGTCGTCCGTTTGACTTCCCGGACAGTAAAGAAGGGCAGGTGCGCGCACGTCTGACCTTTGATGGCGATCATCTGGACACTATCGAGAATATGGATAACAACCGCCAGTTCGGTTTCTTCCGTCTCGATCCACGCCTGATTACCATGCTCTCTTCACCTAACGGCGAGCAGCGCCTGTTTGTCCCGCGCAGTGGATTCCCGGATCTGCTGGTAGATACGCTGCTGGCAACCGAAGACCGTCACTTCTATGAGCATGATGGCGTCAGCCTCTACTCGATTGGTCGTGCGGTGCTGGCCAACCTGACGGCCGGTCGCACGGTGCAGGGGGCGAGTACGCTGACTCAGCAACTGGTGAAGAACTTGTTCCTGTCTAGCGAACGTTCTTACTGGCGTAAGGCCAACGAAGCCTACATGGCGCTGCTGATGGATGCGCGTTACAGCAAAGATCGCATTCTTGAACTGTACATGAACGAAGTCTATCTCGGTCAAAGCGGCGATAATGAAATTCGCGGCTTCCCGCTGGCGAGCCTCTATTATTTCGGTCGTCCGGTGGAAGAACTGAGTCTCGACCAGCAGGCGTTGCTGGTGGGGATGGTTAAAGGGGCGTCAATCTATAACCCATGGCGTAATCCGAAGCTGGCGCTGGAGCGTCGTAACCTCGTGCTGCGTTTGCTGCAACAGCAGCAGATCATCGATCAGGATCTGTATGACATGCTGAGCGCGCGTCCGTTAGGCGTACAGCCGCGTGGTGGAGTGATCTCGCCACAGCCAGCCTTTATGCAGATGGTGCGTCAGGAGCTTCAGGCGAAGCTGGGCGATAAAGTTAAAGATCTCTCCGGCGTGAAAATTTTCACCACCTTTGATTCCGTGGCGCAGGACGCTGCGGAAAAAGCGGCGGTGGAAGGCATTCCGGTGCTGAAGAAACAGCGTAAGCTGAGCGATCTGGAAACCGCGATTGTGGTGGTTGACCGATTCAGTGGCGAAGTTCGCGCCATGGTTGGCGGGGCAGAGCCGCAGTTCGCGGGCTATAACCGTGCGATGCAGGCGCGTCGTTCGATTGGTTCTCTGGCGAAGCCGGCGACCTATCTGACTGCGCTCAGCCAGCCGAAGCTTTACCGCCTGAATACCTGGATTGCTGATGCGCCGATTGCGCTGCGCCAGCCGAACGGCCAGGTGTGGTCACCGCAGAACGATGACCGTCGCTATAGCGAAAGCGGAAGAGTGATGCTGGTGGATGCGTTAACCCGCTCCATGAACGTACCGACGGTAAATCTGGGGATGGCGCTGGGCTTGCCTGCCGTGACCGATACCTGGTTGAAACTGGGCGCGCCGAAAGATCAGCTTAACCCGGTTCCGGCCATGCTGCTGGGGGCGTTGAACCTGACGCCAATCGAAGTAGCGCAGGCGTTCCAGACTATCGCCAGCGGCGGGAACCGTGCGCCGTTGTCGGCGCTGCGTTCGGTGATTGCCGAAGATGGTACCGTGCTGTACCAGAGCTTCCCGCAGGCTGAGCGTGCCGTTCCGGCGCAGGCGGCGTATATGACGCTGTGGACCATGCAGCAGGTGGTTCAGCGTGGTACGGGTCGTCAGCTTGGCGCGAAATATCCTGGCTTGCATCTGGCAGGGAAAACCGGGACCACCAACAACAACGTGGATACCTGGTTTGCCGGGATCGACGGCAGCCAGGTGACCATCACCTGGGTGGGCCGCGATAACAACCAGCCAACCAAGCTGTACGGTGCCAGCGGCGCGATGTCTATTTATCAGCGTTATCTGGCTAACCAGACGCCAACACCGCTGGTGCTGACGCCACCGGAGGATGTGGTGGATATGGGCGTAGACTACGACGGTAACTTCGTTTGTAGCGGCGGGATGCGCAC
>OIWP01001917.1_pt1 | contig 23453 bp, 21 predicted proteins | sample 1587661 | NCBI WGS metagenome assembly OIWP01 (sample SAMEA3888899, study PRJEB22519) | human gut metagenome | biome: human gut; feature: human-associated habitat; material: faeces | place: Denmark | collected 2010 | reverse complement strand
TTTTTTCTCACACTATAAACAGTTTTTTCTCACACTATAAACAGTTTTTTCTCACACTATATCTTTGCATATCCTTGAAAACACTGACATTTTTTCCACGCAAAAGAAGTAAAAGATTAAAATATATAAGATAAATTAATATAGGCTTCGCCTTTTTTTATTTTTTTCAAAAATGTAAAAATAAAGGTCAAAATCAAAAGCGTTCAGCAAAACAACATAGACCAATCCTAAAAGCTCCTATTCTGCTTTCTAAGCAACTTTACGTGTCATTGAGTACAAAACATCAAATAAACACCTATCTTTCTAAATACCCTAACTGAAAGGCTTGTCAACGGTTTGTGTTGGCAAGTCTTTTGGTTGGGCTTCGTTGGTCTGCTTGACGACAGAAGCAGTTCGCTTGAAAAAGCGAAAGCTCTTTTCTAAAGGACTAAATGATTCCACAATAGCCCTAGAAGCCCATATCTTACATTTTAAGCGCCTTTAAAATGTTTCTGGTAAATTTATCCATTAATAGTTTAACGTTGCTTATAAGGCTTTATATTGGCTTATTTATAAACGTGGGGAATGTTGACTTTTATTTTTGGTGTGTTCTTGCTGGTAATCTTCGTAACGGTCAACGGACTTGTCATAGTAAAGCATTTCTTTTTCGACTTGTTTTAAGGTCTTGTGTAAGTCTGTTCGTTCCTTTTGTAGGTTTTCAATTGTTTTTAATATTCTTGTGTTTGGTCGTGCATAGGCTTTATTTTCTTCGACATACTCAAGAATTTTCTTATCTAGGTTTTCTAAAATGCTTTCTGTTTGGTAATAGGTTTGTTCTAATTCTTTTCCGATAGCTTCAAAAGAAGTATCAAAATCTAATCCTTTAGAAATAAGAAAATCAAACTCATTAAACAGTTGTTTTAACTTGATTTTGGCATTGTTAGAATAAAGTGGTACGCTTCCGCTTTGATTTTGTAGGTTTTTCGCAACGGTTTTTCCTAGCATGATTTTGTTGTTCTCTGGATTCTTACTATCAACAAAATAAAATCGGTCTTGTTTTTTGAGAAAAACTTGGTAATTGCCATTTTCTAATTTGTCAACGCAACGTGCTGGAATTTTGATTGCAGATTTTCGTTGCTCTCTTTCTAAACCAATGTTGATATTCACATATAAATAATCGGCTGTTTCTTTTTCGACTTGCCAATCTTCTATAAGCATTTCAATTTCTGTTTCTTGTTCCTTGTCTTGAATGGTTTGATTATCTTCCCACAGTTCTTTTACTTCTGATTCTGTATAAACCACTTCATTTTCTTTCAAGCGTTCAGAAATGGCTTCTTTCATGAATGCTTGATTTTTTAGGCTTCTATCTCTGACTTTTCTTTCTTGACTAGTGCCACTCAATTGGTAAGTGGTGTACTTTCCTTTATCATCAACAATCAACCCTAAAGCATTCGCTTTATTTTTAAAATCGTTCCAATTGCTAGCATGAGAAAGTAAAAATTTGATTTTGCTTTTTATTTCTTTTCGATAAGAATTTTTAGCAAGGTAGACTTGATATTTTTTGTGAGAATTTTTCAGGTTACGGTCAATAATTTTGCAACCATACTCTTTAGAAATAACATCAGATATTTCTTTCAATTCTTCTAACTGACTTTTAGATTGTTGAAATTTTTTGAGTGTTTTTGGATTCGTGGCATTCAAAATAATATGGTTGTGTAAGTGTTCTTTGTCGGTATGTGTTGCGATAACAAATTCTGCGGATTCGCCTAGATAGGCTTTCATGGTTTTTAATCCAATTTCATGGACTTGTTCTGGTGTTAAATTATCTTCTGGCGAAAAAGATTGTGTGAAATGATAACCAAAAATTTCATTTTCTCTTGGTTTTTTCCCACTCAAAATTGCCATTTCTCTTGTCAGTAACATTTCATCATAGGCATTGCTTGGAACGTTTATATTTTGTCCTGATACTAATTTACCGTTATTTGTTTTTTGAGGGTCAATAATATATTTTAAAGCACTAGAAAGTCCTTGTTTACTGTGTAATGTTCCTTTCGATTTATTAGGCATGTTAATCACAGTCATGGTATTATCCCTCCGTTATTTTTTTCAACATGTTTCTTAACTTTTGGTCTAAAATTTGAATTTCTTTTTGATACTCATTGAGTAATTCTCTGGTTTTATTCTGTTCAGATTCATTTAAATATTTGGCTATTTGATTGAGATTATTACCAATCCGATTGACTTCTAAATTTGCCTGCGCAATGGTAGACATAATTTCTTTAAGAGAAGAAAAATCCACCGTATAAATTTTTTTATCTAAACAGGACTTACGAACAAAATCACCAAAATTTGTTAGGTTGGCTTCCTGCATTCTTTTTTCAATAATTTGATTTTCTAACTCACTTACTCTAAAAAATTTAGGTATATTTCTTTGTCTATTTTCTTTTTTATCCATGTAAAAACCTCCGAAAAGATAAGAATAGTAATTCTATTATAATATATTATAGCGAGCTTAGTAAGTGGATATCCACTTACGGTAAAAAGTAATCATCTTCCACTCGTCAACAACTAAAATTTACATTTTAATTTGTTCCTCGCTTCAGACGATTCTTTTTATTTTTGGGGCGTTGCCCCAATCCCCATTTTTTAGAAATAGCTAGGATAATTTTCAACATCTCCGTACAAACTTTCAACTGTAAAACACAATTCTTCGACTTCATTTTCTGGAATTTTTTCAACGACTTCTTTTGCTTTTTTGTAGTCGTTTAATTCGTCTTCGTCAATTAGTTCTGACAATTCATCAATCAATTTATCAAACATAATTAATAACTTTTCTTTAACAACTGGAAATTCATTTGCATAAGAAATGGCTTCAAATATTTGTCGTCCATAGTCTTCTACTTCTGCCATTATTTCTTGTTCATTCATCTTTTTTATTCTCCTTTTCCTTTGAATTTATTTTTAAAGCTGTCTAATTTACTTTCTTTTTTAGGTTTCTTTTTTTGTTTTTCTTCGTGCTTTTTTAGCAATTCTTTTTGTTCTTTTTTTGCTTCTTGAATTTCAGTTTGTAGTTTTGATTTTGTAGGTTCAATATTTTTTCTTTTCTCTAATTCAAGGTCAATTTTTTCAATTATTCCTCTTGCAGTTTTTTGGATATTTTCCATAACTCCTTGTAATTCTTCGTTAGAAATTTTATCCAATCCCCATGAATTGAGATAACCCATTGTATATTTTGAAGTATCAATATCATAATTATTTGCGACAATATAAGCGGTAGATTCTGCTTCTAATTCTTGTAAAGTATATTGTTTATCTCCGAAAATTGCTTCTGATTTTGTGTGTAATTTTGAGTGAGTGACTTCGTGAATAAGGGTATGAATTAAGTCTGCTCCATGTAGGTTTGCATTGATAAAAATACATTTATCTTGTGGGGAATAAAAACCGTCAACTTCTAAGGGTTTTAATCCGATTTTTACTTCGCTCACTTCTGATAGAGCCATAAATAAATCTTTTGTATTGTTAGGGTCTTGATTGAGATATTCCACTTGTTTTGGTAGATTTTCATACTCGACTAGTTGCTTATCTTCAAAAACTGTTCCTAGTTTAAATCCCTTGACTTCTCGAACCTTTTTTCCTTTTTCGTCTAGTACAGGTTTACCATTTTCGTATTTATCTTTAATAATCGGCATAAATATTTTATAGCCTTTTGAGCCTTTTTTTATATGCAAGCCTTGTTCTTTCCATTTCGTAAAAGTACCAACACGTCCTATATCCGGTTTCTGTTTAATTAGAAATCGGATATTACGGTTAGAGTATCTCGGACACTTTGCAACGAAATCCAAGTAATTTTTAAACATTTCAGAATTTTTATATTCCACAATTTGTTCTTTCAAAAAGCTAGAAAGTTTACTTGTATCTTTTTGAGCTAATAGACTTTGAATATCTGTTTGTTCTTTATTATCCCCCATTTTTATAGTTTCCTTTCTCAATAAATTATTTGGCTTTAGGCTTGCCCTTTTTTGTTTCGGTTGAACAGGAAAAATCCACTTGCTAAAGTTGACAAACTTCCAATAATTGACAATGCAATATTTTCTGTTTCTCCTGTTTTTGGTAAAACTTTCATTTTTCCGTCTGAACCTTTAACCGTTACTGTTCCGTCTTTCTGAACGTTTGCGCCAATTTCTTTAGCTTCAACTTTCTTTGTTGTTCCGTCTGCTAATTGAATAATTGGTTTACTATCTTCAACTGCAACAATCACAACGCCTGTATCTGTATTAACTGGGTTTTCAATTGGGTTTGTGTCTACTGGTTTGTTTGGTTCTGTTGGCTCTGTTGGTTCCGTTGGCTCTGTTGGTTCCGTTGGCTCCGTTGGCTCTGTTGGCTCTGTTGGTTCCGTTGGTTCCGTTGGTTCCGTTGGTTCCGTTGGCTCCGTTGGTTCTGTTGGTTCCGTTGGCTCCGTTGGTTCCGTTGGTTCCGTTGGCTCTGTTGGTTCCGTTGGTTCCGTTGGTTCTGTTGGTTCCGTTGGCTCCGTTGGTTCTGTTGGTTCCGTTGGCTCTGGCTGTGGTGCTGGTTGTGGTTCTGGTTGTGGCTCTGGCGTTGGGTTTACTGGGTCAGTTGGTGTTGGCTCTGTTGGGTCTGCTGGCGCTGGTTGTGTTGGCTCTGTTGGGTCTGCTGGCGCTGGTTGTGTTGGCTCTGCTGTTTTTGGCAATTCATCTGCAAATACTGAAACGCTTGAAATTCCTGTGCTTCCTAACAACAACGCTGTACTGAATAATGTAAAGATCGCTTTCTTTTTCATGATAAATTCCTCCTAAGATTTTATTATTTTATTTCTTGTATTTTAGGTATTTCTTTAATCTCAAACTCAAACTTTTTTGATTTGTTTTTCTCAATATCTAATTCAACACGCTTTGTCTTATTGATATTTTCTTCTTTGACTGAAATTACATAAATTGCCTTAAATCCTTTTTTATCTAATTTAATTTCTTCTTGCATAACAGAAATTAAACTTCCTTGCTGGTGTTTTATATCTTTGGAAATTTCATCTGATACAAAATCATCTAAACTAATCTTATTTTCAGAAAAAAGATAAGGTAAAAAGTATCTAACATAAACGTCTATCTTTCCTTTATTTTCAAGTAATGTATTTTGATTATCTAATACTACTTTTTGATTATTTAAACTTTTTTCTAAAGTTGTAACTTTATTTTCCAGTTTTTTATTAGTCACTTCTTTTGTTTTTGAGTTGACACTCATTGCAAGACTAGTGATTGCTAATATTAAAGAAAGGACAATTAAAACGTTATTGACATTCAAAGATATTTTTTTGGTTCTTATTTCTTTTTTTTCTGGTTTGTTTTTTGAAAAAGGCTCTAAAATATTATCAAAACTAACGTCTTTACTCTGTGGTAACTCTAATTTATAAGAGTAGATTAGAATATCATCTTTTGTGTACTTTGAAATCAAAACACTTTTAGAGCGTAAAGAAGAAGTTTTTAATAGTTGTGCATTAGTATCAATTATCAATGTTACAAAATCTTCAAAAGGAACACTAACAACGGATTCATCAACAAATTTTTTTATATCTGTTTCAGAAAAAACATATTTACTCTGCTGTTTGTTCATCATGAGTATTTCCTCGATTCTCAATGCCAAGTAACTCAATAGCTTCTGTCACGCTTATATCAGATTCTTTGAGCTTCTGAATTAGATAATCTTTCTCGCTATCTTCAATCTTCTTTTTTAGTTCTTTAAGTTCTTGATTGATTTTATCTTTTTTTTTGAGTAAGACTTCTTGTTGCTTAATTAGCCCTTGTTGTCTTTCTTGTAAGGTTTGATTATTCATTTTAAAATCTCCTTTATCTTCTCTTTTTGAGTACCTGCATAGGCTTCGTTTTCATGAATGAAAGTTGGTACGGTATGGATATTGTATTCATCAATATATTTGCGATTTTTTTCTTGATTAAGATTGATAAACTGTACATCATGATTAATTAAGTTGTGCAGATAGACTTGTTTAAATATTTTTTTACAATCCTTGCAATCATCACGATAAAAGAAGTTGATTTTATCTTCTTTTATCGTTGTGATAACTGCTTTACTATGCTCTGTTTGATAAAAATTAAATCCAATTCCAACTATGCCAGCGATACATAAAACCAATAGAATTTTAATTATCTTTTTTATCAAGTTGTTGTAACTCCCCTAACATTTTTAATTCAACAAAAACATTCTTGTCAGTATCGAAAGTGGCTTCATATTGCCATTTTGCTTCGGTTGGATAGTTATTATCAATCACTATTTCATTATCAATAATCACTAACACCTTTTGTTTTTTATCGCTGGACGGTTCAAAATAGACTTGTGGTTTTCCTTTGATTTTTGAAACAGACTTAACAGAAGCGTTATATGTTGTAGCTTCTTTGGGTAAAATCGCTTCTAAGGCTTCCTCTGTGGTAAATTTGCTTGCTTTTTCTCGTCTGTCTTTAATGCTGTCTTTTGTTGTATCATAGTCAAACAGACTTGAAAATACGTCATTTGTCGCTTTTAGCAGTTGCTCGTTAGCATTGTCATTTTTCTGTTTGTATAACTCGTTATACTTGCTATCTAGTGCTTTATTTTGCTTTGTGAGAGTGCTTATTTTTTGGTCTTTATCTCCAATTATTTTATTTGTAGAATTTACTAATGTTATATAAAACACCAACATACCAACGAAACAGAATATACAAGCACCAGATATTATTTTCATAATAAATATTTTCTTTTCCATAATTTACTTTCTCCCTTGAATGAAGTTCACTTGTGCGACCGTTTCTTTACTGATAACACGCCAACTTCTTAATCCGCTTCCTGCTCGTACCACGTTTGTTTCACTCACTAGGATAGAACCGTCTGGATTGATATATTCAACTACTGCAATATGCCCAGCGGTAGGGTCAGAACCTGCTAAACCACCATGGAAACTTGCGCCCCAACCAATATGTGGCTTGCCTTTTTCTACTTTGTAGCCTTTTGCCTTAGCACTTTCGCCCCAATTACCGCCATTTCCACTATCTCCGCTAAACCATTCAATCGGCATTCCAATTTGTGCAAGGCGATTATAAGCGCCCCACGTACATTGTCCGAACGGATAAGAATTACCAGCATAGTTTTTATCGTCTGGCATTGGAAGTGTCAATTTACCAATATATTCTGGTGGTAAGGTTTGAGTAGGTGCGCCATTTTTTCCAGTAACTTCTCCGCTAGGGTTAGGATTCACAACGCAACCGTCCTCATCAACATCAACACCTGCGGTATTTTTAGATTCATTTTTGTTTGGAATTTTATCAGTTGGTAATTTTGGTATCGGACTATTAGCTTTATAAGGTGCTTCTCCGTATTTTTCAATCGCTTCTTTATCAATCCACTTGAATTTTTGACCTAGCGAGTTATAAGCTCCAATTAAAGAAACTAGATAATTAGGGTCGGTTGCCCAACCACCATTAGCGATTGCCATTAAAGTTGCTTTTCCGTCTGGGTTATTAATTGCTCCTTTATAAAGACTTTGATGTGCCATAAACTCGGCTTTACCAACAATTCCTGCGTTGTAGTCCTTAAAGTAAGTGTATGCTCCGCCTGTGTTATCGCCTACGCTCGTTCCTGCTTTCGTTCCTGTTATATCGACTGCATCGTTCCCATAAGTCGCAAGCGTAACTGGGAAATCTTCTTTTTTAGATGTCTTAACGCCCCCCATATTGTGGGCTTTCCATAGGGAAGTACCGCTAGGGTTTGTAAAGTTAAAACCATTTTCAACCATAGTCTGCGCAATGCTTGCACTTGGTAGGAAACCGCCTGCTTTCCATGAGAGAATGTAGGCTTCTTTATGACTTTTAACAAAGTCTTCAACGCTTTTAGGAACTTTCTTTAAGTCCTCGGTTGTAGTGCTGTCACTATAACTAGGCTGTGAACATTGGTCGTTTTTCACTCCGATAAATAAAGAGATAATCATGATAACCACCACTATTGCCCCAATAATAGCAATAAGAGGAATAGACAAGGTACTAACAAAGGCGATTACTGCTGTTACAATAGATTTTGTAATGGCAATACTATTAGCAATGGCTTTTTCTAATAGTATCTTTGCTTGGCTAGCTGTCTTTGCATTAATACTAGTAGCTTGTTTGCCTGCAAACGTGGCATTTTTTTTCTGTGCTGGTCTAAAGTATTTTTTTAATCCTTTTTCTGTCTTAAAACCATGTTTTTGCGCTAGTCTTTTTTCCAGTCCTTGTTTTGTAAGAAAACCTACTTTTTTAGCTGGTTTTTTTAATGTTTTAACTAAGTAGCTAGTGGATTGTTCTTCCTCACTACTAATGTTATCTGGTTCAATATCATTAAAAGAATTAATGATAGGTTTTGTTTTTTTAACTACTTTTCTAGTTTTATAAAAAGGTTTGCGTGGTTTAAGCTGTTTGCTTTTTCTGTCAATTGCCTTAACTGACTTAATCTTTTTAAGGTTCTTGGTACTTTTAAACCGTTTAAAATCGGCTGGAATACTAGGTTTCTTTTTTAATACGTATTTCTTTTTAAAAAATTTATTATTGTCTGTATCATGGAGGGCTTTTTTTAGGTTATCATTATTTTTAAACCTAAATTTTTCTTTAGATTGCTTGTCATTCATACTAAGACCTCGCTAATCTGTCTGCATGATTTTATACAGTTCCGTTGTACTAGGGATAGTGTTTTCAAAAGGAACAATGGTATTGCCTGCTATTATTAGTCCACTTCCTTTTGCTGGTGTTCTTAAATATTGTTCTTGTTGTTCCGTAATATTGTAGTGTTGTTTGATGATTTCAATGGCAAATTTTTTCTGTTTGAGTAGCACTAAAAATTCAGAGTTGAAAAACATTGCACGTCCTTCTTCCGTAGCTAGGACGGTTTCAATAGATTGCGTAATACCTGTTGGATTCCCTCCGTATTTCCGTATTCTCGCCCAAACATCTTTAAATTTTTCTCGTGAGGATTCACTAGAAGCACCAGAGAGCAAGACTTGAATTTCATCAAAATAAACCCATGTGGTAACTCCTTTAGCTTTATTTTCTACTACACGTTGCCATATCTTTTCTTCTATCGCCATAAATCCAAACGGTTTAAATTTATTTTTAAGTTGACTGATATTATAAACAATTAAACGTGAATTAAAGTCAACGTTCGTTTCGTGAGCAAATATATCCATAGAGCCTGTGATATAGAGTTTTAGCTTGTAGGATAAATCTCTTGCTTCGTCATTATCAATAGTTTGTAGGACATCAAACCAATTGTGAAGTGTAGGATTACTGTACTCTTTATAGGTTGCAATCGTTACTTCATCAATAATGGACTCTTGAATTTCTGTGATGTTTTCAAAAAGAGAAGAAAACAGACTGACAAGGAAACTCGATTTTAAGCCGACTGGTTCATCATCAGAATCCAGTAAATTTTCATCTGGTAAATCTAAGATATTGATATGGTGGTTTGTTTTTGGTGCTATTTTAATCAATTGACCGTCTAATAGGGTCGTTAGTTCATCATATTCGTTGTCAGGTGATAGAATGATTACCTCGTCTTGCGGATTTTTCAAGAGCGTTGTAATGATTTCATATTTTGCGGTCATTGACTTACCAGAGCCAGAAAGCCCTGTAATAATACCGTTTGAGTTATCCATGCTAGGGTCTCTACGGTTTATCGCAATGATATTATTAGAAAATAAGTTTATTCCATAGAATTTACCTTTTTTATGGTTAATATCAACCGTTGTAAAAGGGGAATTAATAGATAAGTTAGGCGTAATTAAATCACGTTGAAAAGTCTTTTCACAGTCTGTAAAATTCATTCCAATAGGCAAGATAGAGTTTAAGGCTTCTTCTTGTAGATAGCCTAAAGAAGAGAAGATAGCCCCATATTTTTCCCCAATAGCTTTAATAATCCTTGTATTTTCGTCTCTTTGTTCGATTGTTTTTCCTGTAAGATAGACTAAAAAGATTGAAGAAAATTGCTTATCGCCTGTTTCACGGACAAAGTTAATTACTTCGTCTAAATCGCCCTGTGCTTCTTTTGAAGTCCGTCCAATAAAATCTGGAGAATAACCCTCTTTAACAGCGATTTTTTGTTGTTTGATTATTTCACTTTCAACGCTTGTTGCCTGCGCTCGCAAGCGTTTATTTGTTTCAATAATAGAGTAGGGTTGTGCTTGAATCGTAATTACTAACTCTTGTCCGCATTCTGCTAAGTCTTTAAATAGATTATCGGATAATTCCATTGGAAAATCCTTTAAGAAAAGAATTTGATTGAAGCGGTCGTCTATTTCTACCCCTGTTTTACTAAATTTAAGGGAACTAGGAGCGATTAAATCCTTAGTTGTAAGCATAGAGAGTCTTATATCGTTAAAATTTCCATATAAAGGCTTATCATAATTAAGCATTTTATTCATCACAGAAAGACGTTCAAGCCCATCTAATGGCTTAATAGGAACTTCGATAGAAGCTAGCGTGCTTGACATCAAGTTTCTTGTGTTTTCTAGCTTGCCTAAAGCCTTTTTCTTGTCCTCTGCATTGGTAGAAATAGTAATGTATCTATCAATCTGATAGTTGTTTAGCCCTTTTTGATAGTTAAGGTTAATCAACTCATTTAATTCTTCTCTTAAATAGTCGTATGAATCGCCCTGTAAAGGAAATTCATTTTTTTCTTGATACTCTTTTTCGTGTACTTTAGAAACTAGTAATGTTAATTGGAAATGTTCGTTATCAGATAACGTATTTATCATTGTGTTGTATTTTTGAATAATATTTGTTTTTTCTTCGTTTGGCGCGGTCGCATAATTTGTAGAACCTAATTCATAAGTCATTGAATAATTGTCATCAACAATATTCATCAGTCCATTTTCAAAAAGAGAGGTATATCTTAGTGTGTTTTGACTGGAACTACTTTTTGCTTTTTGCGCATTCTTTTTCAATCGGTTTAAGCGTAGCTTTTCAGTCTTCGATAAAGGTGTCTGTTTCTTTGACTTTTTTTGATTGAATAAACTCTTTACGTTCATATTGCACTATCCTCTCTGTTTGATATGTTCTTTTTGTAGGCTTCTTTAAATAATTCCATTTCAGTTTGAACCAGCGATCGCCAGTTAGTCCGTTTATTTTTACTAAAGAAACGAAAAAACTAATAAATAGAATCAACATTAGTGGAAACTCAAAGAAAAGACTACTAATGTGTAGGAAAAAATTATTTATCATGATTAAGCCAGTAACACCAGCTATACTTAATAAGAAAATGAATTGACGGAACGTTAAACCAGCTACCTTGCTTTTAATTTTTGAACCGTCTTTATATACCTTGATATACATACTAACCTCCTAATCCAACGACAGATTTTGCATATTTTTCAGACTGCAAAATTAAGACAGCAACGATAATAGGTTGAATTAAAGAAACGAATCCCCCAGCAACTGCTCCTTTTGGGTCTGGTGCTGAAAATGAATTACTTAATCCTAAAATTATGAGAATGACAAATCCTTGTAGCGCCTTAGCACAGTATTGCTTGGCGAAGCCTACTCCAATTGAGCGATATTCACTAGAAGCAAATGAAGAAAATGCAATAGGTGCGAGTATGGTATACACGTATAGTTGGAACGTTCTTAGTGAAACTACTACTACAATGATTATAGAAGCCCCTGCCCCTACTAAGTAAGTTATTAACCAAGATATAACTTTTCCAATACCGTCCGTCCAAGAAACACCTTGAAGTGAAGCTGGTGCAAAAATATTATACGAACCAGTATCTTTAATTAAATTAATCCCACCAACTACAATTTCATTAATAAAAGGTAGAATAAACACTGAACCAGCTACAAGCGCCCCTGCAAGTAGAGCATTGACAGAAGCTTGAAACATCGTTATTGGAACAACAGTACCCTCATTATTTTTATTTGCGGTTTCAAAGATTTTAGCTATCTCAAAAATCAAAAAGAAGATAAGAAGATAAATTCCAACTTTAGTTGTTGAGTTCTGCATGACTTGTGTTACATAGCTCCAGCCATTCTCATTTAATTTGTCTGCATGTCCTCCAAGCACTTTGAATAAATCCATAGAATGAACCTCCTTATTTCTATTTGCTTGGTTAATATCCTTAAATTAAACGCCCGGAGGATTTGTAAGTAAGTTGACCAATCCAGCAGCCCCCCCTAAAAGCAAGCCCCCAAGAATAAGCATAATTCCTCTTGTCCGTTGTCCTCCGTTGCTTTCTGCCATACTTTCGGCAATTTGAATTACTCCTACAATAATCAAGCCCACTGAACCAGCACCGAAAAACCATGTTAATAAGCTCTTGATAGTGTCTAATCCATTTGCCTGTGCTAAAAGAGGGTGTGTCATGGCTTTAAATGCTAAGTTTGATAATTCTGTTTTCATATTTTATTCCTCCGTTGTATTTGTTAATGTTTCTATTGGTTTCTTGCTATTCCAATAGTCAAATGCTTTTTCTAATTCATCAACCTTAAACTCTGGTTGAAATTCATACCAGTTATCGTCTGACTGACTATTACTCCATTCAGAAGAACGTTTATGCCCTTTAAAAGGAAATTTTTTCCCTCGATACATCGGCATTGAAGAGATAGAAACTAAACATTCACTTCTAGGCAATCTATTTACTTCGTCTTTGGTTATTAAATCTCTTCCTAATACCTCATGACTAATTGAATATGAACCATTAGAGCCTCTATTTTCAGAGTTCTTTTTCATGTTGATTGTTTCTTTACCAGCACGTTCAGAGAAGAATTTTTCTGTTTCTGGTTCTGTTCCCCCTGAAAGGTACATAATTGTATCGCAGTTTCCGACAAAACTTTTCCAATCTTCTTTATACATAGAAGTTAATTGATTAATGTTTTGTACGATAACGTTAATACTCATTTCACGTGAACGGAAAACAGCTAATGCTTCTTTGATATTTGGTATCTTTCCTAAGTTTGCAAATTCATCTAATAAGAAACGAATATGATTAGGTGGATTTCCGTAAAATTCATTATCTATTTGATGTTCAAGTGTTCTAAACGCTAAGACAAATATCATGGTGGTTAAGAAATTAAAGGTGGTATCCATATCTGGAATCGGTAGATAGACGATAGTTTTTTTAGTAACCCAAGTATCAATTTCTAGTTCATCATCATCTAATATGTCTCTTATATCTTGTAAGTCGAACATTGAAAATCTAGCAGTAGCAATCGCTACAACACTACTTCTTGTATCTCCACGATAATTTTTAAAACTATTGAATTGAGTAACAGCATAATTTTCAGAACCGAAACGGTCTTCAAATTTTTCAAACATTCCCTCTAAAACAGACGGTACTTCCTCGTTTTCTCTGTTTAATAGTCTGATTAAATCCGATACTTCATACAGTTTAGGTAATTCTCCTGTACCTGTAATTCCCTTTTTAGGGTCGCCTTTATATTTGTAGTAAAGAAATGAAAAGATTGAACCAAGTAACAGTTCTTCTGACTTATCCCAAAAAGGTTCGCCTTTTCGGCTGTTTTCGCCATTTGTAGCGTCTATAATACATTGAATAACTCGCTTTAGAGTGATTTCATCATGAATATATTTAAAGGGATTAAACTTATTGCAATTTTTGAATGTATTAACATCAAATATCTTTACTTGATAGCCATTTTCAGACATCATCTTTCCAGTTTCATGGAACACTTTTCCTTTAGGGTCAGTTAGTACATAAGAGGAATGTAGTTGTGATATATTGGGTTTCACATACATCTCTGTTTTACCAGCACCACTACCTGCACAGACAAGAACGTTCTTATTTCTTTGATAATCAAAATCCATATTCTTTGTTGTCAAACTCATTTTTACATCTTCTGAAAAAATAAGATTATTATCTTCGTTTTCGCTGTCCGCAAATTTCTTCAATTCTTTACTCGTTGCCCAACGAGCCGAACCATACTCTTTACCTTGTCTGTATTTCCCATTACTTGTACTTAACATAAAGAATAGTAAAGCTAAGACCAGACCTAAAAGGAATGCCAATAAAGGGTAGCCTTTAAAACTAAAGAATAGCCATTGATTAGAATAGGAATCCATGGTGTTTGCTAAACTATTAAATATTTTTTGTATGCCCTCTGCTTTCTCATTTAAAAGAAAATAAGCAAAGCGATTAAGGAAACAACCAAGTATCAAGCCTAAGACTGAAAAGATTATGATTTTAGCTTTAACTACCTTTGATAAATCTTTCACTAGATACTCTTCCCTTTCCCTAATGTTTTGTTGACTGCCTTGTCCGCAACATTTTTTAGCATTTCCTGTTGTTCTTGTTTTGCAATTTTAATTTCATCTTTTAACGAAGGTTCTTTTTTGCCTTTGTCTGGTTGGATAGCTTTTTCTTTTTTGAGATATTTTTGAGGATTGGCTTGCATATCACGCATTACTTTTTCAGTTGTAGCTAAAATCATATTTCTGTCTTTAGCATGAAATAGTAACTCTGTCTTGCCGTCTGGCAATTCACGTGATAGAAAATCAACGCCATTCTTTTTGTATTCTCTGTGTAAGGCTTTGATAGCAACATTACTGTTGGATAAACTTTCATTTAATAACTCGCTATCCGTGAAGTTAGGAACTTTACCTTTGCTATCGTAATGCTTTTTCAATAAGCTGTAAGCATGTCTGATACTGCTTTTCCCAGCTCCTAAAATTATCCTTACTGTTTCATCTTCTTCTGCCATAAATTATTCTCCTCCTGAACGTAGCTCTTTTGGTATAAACCATACTAAAAAGCTGATAACCACCTCGATAAGAAGTACAATTGCTAGTGGCATAATGTACCAATTCCACATTCCTGCAAAAGACATTTTTGTCTGCAATACTTCTTGTACATAACTTGGATATTTTGAAATATCAAAATAACTTGCAGGTAAAAATTGATGTGCTGTTACAAGCGCTACAACTTGTCCGTAAATCCATATAATTATTGCCCCTGTAATTAAATTTTGAATAAGAAATAATGGTGATATTAGAACAAACCTAATTATCAATCCACTTATTCCTACTAAAATCTCAATAGGTCGAATAAAAATTAAATGGAGTATTGAAAGAAATTTATTCATATTTCTTCATTCCCCCCTATCCAAAATGCAAAAATAGTCTTAACATTTCTATGACTTTATAGAAATGACTTTCTAAGGTGGCATGCGTGTTAAGACTTCTAATTAATTGCTATTTTGATATAATGATTTGTTGGGTAAAAACAAAGAATATGCTTTGTTTTGTAGACCGCTTTAAGAGGTAGGATTCTTAGGCGGTCGCCCACTTTTTTTACGTGCTTCAATACTTCATCAATCCCACGTTGATTGATAACTAAATTATCGCCCACTTTTTTTAATTCTACATTTTCAAAATATTCAGGGTGATTAGCTTTGATTGAAGAAAAATAAGCACGACTTCTTCCTTGCTTTATACTGGCTTGTGATAAACTATACCATTTTTCATCATCCACTCTTGCTCCTCCTTTCTTAATTATAGTTATACTCTTTTATTTTACAGCTGTCAAATATTTTAAACGTTATATAAAGGTCTACACAGATTTATTTGTAATTATCTGACTATTTCGCTTTGACAAGCGAACTGCTCCTGTCATCGAGCAGACCAATGAAGCCTAACCAAAAGACTTGCCAACACAAACCGTTGACAAGCCTTTTGGTTAGGGATATTTTTTTATTTTCTTTTAATACCATACTTTGTTAAATATCGTTTTAGTGTACTGACTGGAATTTTAGTATGATGTTCAATTTCTTTTAAAGTATATTCTTTTGATTGATATAGATTAAACGCTCTTTGTAGTAAAGGGTCGTCTTTTTGATAGGTACTTTTTCTTCCAGTAAATCGTCCTTTTTTCTTTGCTAACTCAATCCCTTGTGCCTGCCTTTCCTTAATTCTTTTCCGTTCGCTTTCCGCTTGATATTTGTATAATTCAACGACTAAATTATTAATTAATCGTCTCAAATTTTCGTCTTCAATCCCATTCATTGAGGGCAAGTTTAAGACTTCCAGCGTAGCTCCTTTTTGTTGAATGGTATTCATAATCTCTGTAAGGTCTTTATTGTTCCGCCCTAAACGGTCTAACTCCGTTACAATCACAATATCCCCCTCACGCAGATAGTCCAGCATGGCTTGTAATTGAGGACGTTCGGTGGATTGTCCGCTTGCTTTATCTGAAAAGACCTTAGAAACGCTCTGTAACGCTTCTAATTGTCTATCTAGGTTTTGTTCTTTGCTACTTACTCGTGCATACCCTATTTTACTCATAAACCACACTCCTAATTTTGGCAAACTCTAATGAGCCTTTACAAATCTTATTATATCAGAAAAACAAAAAAGCCCACTAGAGTGTACTCAAATGAACTTTTTCACTTCCAAAATTGATTTTCCATACCCCACTATAAACATTTAGAACTCATATTTCGGTTCTGTTGCAAAGTTTGAAAATCAAACCTAAGATTTCTAACCTCTCATGTCCTTAAGCCGGTATACCCATTAAGACTTTTATTTCAGTTGATACTGAAAATCCGAAGAGCATTCCATTTCTTCAGTTCTTTTTGTATATTCCTTGGACGGGTTATATTGATAAAAAATAAGAAAACAGCCCCTATTATCTAAGTGTTAGATAATAGGGGCTGTTTTTATTGTATTTCTAAGGAGCTATTATCTAATTATAGTCCCTGTACTACTCTTGAATCTCAAATTCTGGTAATTCATCAATTAACTCAAGGGTGCGCATACTTACGGTAATAACGGATAGTAAGAGGTTCAAAATATACTTAGGATCGTCACTAAATTCGTTAGGATCGTCTGTAATACCTGATTTTTTATCAGTTTTTACTTGATACTGATTAATAATCCATTCGATAGCTGGACGTCCATTTACAACATATTCATAGGCTTTTTCAGGAATGTTTTTAATGGTGATACTCTCATTGTAAATAATCGTATCTAATACACCCTTTTTAGGGTGCTTCATCTTTTTAACACGATAATTCAGTTCAGATATTTGAACGTCAATGCCTTCACAAATTGGTTGATTTTCATAATTCAAATGTAAATCAGCTAATTCTTTACCAATTTTTATATACTTTTCTTTATGCTTAACATTAGGAATTTTTGGAAATGATTTTGCTAAATCTTCATAATATACTTTTCCATATTGTATGCTATGGAAAAGTCCGTAAACATAGTACATCGCATCTTCTTCGCTCAAATTTGGTAATTTATTTAGAACCTCATGGCGAATCGCTGAATACTTTTCAGAGTTATCAAAAAGATTACCGGTATCATTATTACGATAAAGATATTTTGGCAAATTCTGTGAACCTCCTGTAAATAAATTCACATCTGGTAAAACATCAACTATTAAGGTAGAAAATTGTTTATATCCAGTTTTATTGGACAACGAAATCATCAAATTTGAAGACGTGGATGAAGGCAATACCTTAGTCATTTGATATTGCCTGTCTATCCACGCTTGTGCATAATAGACATGCTTCTTGGTAAACGGCCTATACATTCCAAGATACATTCTTTCACCTTGCCAAGATTGAGTTTCTCTACGCTCAAAACGTTGTTTCAATGAACGAGTCCAAGAAATATCCGGAACATCTTCTTTATAAATATTTGTATCACCAAGATATTGATTATAGTAATCAATACTTGATTTCATAGATAATTCAACTTGCTCCTTTGAAAAATTCCATGACCAATTATCACGTCCAGTTTTTAGCCCACCCGTATAATCTATAAACAAACTATCAGATCCTTTTTTATTTCCTAGAGAAATAAGTTCATCAAAATTAGAATTACGTTGGTTTATCCAATCACCTTTTTCATTTGGAATTATATTTTGGAATTCTGAAGTTGCTCCATTTAAACTTTTCCAGTTCTTCAATTTTTCTAACTTCTGATATTTATCAAGATTATTACCGATATCTAAGTAATGAATCCTCCCTTCCACAGTATAATCTGATTTCTTAATTAACATAATAATAGTAACGCCTGTCATAATATCAAAGATATTTCCTCCCTCTAATGCAGATTGATCCTTAGTTTTACCACGGATTCCACCTTTAAGATTCAAAACATAAATATCAGAAAATTCTTCCAAGAGAGATTGTCGCATACCGTCCATTGCATTTCCATCTATGAATGAATTGTTTGTAATGAATCCAATCACACCATTATCTGAAATTCTATCCGACGACCAACGCATAGCACGGATATAGGAATCAAAAAGATTATTCTTATTAGTAGCTGTCGAAGTTTCCACCCAAGAATTTTGCAAACTTGCGTCTAGTTTTTCATAAGTAGTTCTAATTTGATTACCATCCTCATTTTTTTGTTTTGCAGAATAGGGTGGATTCCCCATAATTACAGTAATTGGTACTTTTTGTTGACGCTTTAATCGTTCATCATTAGTACCAAAATAATCATCGTCTAATGTATCTTCTGTCTCTGTGCTCTCAAAAGTATCTGTTAAGACGATTCCTTCAAAAGGAACGTATCCTTCTTCATCCCCATTTATTTCATCGAAAGTTGATTCAATATTGATCGCTGCAATGTAATAACTTAATAAAACAATTTCATTCGCATGTAATTCTTTCATGAACTTACGTGTAATATCAGCTAATGATATTTCTCTAGCATCCATTTGTTCTTTTAGGTAAGTCAATGTTCGAACAATAAACGTCCCCGTCCCTGTAAACGGATCTAAAATATGCACATCTTTACTCGCTAAAGCTTTTCCAAAGTGTTTTTTTAGAACATCATCAACGGAATGAACAATGAAATCGACCACTTCAATTGGGGTAAAGACAATCCCTAATCTTTCAGTCGTTGCTTTAAAAGCAGTTTTGAAGAATTTATCATACAAAGTAACAATAATTTTTTGTTTGTCCTCTGCTTTTTCAACACCTTCAGCTCGCATTCTAACAGATTCATATAACGGCTCTAGATTTTCTTGTTCTTTGGCAAAACCAGCTTTTTCGAGCTCTGATACAATCGATTCCATCGCTTGGGAGACAGGGTTTTGATTCACAAAACTGTATTCCGCAAACAGCGCCTCAAATATAGGTTTTGTAATTAAATGCTGTGAGAGCATTTCCGCAGCTTGATTTTCATCAATGCTTTCATTGATATTATGTTGTAATGATGAAACGAACTTTTTAAATTCTAAACTAATCGGATCTTTTTTATCTGATAACTTATTTTTAATCCATTTAATTTGACGCTCTGCTATTTTAGCAACATCTTTCGACCAATTCTCAAGATATTTCCTATCTCCAACTTTTTGAACAATTTTACCAAAAATAGCACCTTCAAATTTATCCCACTCAAACTCAAGTTCCGTTTGGACAGGAGTATTTTCAGTAGTTTTATCTTGATCATTCACTTGATCTGGAGCACTCCCTACACCAATAACTTTTAACTGTTTAGGTTTTGCCATGTTTAACTTATCAATCATTGCTTCAAATCGTTCATCGACAGAACGTAAAGCATTAATCACTTGCCAAACCGTTTCGTAATTCTTGTTATTGTCTAATATTGTTTCTGGTTTTTCTCCAGTTGGAATAACGATTGGTAAGATAATATATCCATAGTCTTTACCTTCAGCCTTACGCATGATACGACCAACAGCTTGAACAATATCAACTTGAGATTTCTTAGGAGATAAAAATATAACTGCATCAAGCGTCGGAATATCGATACCCTCTGTTAAGAAGCGGACATTAGAAACAATTCGAGCTTCATCGGTTGGTTTATTAGGATTTGCTAACCAATCTAAGACCTCTCCTTTTTGGAGTGCATTCATTTGGCCATCCGCATGACGCATTGATAAATGGATAGATTCGTCTTCAATAGCTTCGCTAATGTACTCATTGACAACTTCTTCAAATTGACTCGATACTTTTTTAGATTCTTCAATTGTTCGTGTAAAGGCAATCGCTCGTTCTAAAGGGGCTCCATCGTAAGGACTATTTTTGATAGGATTCTTATAGCCATTACGGCGCATCATTCCGTTCCAAATCCCTACAATACGACCAACGTCATCAATATTTAATCCATTTTCTGGATCAGCGAGCGTTCGTTGCATATCTTTTTGAATGGCTGCTTCATCAACTGCTAAAACCATCACTTTATAATCGGTTAGGATATCACGTGAAACTGCTTGACCAAATCCCATACGGAAGAATACTTCCCCGTACTTACTTTCATCATCCATTGATGAAAGTAAGATACTCTTGTCTTTGGCATTTTTTTTCGCACTTTCCCCATATATCTTTGGTGTAGCCGTTTGGTACATTCTTTTAAGACCTTTTACATTGTTATTGCTGTGAACTTTAGAGAATGCACTGGCTTCTTTAGCTGCTTCGTGAGCACCTGTCGTTCTGTGAGCCTCATCAGAAATAATAAAATCAAACTCTGGAAACCCTTCTTTTTGCGCTTCACCAATAACTTCTATACTCTGATACGTACTAAAAACAACGAGCATATCGGTTGGTTTTGACAATGATTCAAAATCATGCCAGTTTTGTAATATTTTTTTACTAGAGGTGGTTGCTGGATAGCCAATATCAGATGCTTTTATATCCTCGGTTCCATCTGTACCACGTGACGCATCACGGTCTGATGTAACGGCCATACTTGTTATCGTTAGTTCAGTATCATTGTTCCAACCACGCAATGTTTGCGTCAATAATTGAATACTAGGAACAAGATACAACACTTTAAAAGGACCATTTTTATCTTTAGATAGAGCTTCAGAAATTTTAAGACTAGTGAATGTTTTTCCTGTACCTGGTGCCATAATTAGTTGTCCACGATCATTTTCTTTAAAATGAGCAAGGGCATTTTCTTTAGCTGTTTGTTGGTAATCCCTTAATTTTTTAGGCTTTTTAACGACTACATTTTCTGGACGTTCAAAATTAAATTGAGACCAGTCAATTTGAGAGTTTCTAAGGTCTGATAATCCAATGATTTCAATTCCTTTTTCATTCTGATCAATCGTTTCACGTGCATTGGAATTCCAATCATCCATCGTAGATACAATAAGTCCTCGTTGATAGTAACTTTTACCTAACTCAGCAACAAAGGAATTAATTTCAGACTTACCAACCTTATTTGTATAAAATTTGGCTTGTATTGCAACCAAATCACCATTTTTTTGTTCAGCAACTAAGTCAACACCTGTATCTTTTTTGGGAATACCATAAGATTCAGGAACTTCTGACAATAACCACACATTTTGATACAAAGCTTTATAAGTGGGTTCATTTTTCAAATAAGCTAACGTCAATTTTTCAAAGAGCGTCCCACGTTCTCTCTGTACATCGTTAGAAACAGTATTAATCTGATTAATTAAATCATCAAAAGTTTGTTTAGTCATTTTACATTCCTTCCAAAATGCCACCATTTTTTAGATTCTGCTTTTACCGGCTCTTTTTCTTTTGCCTTGTTTCGTTCTTCTTCTGATAACTTCAATTGAGCTTTCAGTCGTTCAATTTCTTCCTGCGCCTCACCCCTTATCGACGAGCCATCTTTCATATCCTCCCGAGGCATTTTAAGAGCTTTCAATTCATTGATTTCTGATTTATACTCTTCTAGTAGTTTTTTATCCTGTAAGGCTAGACGTTGTTGCTGGTCTAAGAGGTTTTGAGTTTGTTGAATAATTTTTTTTAATTCCGAATTTGATGTTTGTTCTTTATCTAAGAATTTCTCTAAAACAGAAATTCTTTCTTTAAGATAGGATTTTTCTTTGTCTTCTTGCTTATCTTCTAGACTGTCTGCTTTATCTTCTTGCTTGTCTTCTAGACTGTCTGCTTTGTCTTCTTGCTTGTCTTCTAGACTGTCTGCTTTATCTTCTTGCTTGTCTTCTAGACTGTCTGCTTTATCTTCTTGCTTATCTTCTAGACTGTTTAACCAACTTTTTATTAATGTTTGTTCTTTGTCAGATAATACTATTGTATTTTTTCCGGATATTTTTTTCCAATTTCCGATAGATAAATTTTGTTTCTTTTTTTCATAACTAATTTTGTTTTGTAAATACTTTTTACTAATACCTAATTCGTCCGCCAGCTCTTTTATTGTTTTTAATTCTTCACTCATGATAAATCCTGCCTTTTAACTGTTGGTAAGTACTGCTCAATTGCTTTTTTGAGATACTTCGCTATATTACGTTTTGAATAGTCTTCTTGTTTGCTGGCAACATAAGACAAGTGGTCTTTGACTCCATTCAATCCTCGTAAGTCTTTCAGTTCGTCATAGAGAGGGTACACGTGCGCCTGCAATCCTGCCATAAGTGACGTATCGGTCATTTCATAAGGACTTAATAGCATATTATCCAACAAAAGTTTCGTGTATTTACTTTTTAATGCTTTCCCTGCTAAAAGTTCTTCTGCTTGTTCTTTATTTGCTTTATCCTGCAAATAAATAGGGTCTTGTTCTTCCAGTTTGTAGAAGTCATTTCGTGCGACTGGTTTCTTCGTGATATGAAAGACAATAGAATCAATTGAACGCCCTTTTTTGACTTTCTCGTAAGACACGTTAAAAGAGGTGTGAGCGTTGATTTCTTCCAATGGTTTTTCTAATATCCACCGTGTAAAATCATTCATTATTTTGTATTCATTGACGGTATCAGTCATCAGTCGTAATTCTTGGATTGAAATTGAAGGATTGCGGTAGGCTTCCACTTGTTCTTCTCTCCGTCCACCCTTAGAACTATAATGCTCGTATTGGTTATAATTCATGGATAACCAACGGTACAAGATAATAGAGTATTTGCTATTCAGCTCTGCAATATCTGACAAAGCGTGTTGTGTAAAATTCTTTTTTAAATCAATCAAATAGGGCATAATATCTTGATTAAACCGTATCAGCACTTCATCATTGTAACTGTTCCATTTTACCGTTGGAATCGGAACAATACTTGTCATCTCATAACCTTTCTCTTTGACTTCTTTTATCTGAAAATAAGCGGTTTTCTGCATTTTCTCAACCGCTTCTTTAAAACGACTGTGTTTGTCATTATCAGACACCTTAAAGAAAGCGAAAAGGTCTCTCTTTGAGAGATAAACGGTATTGTCTTTTGGTGGCTCTTCGGTATTAATGCACGATACCGCTAACTCAAACATTTTGAGTGGGGTTTTATCCATTTTGGCAATAGAGGTTATCAAGCTGTTATGCTCGACGACTTTACGTTTTGAGAGTTCATTCAAGGTTAGCACCTGCTTTTGATTTTTTGCTTTTTCTGTTATACTAGACATATAAAATACGCTCCTTTGCGTGTTTGAAATAGGCATAGAGAAAGACTTTAGCGAGTAAATTTCTCTATGCCTTTATTATATCATAATAGTGTGAGGTTGTCTTTTTTTTTCTCACACTATAAACAGTTTTTTCTCACACTATAAACAGTTTTTTCTCAC
>OIWP01001912.1_pt1 | contig 23500 bp, 23 predicted proteins | sample 1587661 | NCBI WGS metagenome assembly OIWP01 (sample SAMEA3888899, study PRJEB22519) | human gut metagenome | biome: human gut; feature: human-associated habitat; material: faeces | place: Denmark | collected 2010 | reverse complement strand
TCAGAAGAAGCCGTGAGCGTTTCTGGGCAAAGGGCATGGAGCAGGATAAGATCAACGCGTACATGACACTCTACACAGCGCTTGTGACGATCTGCAAGTGTGCGGCGCCGATGATTCCGTTTATGACAGAGGATATCTATCAGAATCTGGTGCGCTCCGTGGATCAGACGGCTCCGGAGAGCATTCATCTGTGCGATTTTCCGGTGGCAAACGAGGTGTACATCGATGCAGAGCTTGAGAAAAATATGGATGAGGTCTTAAAGATCGTTGTCATGGGCCGTGCATGCCGTAATTCCGCGAACATCAAGAACCGTCAGCCGATCGGAAACATGTTCGTAAAAGCTCCGTCTGCACTGCCGGAGTTCTTCGTGGAGATCATCGAGGATGAGCTGAATGTGAAAAAAGTGACATTTACAGACGACGTGAGCGCTTACACAAGCTACACGTTCAAGCCGCAGCTGCGCACCGTCGGACCGAAGTACGGCAAGTTCTTAGGACAGATCCAGAAAGCACTCGCAGCGCTTGACGGCAATGCGGCGATGGCAGAATTAAAGGCAAACGGCGTGCTTGCACTTCCGTCCGTTGACGAGTCTGTCAAGCTGGCAGAGGAGGATCTCCTGATCACCATGACGCAGATGGAAGGTTATGTGACCGAGGGAGATAACACCGTGACAGTGGTGCTCGATACGAACCTGACACCGGAACTTATCGAGGAGGGCTTTGTGCGTGAGATCATCAGCAAGATCCAGACCATGCGTAAGGAAGCCGGATTCGAGGTGATGGATCAGATCACGATCTATCACAAGTCAGATGAAAAAGTATCTGGTATTTTTGAGCAGTATGGTGATACAATTAAATCGGACGTTCTCGGCGTGAATGTCGTGGCGGATACAGCCGGAGCATTTGCGGATGAGCCGGAAGTTTACAGCAAGGAATGGAATATTAACGGCGAACATGTTCTTCTGGGAGTGAAAAAAGGAGGAAACTAGATGAAATCAGGTGTTTTTGACAAGAAAGCCTTTATTCAGAGTGTGCGCGATAATCTGAAGAATTTATACCGCAAGACATTGGAGGAGGCGGATCAGCAGGAAATTTTCCAGGCGGTCTCCTTCGCGGTCAAGGATGTCATCAATGACAGATGGCTTGCAACACAGCAGGTATTTGACAAGGAAGATCCAAAGATCGTGTACTACATGTCGATGGAATTTCTGATGGGACGCGCGCTCGGCAATAATCTGATCAATCTGAAGGAATATAAAGAAGTGAGGGAAGCGCTGGATGAGATCGGTCTGAATCTCGATGTGATCGAAGATCAGGAGCCGGATCCGGCACTCGGCAACGGTGGTCTGGGAAGACTGGCTGCCTGCTTTATGGATTCCCTCTCCACACTCGGATACGCGGCTTACGGCTGCGGGATCCGTTATCGCTACGGTATGTTCAAGCAGAAGATTCAGGACGGCTTTCAGGTCGAAGTGCCTGATAACTGGCTGAAAAATGGTTATCCGTTTGAACTGCACAGACCGGAGTACACTTACGAGATCAAGTTTGGCGGACATGTACGCACGGAGAGCAGGGAGGATGGAAGCCTGCGTTTTGTGCAGGAGGATTATCAGTCGGTGCTGGCGATCCCGTATGACATGCCGGTGGTCGGATACGGCAACAATGTGGTCAATACGTTAATGATCTGGGATGCGGCGGCAAAGGATTATTTTGAGCTGGATTCATTTGATAAGGGAGATTATCAGAAGGCGGTCGAGCAGCAGAATCTTGCAAGAAATCTGGTGGAAGTGCTTTACCCGAACGACAATCATGTTGCGGGCAAGGAGCTCCGCTTAAAGCAGCAGTATTTCTTCGTATCCGCGAGTGTACAGCGTGCGCTGGCGCGTTACAAGAAGAATCATGATGACATCCGCAGACTGCCGGAGAAGGTGACGTTCCAGTTGAACGACACACACCCGACGGTGACGGTGGCAGAGCTGATGCGTATTCTTGTGGATGAGGAAGGTCTCGGCTGGGACGAGGCGTGGGAGATTACCACGAAGACCTGTGCCTACACCAACCATACGATCATGGCGGAAGCACTGGAAAAATGGCCGATTGAGATTTTTCAGCGGCTGCTTCCGAGAATCTACCAGATCGTGGATGAGATCAACCGCCGTTTTGTACTGCAGATCCAGGAACGCTACCCGGGGGATGACGGCAAGGTTGCCCGCATGGCAATCCTTTACGACGGTCAGGTGAAGATGGCGCATCTCGCCATTGCAGCCGGTTATTCCGTCAACGGTGTGGCAAGACTGCACACGGAGATCTTAAAGAACGAGCAGCTTCATGATTTTTATGAGATGTTCCCGGAGAAGTTCAACAACAAGACCAACGGCATCACGCAGAGACGTTTCCTGATGCACGGCAATCCGCTGCTTGCCGACTGGGTGACAAAGCATATCGGTGACGGCTGGATCACAGAGCTGATGCAGCTTGCACGTCTGGTTCCGTATGCATCGGACGCAAAAGCCCAGAAGGAGTTCATGGAGATCAAGCGCAGGAACAAAGTGCGCCTGGCAGAGTACATCAAGGAGCACAACGGCATCGAGGTTGATCCGGATTCCATTTTCGATGTGCAGGTAAAGCGTCTGCATGAGTATAAGAGACAGTTCTTGAATATTCTGCATGTGATGTACCTGTACAATGAGTTAAAAGCGAATCCGCAGATGGATTTCTATCCGAGAACCTTTATTTTCGGCGCGAAAGCGGCGGCAGGCTATCGGAACGCCAAGCTTACGATCAAGCTCATCAACAGTGTGGCGGACGTCATCAACAACGATGCGGACATTAAAGGAAAGATCAAGGTCGTATTCATCGAGGATTACCGCGTGTCCAATGCGGAGTGGATCTTCGCGGCGGCGGATGTCAGCGAGCAGATTTCGACTGCCAGCAAGGAGGCATCCGGTACCGGCAATATGAAGTTCATGTTAAACGGTGCGCTGACACTCGGTACCATGGACGGCGCGAACGTGGAGATGGCAGAGGAAGTCGGAATGGAGAATATTTTCATTTTCGGCATGAGCTCCGAGGAAGTCATTGCGCATGAGCGCAACCGCGATTATGATCCGATGCAGATCTACAACAGCGACGAGGGTATCCGCAAGGTGGTAAATCAGCTTGTGGACGGCACATTTTCGCCGAACGATCCGGGGTTGTTCCGCGATCTCTACAATTCACTGCTCAACACGCAGTGCACGCAGTATGCAGACACGTATTTTATCCTCAAGGATTTCCGTTCCTATGTGGATGCGCAGAAGCGGATTGTGGAGTACTATCAGGATAAGCAGGCATGGGCGAAGAGCGCTATTTTAAATACGGCCCACGCAGGCAAATTCTCTTCCGACCGCACAATTCAGGAGTACGTGGATGAGATCTGGCATCTGGATCGCATCACCGTGCCGGATGCACTGGTTGCGAAAATGTGAAGAGACACCGCACCGGAAATGCTCCGGAGGTGGATGAGGAACATTCTCCTTCGACAGAAGAGAAAAAGATCGTGATTCCGGAAAAGAGCCGGCTCTGATGAAAGGAGCCGGCGGCAGAACCATAGAGAAGATTCAGAATAAAAACGGCGGCAGTCCGGCGGAGAGTATCCGCGGGACTGCCGCCATCATTTTTTTATCTGCCGCGCAAAGTGTGCGGCAGGCGCACGCTTCATTCCTTCGCAGGAAAATGATACTTAGCGGTTCATCTCAAGCTGGAAGCCGGAGGTATCCTTGTGCTGGGCGATGATGCCGTCGATCTCCTCGAGATCGGTAAAGACCATATCGCCGATCACACTGTGCTTGATGGCAGCCATGGCGTTGCCGTACTCTAACATTTTCTGGCAGTCGTGATGTCTCAGGTAACCGTAGAGAGCGCCGGAGACGTAGGCGTCACCGCTTCCGATCCGGTCGACCACATCGATGCTGTTGTAAGGAGATTCACTGTAGTAGCGGTCTTCCTTCGCAGAGTAGATGATGGAAGTAAAGTCATGCTTCTTCGGCGTGATGACGGTGCGCTCTGTCGATGCAACCACGGAGATCGGATATTCTTCACAGAAGGACTTCTGGATCTCCTCAATCGTGCCGGTCTTGCCGAAGGTCAGCCGGGCAGTGTCGGCGGAGCAGAAAAAGATGTCGACATACGGAAGGATGGATTCGATGCATTTTCTTGCCTCCTCGCCGCTCCAGAGGTTTGCGCGGTAGTTGACATCGAAGGAGATCAGGGTGCCGTTCTCCTTGAACTTGCGGATACATTCGATCGCGAACTTCTGTGCGTTGCCGCCGAGTCCTAAAGTGATACCGCTGGTGTGGAACAGCCTGGTATTGTAGAACATGGTAGCCGGAACGTCCTTGATGTCAATATTGTTGATGGATGAATGTTTTCTGTCATAGACCACACGCGGCTTTCTCGGGTAGGAGCCGTACTCATAGTAGTAGATGCCGACGCGGCTGTCGTCCGAGTGATCCTCGATCAGATAATTCTCGCTGACGCGGGAAGCGTTGAGCTGGTTCTTGATGAAAGCGGCCAGCAGGTTGTTCGGAATCTTTGAAATGATTGCTGTCTTAAGGCCGAGCTGTCCGATCTCGGAAGCAATGTTGAGCTCGGCACCGCCGAGGTGCTTCATCAGCGTGTCGCCCTGTGCAAGACGTCCGTTGATCGGCGTGGAAAGCCGGAGTAAAATCTCCCCCAAAGTGATGACATCGTATTTACGGTCCATAAATAATCTCCTCCTGATGATGTAAGAATAAATAAGAAAGTAAAAATTCCGACACGTCACGGCATCTCAAAAAGAATGCTTTATGAGAAAATGCAGCACACTGTGTCTATGGATACGATATGTGCGTTCCACATTGCGAAACATAGTTCTGTAATGTGAACCAATCTGTTTTTATTATATATCATCCTGCTAAAATAGAAAAGTGAAAATCGGAAATAATTTGGAATTTTTTTGGACTTAAATAAAAACATATTTGACATTCTGGTATTAGATGTTATAATTTTATTATAGAAAATGAAACACGGTTTCACATAGTGAAACATACATTTAGGAGGATTCAATAATGGCAAAGAAAGTCGTTACATTTGGTGAGATTATGCTTCGTCTTGCACCGGAAGGATACTATCGTTTTGTACAGGCTGGTACCTACGGCGCTACTTACGGCGGCGGTGAGGCAAACGTTGCAGTATCTCTTGCAAACTACGGAATGGATGCAAGCTTTGTTACAAAGCTTCCGGCTCATGAGATCGGACAGGCTGGTGTGAATGCGTTAAGACAGTACGGTGTAGACACTTCTGATATCGTTCGCGGCGGTGACCGTGTAGGTATCTACTTCCTTGAGAAGGGTGCAAGCCAGAGACCGTCCAAGGTTATTTATGACCGCGCAGGTTCTTCCATTGCAACAGCAACGACTGCTGATTTTGACTGGGATAAGATTTTTGACGGTGCTGACTGGTTCCACTTCACAGGAATCACTCCTGCACTTGGTGACAACGTTGCAGCAATCTGCTTAGAGGCATGCAAGGCTGCAAAGGCTAAGGGCATTACTGTAAGCTGCGACTTAAACTACCGCAACAAGCTGTGGTCCAAGGAGAAAGCCGGACAGGTGATGGGCGAGCTTTGCAAGTATGTAGACGTATGTATCTCCAACGAGGAAGATGCAAACGACGTATTCGGCATCAAGTCTGAGGGTACAGAGGTTACCGCAGGCGAACTGAACAAGGAAGGCTACAAAGAGGTTGCACAGAAGTTAACAGACCGTTTTGGATTCAAGAAGGTTGCAATCACATTAAGAACTTCCATCTCCGCAAACGATAACCGTTGGGCAGCAATGCTTTACGAGGATGGTCAGAGCTACTTCTCCAAGGAGTACTTAATGCACATCGTTGACCGTGTCGGCGGCGGCGATTCCTTCGGCGGCGGACTGATCTACGCTTGCTTAAACGACTACGATCCGCAGTCTACGATCGAGTTTGCAGTAGCAGCAAGCTGCTTAAAGCATTCTGTTGAGGGTGACTTCAACATGGTAAGCGTTGACGAGGTCAAGAAACTGGCTGGCGGCGATGCTTCCGGACGTGTACAGAGATAATATTGACGTATTATCGCTTTTGTAATTGATAATTCCTTTCCCTAATTTAATATACCAAAAGGCTGTGGTTTCCCTGCCGCAGTCTTCGCACAGCAAATTTTACCCATTTGAGCTGTGCACACGGAGAGCGTCCCGCGTTGCGGGGCGCTTTTTTAACTTATAGAATTAGGGTGTCAAAAGCTCATTTTAATATTTGATTTTGCTTGTACCTTGAAAATTTAACACGAATTTGTGAAAGATATAATTTTTGATCCTATAATTTATTGATATTTTGAAACTGTGGTTCATTGATTTTATGCTGTTTTCTTATTTGAAGCATACGAATCTAAGCTATTGGTATAATCTAATATCTTTCCTATTCACATGATACCTTTGGCGGAGAAGAGATGAAATTGCCTCAATTCTATTTCTAAATTATGAGTATTCAGAGAATTCTTCTGTTTGCATGTATGTAATTGCTTTGTACAACCAATGGATTTCCAAAATACTTCCTTTCGCACCCATGTTTTTAGAAAAATACGTTCTTCAGGTACACAATTGTTCTTACATTTGATGAGATATTTACCAGCATCTATAAAAACAAAATCCGCATATATTTCATCTGGTTTGCGTCCTGTGAAATTGGTTGTAACAGGCTTTAGATTATGTCCTGATGCTAAACGTGAGTTTTGTTCTTCGTTGTATGTTCCATACTTAAATTCATTTTCTGCATAAACCTCAAAGGTTTCCGCGACGTTTATCTCTGAGTTTTACTCCAGATAATCGTTCAGACAGGTGACGAACAGTGCATCCCCAAACAATTAGCAAAGCCGCCCGATTCCCGGACGGCAAATTGGCATAGGATGCATTTTATACTCCCCAAAGCAGTATGCCGAGTGCGGCAGAAAAGAGTATCATTATAATCGGCGACGGTGCAGTTTTTTTGATTCTTTTATATCCGAAATGTGTCAGCCACAGAATGGCAAAGACCAAAATGGATTTAGGATCCGGAGCAAGCGCCGAATAAATATCCGTAAAACCAAGCAATGTTGATATGGCCATACCGATTGCCGTAGCGAGAATCATTGCGATAACGCAGGGGCGGACGCCGGAGAGAAAAGCGTTGACACCGGCATATTTCATCAGGTTTTTGAGTACCGCCGCAATTAAAAGTATAATAATGAAAGACGGAAGAACAACGCCGAGCGTAGCAAGAAACGAGCCGAGAATGCCACCTTGCGTGGAACCTATAAATGTCGCCATATTAACGGCAAGCGGACCGGGCGTCGATTCCGAAACGGCAATGAAATTTAAGAATTCGCTTTCCGTTAGCCAGCCGTTTGAAATGACTGTTTCTCTTACAAGGGAAACCATTCCGTATCCGCCGCCGAAGGAAAGGGCACCGATCATTAAAAAATTCAGGAATAATTTCAGGTAGATCATTGTTAATTGCCGTTTCCTTTCCGCAGTTTTTTCAGGAAGAAAATCGCAAGTCCTGCTGTACCGCAAATCAGAATATAGTAAACGGAAGAAAAAGAAACGGCGAAAACAGTGCACGCCAGCATTGCAGCAATGACCGACAGCAAAATGACCGTGTTGAAGGCATTTCTTTCAATGGTTTTCAGCATTTTCAGCCCGGCAGAGGAAATCAGATAGATCACACATACCTGTATTCCGCGGAAAGCACGGGAAACCCATGTAAGGCTTAAGAATTGATCAAAAAACAGTGAGATGCAAAAAATTACGGTAAACGAAGGAATACAAACCGCCACGGTAGCCGCCGCAGCACCGAACAAGCCTGCAATTTTGTAGCCGATATATGTGGCGCTGTTGATTGCAACCGGTCCGGGTGTAGACTCGGCAATGGCTACCATATTCAGAAAGTCGTCCTTTTTGATCCACTTCTTGCGTTCTACAAATTCGTTTTCAAGCAACGCAATCATAGCATATCCGCCGCCGAAGGTAAAAGCGCCGATTTTAAGAAAGGTAAAAAATAAAGTCCATTCTTTTCTCATTGCCGCATCGCCTTTCTTTTACAGATAATAAAAATTGTAACGATACCGAAAATAATCAGGTAGCCGGACAGCACCTGTGATATTAACGGTGAGTGAAGCGCCCAAAAGGGGAAATCCGTTTTTCTTTACGGTAAATCAATGCAACTACGACACCGCCAAGTACTTCGCCGTAAATGGCAAGGCCGCCTGGATTGACTACTAAAACAGAAAGCAGGTCGTTTTTGTTATTATCCCATTCGAAAATCAAACGGTATATTGCCACAGCAAAACCAAGCACCATACCGTAGGTGATGATGATTCCGTACCAAGCGGATATTGCGCTCTTGAATTCCGAAAGGATTTTCTATTGCATATCGGTTCAATTTCTTGTTTTCTCGCTTTTCTCAGTCTACCCGCAGCATCCGATAACCAACGCCGATATGCGTCTGAATGTATTGCGGACTGTCCTTTTGCAGCTCCAGTTTTTTACGCAGTGTCGCCATAAACACCCGCAGCGAGGCAATATCGTTTTCCCAGCTGCTGCCCCAGATCTGCTGTGTGATATAGGTGTGCGTCAGAACCTTTCCGACATTATGGGAGAGCAGACATAAAAGCTTGTATTCAATCGGGGTAAGATGCAATTCTTCCCCTTTTAAGTAAGCGCAACCAGCGGCATAATCAATTTTAAGCTCGCCGTTTTCAAAAATTGGGGTATCGGCATCGCCACTTGCTTGCAGGAGCAACAGCCTTCTTTGTGTGACACGAAGCCGTGCCAAAAGCTCTTCTACGGAAAATGGCTTTGTCAAATAGTCATCCGCCCCGGCGTCAAGTGCCATAATTTTATCACGATCCTCGCTACGCGCACTGATCACAATAATGGGCATATTCGACCATGAGCGGATGCTTTCGATCACCTGTGTGCCGTCAATATCCGGTAGACCCAGATCCAGCAGAACGATATCAGGGTTATGGGAGGTCGCCTCCATAATCGCACCATGTCCGTTCTCCGCAGTCAGATAACGGTAATCGTGCGACTTTAATGTTGTTACGATCAGATTGCGGACTGGGCGGTCGTCTTCCACAACAAGTATAAGCGGTTTATTCATTCAGAGTCACCTCGCTAAGCGGTAAAGTAAAGGTAAATACACAGCCGCACGGCACATTATCCCTAAGCGTCAGCGTTCCGCCGTGCAGTTCTACGATCGATTTGCATAAGGTAAGACCGATCCCAAAGCTTCTGCGGCTGTCGGCAACTGTACTTTTTCCAGTGTAAAACATTTCAAAAATATGCGATTTCATATCGTCGGGGATTCCGCTACCGTTATCTGCAACACGGATCACGGCGTATTTTCCTTGCTTTTCTGCACTTACGCAGATCTCCGAGCCTTGTTCGGTATATTTCAAAGCGTTGTCGATAAGATTGACGATGACCTGTACGATAAGCTGTGCGTCCATGCGTGCAAGAATCAAATCGTCACACTTCACCGTTACCGTGTGCCCGACAGACTTCTGCTTCAAATGTGAAACGGCTTCACTGATCACTTCGTCTACAAGCTGGTTGGTAAGCTCCAGCTTCAGGCGTCCGTCATTCAGCCGTGTAACATACAACAGATTTTCCACTACGTCAATCAGCCACTCGGAATCGTCATATATATCTTTATATATCTGTTGCTTTGTCGTTTCGTCCAAGCAGTTTCCGTTATGCAAAAGTGTGTCCGCATTGCCTGAAATCGAGCAAAGAGGCGTGCGTAGATCATGTGAGATCGACCTCAAAAGGTCGGCGCGCAGTTGCTCGCTTTTTGCAAGATCTGCTGCCCGTTCTTTTTCAGCAGCGTTGTGTGTATTATCCATTGCCAGAGCACATTCGTTCACAACTGACAGCACGATGCTGTTTTCGAATGAATCGGGCTTTTCAGGTCTCATCGGTATTCCGATCACTCCATAGACTCTGCTCCCTGCACGGATCGCAAGATAAAGACATTCGGATTTTCCGAACTGTGCTGTTGTTGCTCCTGTACGGCGACCGTTTTGAAATGCCCATTCTGCGGCTTTCTGCTCTGCATCGTTCAGTAGATTTTCAGAGTATGTATACTTTTTTTCGGCGAAAAGCCGTCCGGTCGACATTCCATTTTCACTTTTTGTATAAGCAACAATACTGCGGTCAAGCAGCCGAGAGAGCTGCATACAGGTCACACTTAAGATATCATCGTTGCTTTTCGCTTTTTGCAGCAGACGGTCGGTGTCGAACAGCACCTGCGTGCGGAACGCAGAACGAGCTGAAAGTCTCGCATGATCCTTAAGCTTCGAGGCAAGCGTGCCGGTGAGAACGGAAGCTACCAGCATGACGGCAAAGGTAACGGGATAGCCTACAGCATAGGTTTTGAATGATAGCTGTGGTTCGGTAAGGAAAAATCCGAACAATACAACACTTAAAAGCGAGCCTGCCATACTGCAAAGATATCCTTTGGTCAAAACGGAGACCATCAGTACGCCGAGAATGTAGACCGTAACGATATTTGTGTCGGGGAAATCGAGATGATCGAACAAAAAACCGATCGCCGTGCATACGGCAAGTGACAGAACGGTCACGCCAATATCCCGCAACGAAGGTGTTTCTGCACCGAAAAGCAAACGGTGCCGGTGCGGTCTTACATAGTTCAGTGCGTCTGGAATGATATGAATATCCACATTGGGAGCGACCGAAATCAGTTTTTCAGTTAGGGTGGGTTTTCCAAACAGTCCTCTGCGGCGGGCGCTGCTTTGTCCGATCACGATTTTGGTCACATCTGAAAGCCGGACATATTCCGAAATCTGTAGCGGCACATCCTCGCCGTGCGTCATAATGATCTCAGCGCCAAGCCCTTGCGCAAGCTGAATGTTTTGTTCAAGCCGCAGCCGATTTTTTTCGCTTTCAACCGAATCGGTTTGCACATAGATGGCGGTAAATTTTGCATGAAGAACCTTAGCCATCTTTGCGGCGGTATGTATGATCCGTGCATTGGACGGTGAAGAGGAAAGGCAGACAAGGATATGCTCGTCCGCACCGTTTTTTGGCTGTTCGGTTTGTATTTGCATCGGTTTCACCGCCTTTTTGGTTTCATTATACAACAAAATCGTGAAATCTTCTACCGTAAACTAAAACGCATCCTCTTTTCCGTCAGAAAGGATAATATCGACTTTTCCGTGTGTTTCCCGAAAATGGCGGATCTCGCTTAATATCTCACTGTCGGACAGTCCTTGCGGCAGCAAAATTTCGGAAAACTCACGGAATTTGTTCTCTTTTAACAGCGCCTTCCTGTTTTTCTCAAGAAATCGGTCCAGCCTGCTCATAAGATAAAAGCCGAAAGCAAATATGCCAAGCAAGCTGACAATCAGCAATAGTTCAGCCAATGTCGTTCACCTCTGTTAAATGCGAAAGCACCTTTGCAGTTCTTTATAAGCACCGAGAACCAAAAGTGTGATCTTGTCTGTAAGAACAGTTTCCGGCGAGACTGCCATATTGATTTTTCTGTTCTCCTTAGTCGCCATAATATTGATGCTGTATTTCCTGCGGATATCAAGCTCTCCGACGGTTTTGCCGATCCATTCCTCTGGTACCTCTACTTCAAAAATGGCATGAGAATCATCAACCTCGATGTAATCCCGAATGTGGTCGGCGGTATACCGAATAGAAGCCCATTTTGCCACCTGTTTTTCCGGGTAAACGACCTCGTCCGCTCCGTTGCGCAGAAGGAATTTTGCCTGTACATCACGCTCGGCGCGGGACACAACTAATTTTGCACCGAGTTCTTTCAGCAAAGAAGTAGTTTCAAGTGAGTTTTGAAAATTACCTCCGATGGTGACGATGCATACATCAAAGTTGCCGATACCGAGCGACTTTAAAAACTCCGTATTTGTGCTGTCGCCGATTTGTGCATTGGTGACGATCGGCAGGATTTCATTTATTCTTTCTTCGTTGCTGTCTACTGCCATCACCTCATGCCCGAGTTTGTTCAGTTGCAAAGCAATATGCTTACCGAATCTGCCGAGACCTATCAACAATATGTTTTTCATAACAGTAACTCCTTTATCCGACTGTGATCTTTTCGAGCGGCAGTTTTGCACCGCTCTGATTTTTATTAGAGATCGCCGCATAGATCAGGGTAAGTCCACCGACTCTTCCCAGATACATTAAGACGATCAAAATAAACTGAGAAAAAACACTGAGCTGCGGCGTTACGCCGAGCGTAAGGCCGACCGTTCCGACGGCGGATGCCGTTTCGTAAAGGCAGGCGCTAAGCGGCATACTTTCTGCCGTGCTGATAATAATGCCGCCGATAAAAAATAGCAGGAAATATATTACGGCGATGGTTGAGGCGCTTTTTACCGCCGAGCATTCAAGCCGTCTGCCATAGACTTCAGTATCGTTTTTTTTACGGCAGACGGAAAATGCGTTCAAGATCAGAACGGCAAGCGTAGTCGTTTTTATACCGCCGGCGGTGGAACCGGGTGAGCCGCCGACAAGCATCAGCAGGATCATAATTGCTTTGGAAGATTCAGTCATGGCGGTAAGGTCGGCGGTGTTGAATCCGGCGGTTCTCGGTGTGACAGACTGAAAAAGCGAGGCAAGGATCTTCTCACCGGGCGGCAGTCCTGTGAAATCGAAGAGGAAAAAAAATATTGCGGGGACGATAATAAGAATCACCGATGTTACTAATATTACCTTGCTTTGCATACGGTATTTTTTGAAATGCCACCTGTTTGTACAGATATCATCCCAAGTCAAAAAGCCAATGCCGCCCACGATAATTAAAATCATAATTACAATGTTTATTGTCGGCTCTCCGACGTATCCCGTAAGAGATGGATATTTGTTTTCGGTGGTGCCGAGTATGTCGAATCCTGCATTGCAAAAAGCGGAGACCGAATGAAACACCGCCATCCAAATTCCTTTGAAACCGTGATCTCTGCAAAATACCGGTAGCATGGCAACCATTCCGATAAGTTCGATCAGAAAAGTCCCACGTACAATAAAGCGAGTCAGGCGAACGATGCCGCCGACTTTTGGGGCTGAAATGGCATCCTGCATGGTGCTGCGTTGCATCAGCGATATTTTTCTGCCGGAAAGCATGGCAAATGTTGCAGCAACCGTCACAACGCCAAGTCCGCCTATCTGAATAAGCAGCAAAATCACCGCCTGCCCGAAAGCGGACCAATAGCTGCCTGTATCCTGCACAACAAGCCCCGTAACGCAAACAGCGGAGGTTGAAGTGAACAGTGCCTCATGAAATGGTGTAACAGATCCGGTGTTTGATGAAAATGGTAGCATCAAGATAAGTGCTCCAAGTACAATGACTCCGGCAAAACCCAGAGCAATCAGCTTAAAGGATGACAGCCGTTTTTTTCTATGTATAATTTCAAGCATATATATTTCTCCTTTTTCTGCTTGCTTACAAAGAGTATAACGTGAAATATAAAAAAAAGGTGTAATGATCTGGTTTACTGTATTAAGATCGTATAAAGATGCCCATGCTAAAAAAATAGTGCAGCGTATATTAAACGGCACAGACAAAGACAACTTGCTTGAAACTGTTGTGCAGCTCGAAACAGAACAACAGTTTCAAGCAATTTGAAAAAGCGGATGCAGAGATTTTGGACAGACGTGAACAATACACCGCCTCCTACTCGATTGGGAGAATTCATCCCTGTCACACAAAAATACGTTGTGAAGATGCGTGACCGCGCGAATGGGAAGCATGCCGCATGACCGCGCCCGGCGCAAAAATTCTGTGACAGGAGTCTGTTTTACTTCCTATTTTGGCAAATATGTACAATCATATGCCGCCTGTTTTCTGGCAATAGTTACGAAAATTGGAAAAAAGCGGAAAATATTGATTAAATCGGGATTTTTCGTGTTAAAATAGAAATGGATGCTTTAAAACTGTGATGAAAGGAGAATCGGGGAAGATGTTTGAGATCGGTGAGTATATTGTGTATGGAGTGAAGGGTGTATGCCGGATTGAGGATATTACCCACATTGACATTTCCGGGGCGGATAAAGACCGTTTGTATTATGTTCTTGCCCCGGTTGGCGATGGCAGTGGAAGGATCTATGCACCGACGGACAATCAGAAGATTACGATGCGCAAAGTGATTTCCAGGGAGGAAGCGGATCAGCTGATTGAGGATATGCCTAAGATCGAGCAGCTCTGGGTGCCGGATGACAGGCAGAGAGAGGCGAGATACAAGGAGGCAATGAACACCTGCGATTACCGTGCGTGGGTCAGCATTGTAAAGACACTATACATCAGAAAACAGGAGCGCACGGCACAGGGGAAGAAGATCACGGCGCTGGACGAGCGCTACATGCGGACAGCGGAGAATGAACTGTACAGTGAACTCTCGCTCACACTCGGCATACCGAAGGATGAGATGGAGCAGTATATCAGAGAGCGGCTGACGCAATAAACGCTGTGCCTGCGTCTGAAACAGGATTGTTATGAAAAACCCGTCATGAAATGAGAAAGGAAATCATTTCATGACGGGTTTTATGCAAAATAGGATACGGTGGCATGAATGCCGTCACTGCTGGCTTCTGCCGGTATGGAACATATTCCATACGTCATCGATTGCATCGATCCGTATTATACGGTGGTATTGACACCGTTGACAGCGGCGTGCTCATCTTCGTCCATCGGAATGACCAGACATTTCTGCCCGTCGATGACCTGGGAGTGAATCTGTCCGACTTTTTCCGGCTTGACGCGCAGGATGACATCGTAGGTCTTGACGGCAGGGACATCTTCGCCATCGGCATCTCCCTCCGAGACCGGAACGGAGCGCGTCTCCTCGAGCTGTTGCTTTAAGTTTTCCACCTGCTTTACCAGCTCCAGCTTTTCTTTGCGCTTTCCGTTGGCTTCCACAAGCTTCGGATCAACTAACTGTCCGGCTTCCGGAAGTTCCTCGCCAAATACATTTTCATAGGTGTTCTCAATGACGGCTGCCTGTTCCTCGGTGACACCGCTTTCTGCAAGGACATCTGCAATGGCGGATCTGGTGACGATGACCGGTTCCGGTTCCACCGTCTCGTCCTCCGTGACCGGAATCATATTGTTCAGATTTTCCTGGATATCCCCGAAGACAGCGTCGCTCTCTTCCTCATCCTCACCGATGACTTCTTTGACGATGCTCTGGAATGTCAGCTTTTTCTCGGTGGCGGTCAGCTTGGTGCCACAGCCGAGACCGGATTCCATGAATTCCGCGTGCGGTGTCTTGGTATCCCTGGTGTAGAACATCACGGAGTGAATATCGCTGCTGCGGTCGGTAAATGCCGGAAAAACGAAACCGGTGTCCGGAACGCCGACCACCCAGTCGCGGATGCGCGGCCCGATACGGTTCTCGTCCTCGCGGTAGCCAAGCCCCGGCTTGGTCAGAGTGACCGGACAGATCGCACACAGCAGATACTCGTAGACTTCCTCGGATTCGTCGAGCTTATTATTGTCGGAGGTTTTGGTCATGACATCGTAAGCGTCGTGGAAAACCAGAATCAGATAATTCCCGACATAACTGTAATTCTCAATGACAAGATCATAGAATGTGTCCATGAGGTCATCGTTTTTTAATGCGCTCTCGCGCAGACCCATCAAAAACTGCTGTCTTCCGCCCGGTGCTTCCTCGGCAGTCGGAAATTCCAGTTCCAGAATGTTGTTGCCGATCGTGCCGGACATAACCTTTTTGGCAATTTCCAGGTATTTATAGAATTCCTCATCCTCCAGATTTAAGAAGGTCTCCCCGAAGGTTGTGACCTTGTTGCGGTCTGCGTCGACGTAGCAGCCGCAGAGTCTGGTGAAGGTGCAGGCATCTTTTTTAAAACGTCTTTTTAACTCCAAGATATCTTTTTTATTCATATATCATCATCCTATGCCTTTCGTAAATCGTGCACAAGATATTATAGCGAAAAAATGGGTGGTGTGCAAGAAGAATGGAATGTGGACACGGGAGAATGGAAAGGTACTTGCCGGTGCAGAAAAGTACAGGTATAATGGATAGAAGTGGCGCACAGCGCTTTTTAATAAGAAAATGACTGTATGCAGGAAGTGGGCGGCAGGCAGCGACAGAGGGTGGATTGATGGCAAAATTATATTATTACTATGGTGCAATGGGAAGTTCTAAGACGGCAAATGCGCTGATGACGCATTTTAACTATGAGGAAGTGGGACAGAAAGCGCTGTTATGTAAACCGGCGATCGATGCCAGAGATGGCGAGCGGACGGTATATTCAAGGATCGGGCTTCAACATGACTGCATTCTGTTAGAAGAACTGCAGCAGATGAAGGAGGAGGAGATTCGCGGATATGACTGCATCATTGTAGACGAGGTGCAGTTTGCCACGCCGCAGCAGGTGGATTTTCTGTCTGATATTGTGGATTTTATGGATGTGCCGGTGGTCTGTTATGGACTGCGCGCAGATTTCCGTAACCTGCTGTTCCCGGGGAGCGAGCGCCTGATTGCGATTGCGGATGTGATCCAGGAGTTAAAGACGGTGTGCTGGTGCGGCAGAAAAGCTACCTGTAATACGAGATACAACGAGCATGGCATTGTGCGCTCTGGTCCGCAGGTCATGTTAGGAGCAAACGACAGCTATGTGGCGCTCTGCAGAAGACATTTTAAGCTGGGAATGTTAGGACCCGATGCCGAAGCAAAAGAACAGTGCGCGGAGTAGAACCGTTTCTGTTTGGAAAGCGGGCAGGTTTACGAGGCAGGGAGTGGAAAGGAATACGATATGTTAGAAACGGAACGGCTGCTATTGAGAAAGTGGACAGAGGAAGACGCGGACAGTTTATTTGAATATGCAAAAGACCCGGCGGTTGGTCCGATTGCAGGATGGCCGCCGCACCGGTCAAGAGAGGAAAGCCTGGATGTGATCCGGAATGTACTAAACGGCAGAGAGTGCTATGCGATCTGCGAAAAGGGAAATCCAAAAGCAATCGGTGCGATTGAACTGATATTAAACAGACATAACGATACGGAAAATCATGACGAGGAATGTGAGCTGGGGTACTGGCTTGGAAAACCTTTCTGGGGAAGAGGCTATATGCCGGAGGCAGCAAGAGAAATGATCCGTCATGGATTTGAAGATCTCGGCATGAATACCATATGGTGCGGATATTTTGAGGGCAATCAGAAGTCAAAAAGAGTGCAGGAGAAGATTGGCTTTGTATATCATCACACACGGGAAAAGGTATCCGTGCCGTTAATGAAGGAAGTGCGTACCGAACATCGAAATATAATGACGAAAGAGCGCTGGATGGCGGAGAGAGAAAAGAATTGTGGAAAAGTATGAACGAGATATTGGTAAAGCAGCTGGCGATTGATTTCTGTACAGAGGAAGGAGCAGTTACCAGCAGGGAAAATGTCTTCACTGTGTATACCCCGCTGCAGGGACGCAGGATTTTTGAAGAAGGGGAATGTTTTCTGAAGATTGCCTGCATCAATGGCAAGATTCTTGCATCCGGTAAGAAGGATATTATTGCATGGGTGAGGGAAACATTTAAAGACAGAAGCGGCGCCTGGTTCATGGACGTGGAAGCTTTACATGAGCTGGAAGCAGGTTTAAAAATGTTCCACTGCCAGATTGCACAGGCTCATCCATTTTATATTGCGACCGAAATGTCCGAGGTAGACACGAAAGATTATGAGATCCGAATCTTTGAGGGAGAAGAACTGGAGCCATTCAGAGGAGATGAACGCTTTGGAGAAGCATTTCTCTTTCATGAGCTGCCAAAGGATGAAATTGGGGTAGGAGCTTACAGAGATGGCGTCCTTCTTGGCATGGCGGGCGCTACAAGCGACAGCGACAGCATGTGGCAGATTGGAATTAATGTGATGCCGGAGGCAGAAGGACTTGGAATAGGTTCCATGCTTGTTGCGGTCCTGAAAAACGAGATTTTAAAGCGCGGGAAGCTTCCGTTTTATGGTACCTCAATGTCACATATAGCATCGCAGAGAGTAGCACTTGGGGCGGGATTTGTGCCGATGTGGGCGGAGCTGTATTGTAAATCCTGCAAGTAAAGGAGAAGGACTCGGTATGGAAAAATGACATCCATCGGAAGCCGAATGTCATTATAAAAAGTTCGGAAAATAAGACATATAGTGTTGAAAATATTGGTATAAAATACGGAGCAGAACGGGAATAAACGCTTGTATTTTCATATACTATATGTTAGGACACCAATAGAAATTTGAGGGGTATGTAAGCCCATATTAGTGTGTGAATATATGTAACATAAGCTGCCTGTGTGGCAGCCGCTGATATGGCAGTGCCCATTTTTTATTTCTTTTTCATATGCAGCAAAAAATAGACATCAATCTACTTTGACAGGTAGAATTTGATGTCTTTTTTGATTTAACTTTTAACGAAATATCATTATGCCATTAGACAAGGGCAAATAGAATTTATCTGTTCTGCGCGGACCGGAGCGGAGCGAAGAAGTCAGCGTCCGGTGGACGCTGTTAGGCAACGACCGGAGCGGAGCGAAGAAACTCGAATGTTCGAGTCCGGCAGGACTCGTTTATACAAAAAAAGGTATTCTAGAAGGGAGAGGCTTCGTAAGGAAGTCCTCTCCCTTTGGCTTTTGTAATCAGCCGGAATGATTGGATTGTAGGTAAAATTAATCATAATTGGAGGATTACAAAATGGATAAGTACATTTATGACGAGAAAAACGGACTTTGGTATGAATTGCAGGGCGATTACTATCTTCCCTGCCTGAAACTGCCCGAAGAAAGAACGGCGTATATCGGCGTATGGGGACAGCGGCATTTGCGGTATCTGAAACAGCACCGCAAGGTACTCTATTCCGAACTGCTGATAAGTGGCAAGCTGAACGATTACCTTGCCGACCTAAACGAGCAGGCAGAGGAAATGTTCTCTCGGCTGGTAAAACAACTTGCCGAAAAGGAGGGGTTAACGGCAGAACTCAAAGCGGAAAACCAAATGCTGTGGGTGCAGAAGATGAACAACATCCACAATGCTGCTATGGAGGTTGTTTCAAACGATTTGATTTACGCATAACAAACAATCGGAAAGGCTGCTGTCAACAGACGGCGGCTTTTCCTTTGCGGGTAGTATTCAAGAAGTCATAAAGTTCCGTGAGTAATGGAAGAAGGCGGCGTTTGTGAAAATGTCACAATTTACGGAGGTAAAGTTTCAAATTCCACTTGCCTTTTTGCACTTGATATGATATTATTAGTATGCGTACCAATACGTTTGGAGAGAGGTGATATATTTGCGGAGAGACAGCAGCGAAACAAAGAGGAAAATACTGACCGTATGCGTCCGTCTCTTTTTGGAGCAGGGGTATAAAAACACTTCTGTCAGTCAGATTGTGGATGAAGCAGGTGTTGCCAGGGGAAGCTATTTGAATCTGTTTCCTACCAAGGACAGAATTTTGCTGGAATTGACCGAAACGATGTTCGGCGGACAGTTCGGCGTGGCAAGAAGCATTGCAGACAGCAAGCTGCCGCCGGTTTACGCCTATGCGGTGGAAACGGCAATCCAACTGACACTGACTGAACTGAATGAGAACCTGCGAGAAATCTACATTGAAGCCTATTCCCTGCCCGACACGTCGGAATATATTTACCTGCATACCACAGCAGAGCTGAAGCAGATTTTTGGTGAAAATTTTCCCGATGATACCGAGAGCGACTTTTATGAGATGGAAATTGGCACGGCGGGATTGATGCGCAGCTATATGGCGAGAAAATGTGATATTCATTTTCCGTTGGAACGCAAGCTCAGTCGCTTTTTGACGGAAGCAATGAGAGTGTATCGTGTGCCAGAGGAAGAACAGGCAAAGGTGCTTGCCTTTATTCAATCACTGGATATTAAAGCAATTGCTACAGATGTTATGTATAAGCTGTTTACAATGCTGGAAATGAAATACGATTTTAAGCTGTCAAAGAATAGTGAAATGGAGGGAACAAGATGAGAAAACGATTATTCAGTATCCTGCTTGCTCAGTGCATGGTGCTCTGTCTTATGCCAACCACGGCCTTTGCCGAGGACAGCATGGAAGAAACAGCTGTATGCACCTGCGAAATGGCCTGCACGGAAGAAACAATGAATGCAGAGTGCCCTATCTGTGGCGCAGAGGGCGCTTTGGCGGAAAACTGTGGAAAATATGTCGAACCAGCAGCCGAAGATGAAATATCCCAGCCGGAAGGAGAGGAACTTCAGGAGAACCAGGACAGCGATATGCCGGATACACAATCCGAAGCAGCTCTAGCACAGATGAGTGGCGAAGGAGAGAATGGCATCGCTGTTCAGAGTGCCGGTGTTGCTATTGACAATACCAACTTTCCGGATGCAAATTTCCGCACTATTGTTGAATACTATGATACCAACAAGGACAGTAGTTTAAGTGATACAGAAATCGCAGCAGTTGAAGAAATTGCTTGCTATGACAAAGGTATCTCCAATCTGAAAGGCATTGAATACTTTACAGCACTTCGTTCGTTGAACTGCGGTCGCAACCAACTGACCTCTCTGGATGTCAGCAAGAATACGGCATTGACTAAATTATACTGCTCCAATAACCAATTGACCTCTCTGGATGTCAGCAAGAATACGGCACTGACTGGGTTAGGCTGCGCTGGCAACCAACTGACCGCGCTGGATGTCAGCAAGAATATCTCGTTGACTGACTTAGACTGCGACGAGAACCAATTGACCTCTCTGGATGTCAGCAACACAAATGTGGATGAACTGGATTGTAGAGGTAATATCTACCAGATCGTTGTTGGCAATGACCGCACATTTGACCTTTCCACCTTGCCGGGAAACTTCAATGTTGCCAAGACAAGCGACTGGAGTGGTGGGACAGTAAGTGGAAACACGCTGACAGTGGATAGTGACCAAGATAGCGTTACATACAAATATGATTGTGGAAAGAATAGACGAAGAACCTTTACCTTGAAGTGCGTCGAGTCTGCCGACTACACTAAGGTTGATGCAGCAATTGCTAAGGCGAATGCCCTGAACAAGGATGAGTACAAGGATTTCTCCGCTGTGGAAGCCGCTGTCAACGCTGTTGTCCGTGGTAAGAACATTAACGAGCAGAGCGAAGTAGATGCAATGGCGAAAGCGATCGAAGATGCGATTGCAGCCGCAATACAAGGGGGCTGATTATACAAAGGTTGATGAAGCCATTGCCAAGGCGAATGCCCTGAACAAGGATGACTACAAGGACTTCACTGGTGTGGAAGCCGCTATCAACGCTGTTGTGCGTGGTAAAAACATTACCGAGCAATCCGAAGTGGATGCAATGGCGAAAGCGATCGAAGATGCGATTGCAGCCCTGCAATATAAGGATGCTGACTACACCAAAGTTGACGAAGCCATTGCCAAGGCAAATGCCCTGAACAAGGATGACTACAAGGACTTCTCCGGTGTGGAAGCCGCTATCAACGCTGTTGTGCGTGGTAAGAACATTACCGAGCAATCCGAAGTAGATGCAATGGCAAAGGCAATTGAAGATGCGATTGCAGCCCTGCAATATAAGGATGCGAATTACACTAAGGTTGACGAAGCCATTGCCAAGGCGAATGCCCTGAACAAGGATAACTATAAGGACTTCTCCGGTGTGGAAGCTGCTGTCAACGCCGTTGTGCGTGACAAGAACATTACGGAGCAATCCGAAGTGGATAAGATGGCGAAAGCAATCGAAGATGCGATTGCAGTTTTACAATATAAGGATGCTGATTATACAAAGGTTGATAAAGCCATTGCCAAGGCAAATGTTTTGAAGAAGGAAAAGCCTGCCAGTACCAAACTGGGAACATCCGATAAGGGTCCGCAGACTGGCGACACAAGCAACCTTGCATTATGGATTGCCTTACTGTTTGTCAGCGGCGGTGCAGCCATTGGCACAACGGTTGTCAGTAGAAAGAAAAAGTACAACAGATAATGGAATAGCATTCCTTTGCTCCATCTTCCGAGCAATTAATTCAGTTGATTCTGGAGATAAAATGTAATTAACAATAAGTTTTTAAGGTAACTGATCACAGATGAAATGAACAAATAAACTCCAGAGAGAATTACAGAGAAGACACCAAAAGCGGAACTTTGTTCCGCTTTTGTGTTTGAAAGAGAGGGGAATCCATTCGTGAGAGGATTTACGTTCATTAGGAAATTATGGCAGTATCAATTCAGGTTTGAAATTTAAATAGTCTCCGGAAACAAGTTTATACTCAATCCCGTCTACGTATCCTTTAAAGCTGTCATCAAAGCGTTCCTCTCCATGACAATGTGAATAGATTACTTTGGAAACATTATACTCTAAAGCTATTTTTGTGAATGGACTATCCTGTTCACCGATTGTTGTCGGCGGATAATGCAGGAATATGATAAATTTATCATAGCCGGCAGTGCGGGCAGCTTCGAATGATACGCGAAGCCTATCTATCTCGCGAGTACGAAGTTTTAAAAAATGTTCTATCGAATCTTTTCCTTCATAACAATATCCTTTTGTTCCAACAAGTGCATAATCCTGATAGTTATAGAAATTGTTTTGTAGGAACTCGAGCTTTCCTTGAAAGAGATTGTTGAGCTTTTGTGTTTTCTTTGCATCCCAGAACATGTCATGATTTCCGCGGAGAAGAATCTTACGCCCTGGTAGATTTATGATAAAGTTTAAATCTTCCTGTGCTTCATCTAAATTCCGTCCCCAAGAATGATCTCCAGTAAGTACGATGGTATCTTTGGATGTTATTTTCTTTTTCCAGTTCTTTTCTATCTTAGCAACATGATTCTTCCAACGTCGGCCGAAAATATCCATAGGTTTATTGTTTGAGAAGGAGAGATGTAGGTCTCCCATAGCATATAAACTCACGTTAAAGCACCTCCCTGTCTATATTAATTAGCATGAGAACAAATCTTCCTAAGGTACAACAACGATCTTGCCGTATTCTTCCAACATTGATTTCATAAATAAATTCTCCTTTCAAATATCAACTTGCTACCATTTCCAATTTAATTATTTTGTTCTATCCCTGATCATTGCATCTATCCTACCTTTCGCATTATATTCCTTATATTAATATGGAAGATAATCGAACAAGAAAAAGAGTATGTTGTAGGATTTGATATTTCTGAAAAGATTACATTTTTTTGCAAAGAGAATGAACATTATTTCTATCTGTTAGTGAAATAGATGGGAATGAACATAATATTCTCTTTATTGTAGTAGGTGAAAAATAAACATTATGAAGTGGAATCATAAAGTTCATTTTGCAATAAAGTCTAATTAAAAAAATGGGCTTTTTTAAAGCCCAAACTCTTTTAATAATTTCTTCTGATATTCCCGGTCTGCAGCTGCTTTGAGAATCTCATCAGTTCTGTTAAGTTCGGACAACTTTAAAATCAGCTGATTGA
>OIWP01001905.1_pt1 | contig 23542 bp, 19 predicted proteins | sample 1587661 | NCBI WGS metagenome assembly OIWP01 (sample SAMEA3888899, study PRJEB22519) | human gut metagenome | biome: human gut; feature: human-associated habitat; material: faeces | place: Denmark | collected 2010 | reverse complement strand
TATACCAAGACAAAAAACAATGTATACCAAGACAAAAAACAATGTATACCAAGACGATTCATTAAAAAATGTCTTGGTATGTGATATAATAAAAGCATAGAGAAATCAGACGGCAAAATCAGTTTCTCTATGCTTAACCAAAATTACTCATAAGGAGCAACTTCTCATGGAAATTATATCAAAAAATGAACGAAACAACAATGAAAGGACAGTGTGTTCTTTGAAAGAAATAGAGAAAAGAAAAATTGTTGAGCATAACGACCTCATCACAAGTGTTGCCAAAATGGATAAAGTCCCTTTAAAGATTTTTGAGTTGGCAGTATCTTGTATTGATACGGAAAACTTACCCAAAGACAATATTATTTATTTATCAAAGGCTGAATTGTTTACTTTTTTTGATGTATCAGATAATGGGAAACATACACGTTTTAAAGAAGCCATTGAAAAAATGCAAAAACAAGCTTTTTTTGAAATTAAAGAAGTTAAGGGCAAAGGATACAACGTAAAAAGTATCGTTCCTATCCCTTATGTGGAATGGAATAGCTACAATGATATGGTTACTTTACAATTTCAACCGCAAATTATGCCTTACTTGATTGATTTGAAAAAGAATTTTACGCAATATGCCTTATCTGATGTCATGGAGTTAAACAGTAAGTACAGCATTATTCTTTATAAATGGTTATCAATGAATTACAACCAGTACGAGCATTACAGTGTCAAAGGGGGGCGGAGAAAGGAGCAAGTGGAAAGCTACCGCAATCCGTCAATTAAAGTTAGTGAGTTACGTATACTTACTGACACAATGAACGAATATAAGAATTTTACAGACTTCAATAGACGAGTTTTAAAAGAACCTTTAGAAGAAATCAGCGCCCATACGTCCTTTAATGTGACCTATGACAAAATCAAAGCAGGGCGTTCGATTGACAGCATACAGTTTCATATTGAAAAGAAACGCCGAGCAGACGATAACAGCTATAAGTTAGAAGATAAAGATTATCAATCCGACAAAGAGGAAAAATCAAGAAATGAAGCTGACTTATTAAAACAGGCAATGGAAAGTAAGTACACACGATTATTGATTGAAAACTTTCTCTTATCCCCTCTTGAAATGACGGACACGGCACTTATGGCAGGTTTGCAAAAAAATGTCTATCCGCTTTATGACGAGTTAAAGGAATTAAGAGGATTGAATGGGGTCAAAGACCACTTGTCTTATGTATCTAGCAAACAAGAAGCCTATTCTAAACGCAATGTAGCGAAGTATCTGAAAAAAGCAATCGAGCAATATCTACCTACGGTTAAAAGGCAGGACTTATGATGAGTGAAAAGTTAAAGACAATCAAAGAGCTTGCTGACGAGTTGGGTGTTTCTAAACAGGGTGTTCGTTACCATATGAAGTCTATACCACAGAAAGAACTCAAAAAAAATAATAAAGGAATAGTTGTTTTAAATATTGAACAACAAAACTTTATAAAAAGAAAAGCTAAGTCAGACACAGCGGTAAGTGGTAAGTCAGACACAACAGTAAGTGGTAAGTCAGACACAGCGGTAAGTGGTAAGTCAGACACAGCGGTAAGTGGTAAGTCAGACACAACGGTAAGTGGTAAGTCAGACACAGCGGTAAGTGGTAAGTCAGACACAGTAGTAAGTGGTAAGTCAGACACAGCGGTAAGTGGTAAGTCAGACACAGTAGTAAGATATAAGCAAGAAATAAGTTTTTTAGAAGAAAAGAATTTATTAAAAGATAATCAGATAGACTATTTAAAACAACAGATAAAGAATTATGAAAACCAAGCAAATAATTTAATCGAAGTACAGAAGCAAACACAAAATCTTTTAGATCAACAACAACGACTAGCCTTACAAGATAAAAAGTTGTTAGAAGAATACAAGGCGGAGAATGATAGCTTAAAAGCTCTCAAAATGCCCACAGAGGACACGAAAGAAGAACAGGTAGAACATCAACCGCAAGAGAAATTAGAAGCGCTGAAAAGTGAAATTAAGACCTTGCAGGAACAGCTAAACGAACAAGCAACGATAGAACCACAAGAAGCCCCTAGAAAGTGGTGGAAATTTTGGAAATAGAAAGTCTTTTAAAAAGATAGAATAGTCTAAAGCATAAGAACATTATAGTGAAATATTCTTTGGATCGTTTCTAAAATCAACTAGCCCCATGGGGAATATCTAACAATTTTTGCCAAAATTTATCCAGTTTGTTTAAAAAAAATTGATTATGATAGTATCAAGAAGAAGAGAGGGAGAAATAGATGAATGAATTTTCTGCTATTATTAATTACATTGAGGAACACTTAGAAGATAACATCGATATGAAAAAAATAGAGCAACTTGCTAGAGTTTCTGAGTATAATTTTCAAAAGATTTTTTCTGTTCTTTCTGGTTTAACTTTAGGTGATTATATCAGAAAAAGACGTCTTTCTAAATCACTATATGATTTAAGAGAAACCGATGAAAAAATAATCGATATTGCTTTTAAATATGGTTACAGTTCATCAGAAAGTTATAGCAGAAGCTTTCAACAACTTTTCAATATCTCTCCTTCTAAGGCACGTAAAGAACAACATGAGTTAACTATTTTCCCTAAGTTGTCTATTCGTGTCCAAATAAAAGGAGGCATTCAAATGAATTATTTAATTACAAACAAACCAGAAATGATGATCACGGGTATTAAAGAAAGTTATCCTAATATCACAGTCGGACAATCTAGCATTCCTAAGTTTTGGGATAGATTTAATGAATCTGATTTATTTAATCAAGTAATTAATGAAAAATCAGAGCACTCACCTAATACTATTTTAGGTATTTGTTTACCTCGAGAAGGTGAGGCGTATGATTATTTTATTGGAGTCTACACTGATGAAAAAACAACTGCTGATAAGCTAGAAACAATTACACTTCCTGCTTCTGACTGGGCAGTATTTAAAGCTGTCGGTAAAGTCCCTGAAGCTATTCATCAAACGTATCAAGATATTTATAAATCTTTCTTTCCAAGTACCACTTACACTCAAAAAAAGGCTCCGGATTTTGAATCTTACCCACTTGATCTTAACCCAATGTCAGAAAATCATATAACAGAAATTTGGATTCCTATTCATAAGAATAATTAAGGGTCTAAAATTAGATTATGACCCCTATGAAACACAATAAGAATAGCCCCCGTAATATAATAAGTATATTATGGGGGCTATTCTTATATTTTATGGGAATATAGACCATATATAGAAATATACAAAAATAACGACTTTAAGATTTTCAGCATCTAATGGCTTTAAAATATTAATGGGCATTCAAGCTTAAAATGATGAAAAGACATAGATGGTGATTTTTATTTAAAAACTTCACAACAGAACCATTGATTCTATGTGTTTTAATGTATTTTGGTTCATGAACGTCATTCTTTTATATCCATACTACATTAATTTTCCGTTTTCTACATTTGTTAACGGATTTAGATTATTCAAAAATAAATTGCAATTTATTTTTGAATAATTGTCAAATTGTTTGTCATATGCATTAAGGATATACTTTTCATTGTATGTACGATCATATTTATAGTAATTATTTAAAGCACGGAATGTACCTAATTCCCAAGCGCACCATTGTCTAACTTGAGGACGGTTACCTTGAGATTTTAATTCAGAATGAGGTGTTCTAAGGAATAATAACTGATTACATCTTTTTATTTCCACAGAAAGTTTTTCCTTCAGGATAGAAGCACTATTTGTTTTGGTATTTAACATCCAATCAATCGATAAATGTATATTTTGAGATAAAAAATATATATACAATGCTAAGGTATACATTTTATCTTCATATGCATAAGACAAAAAAACACGATTGTACATATTTTCTAGGGGTATATTTTTTAGGGGTATATTTTTTTGTACAAATTGTTCAAAAAAAATGTTTCCAAATTTTTTTGTTTGCGTAATAAATAATCCTGGCTTTTTTATATCTATTTTTTCAATTTTGTTCTGGTATGAGATTTTAGAATTTTTAAATTCATTATATATTTCATCATCATAATCATAGTTAATGTTATCAATAGTTGAATCAAAATATTGTGCTTCTGTAGTTTTTATATCATTATACATATCTAGAAAGAAATGTATTAAAGTATTTCTATTAAAAGATTCTGTATATATATATTCTATTAAATCAAATAATTCAATGTTTTGTAATAAATGTTTATATAAATTTAATCTAGAATAATTTTCTAACATATGTTATAAGTACTCCGTTCGGTTTTAGATGTTGATCAGTTGGTTGTGATTCAAAGTTTATTTTAGAACCAGATTTTTTATTGGGCTCTTCCATTTGCAATTTTAATAGCTCTTGAAGGATTATTTAACAAACTACTTACACTACAAACATATGGAGTTGATTTACTTTTAATTAATCTCGTTGTTTCATTTGGACTATACTTATTCTCCGAACTAATAAGATGATCCTCAATCGCCATGATGACCCCATTAGGTTGAGATTGTCTTCCATTTCTACTCTGTCTATTTGTGGCATAATTGATTTCCCAATCAACCCACTTACTTAAGTCAACATTTTGACTAATGATAACTATAATCACAGATGTCGGAAATATCATATCTTTCAATTTTGATTTTATTGTTTCTGTTTTCAGCCCACTCATATCTGGACTGCCCACTGTCTCTCCCTGATAATAAACAGCATCTTCTCCTAAAGCAGTTATTATTCGGTCACGTGTATTTTTTGCATCAGAGTACTTGTACGATATAAATGTTTTTTTCGCCATATAAATCAACCTTTCAATTTATTAATTTCCTTTATAATAGAATCTACTAATTTCTCAATTTTATTCTCTTCTTCATCAAAAACAAATGAAAAATCAATACAAAAATTTTTTTGATAATATTTATCATGAATTTTTTTTGCTGCAAACCCTGTTAATGATATCGGTAGCAAAATTTTTCCCATTTCAGCTGCAATATCTGCTTCTTCTACAACACCGTCAGCAATAATAGTTTTACCTTTATCATTTTTATTATTTCCAAAAATGGAAATTACAATACCTACTTCTGAAATAAACTCTTTCCTATATTCAGTAAATTTCTCAGGGTTTTGAAATGGAAAAGGCCTTAAGTCTAGTCGATCTCCGACACCTTTTAAATTTAGAGTATCCCTATAGTCTAATGCACCATTCACTACAGCATGACCGACTCCTAGTCCAAATCCATTTACAACTTTATATTTATTTTCTAATAATTTTTGAGTTAATAAAGAAATAAACTTATTTGCCTCTTCCGGTGAAAAATCTCCATAATCTTCTGTAGAACTTCCAGAAATAAGAATACTGTTCATTAAAGTTTTTTGTTTTATTTCTGATAATAACCCTGTTATTTCATCATATTTATCAACCATAATAGTCTTGATGTGATAATTCTCTAAGTCTTTAATTTGAAGTTCTTGTTTGACTTTCTGATATTCATAGTCTTCTACATTCTCATCAACACTTTTCATGATGCAATAATGTGTTCTAGAACTTTCTTTCAAAGTATGACGAATTCTTGCAAGCATTCTTTCTAAATTAGGATCTGAAAAACTAAAGCCTATAAAGAGAAAAGTTCTAGTTACCACCTGACCTTCTAAGGCTTCTTTAAACAAAATACGTTCTGTATCATAAGTTTCATAATCCGTTCTTGTTAATACGGCATTATCTGGATCAGAAACATCTCCATGCATTTTATATACGACCGCTTCTTGATCTCGGCGATATGTTGCTAAATCAGCTTTTTTTCTCTTAATAGCAATGGACTTCTTGGCTTTTTCTAAAGCTTGTTCCATCAAGTTATCATAATTTGTAGTCCAATATACATCTATCGGCATTGATGCAAGAATGTTATGGTTTTGGGTCGGTTTAACATCATGACGTTCAAATTCATTTATTATTAGTTCATTAATATATGCTCTATTACGTTCATTTTTTATAAGTTCCGCCAAAGAAATTAAATCATATTGCTCTTTTTCAATATCAAGTCCAATTTCCTTAGCTGGTCCTTTTAGCAAATTTTTCCAATCTTTATAAGTAGCACCTACGGATAGACCTGCTCCAAGAAAAATACCAGCATTTCCTTGAATTATACTTCTTGAAAAATCTTGTATCATCTCATTTCTGTTCATTTTCTGACACTCTCCTATACTTGTTTATTATATCATACGATTCTGTTGCGAAGTTTGAAACTCAAATGCATCCTTTCTGAATTCCAGTTATCTTATGCTGTTATTCCCATTAAAACTTTGATTTCAGTAGACACCGAAAAACCGAAGAGTGTTCCATTTCTTCGGTTTTTTTATTTCTATCTGCTTAGTCCACCTGATTTATTCTGTTCACGGTGCTTTTTCTCCATGTCCCATTCCACTTCACGCAAGCCTTGTTTTCGCTTGTTCTCATCATGATAGAGAGCACTCATAAGAAGCCGGTTCTGTTGCAAAGTTTTCCAAAAAATCTATTTTAGTGTAAAATTGAGAAAAAAGACAGAGAGGACAGAGCAACCCCAAAATAACACCATGATGGGATTGTAGAGAACTTGGTTGATAACCTAAAGGAGCTCGAAAGCGATAAACTCTTTGACCAGATTCAGATTTATCAAAGGGATAGGAATTGTATCTTCGATTCTGAAACGGATAAAGGTTCCGCAGCAGAGGTTCTTCAAGATTGCCTCTTTGGAAAATGGAGTAAGGTTGAGGAAGAGATGATGATGGTTGGACGGGAGCGATTACAGGAGTTAATTGAGGACAATATACTGCAAAATAATATTAAGTAGTGGGGGGACTTATTGAGTATGGGGATTGTAATGAGGCAGTATAATAATTTTTATATAAAATTTCAAAGACAGTTTAAGAAAGCTCATGGACAAGTTATAGAAACAATGCCATTAGAATTTTCTAATAAAGAATATATAGAACGCTTTAAATATATGTTTCCAGATAAAATATTGCTGATAGAGAGGGAAAAAAATTATTGGTATGGAAAACGTATTATTAGAAAGAATCTTTCCAAAATTCGATGTAAAGGTATGTCTTTAGAAACTGATAGTTTTATACTTTCAACTTCAAAACATATTAGGAAGATAAAAAGAGAGAGTCTAGCTAGTAATGAAGAGATGGTAAAAAAAGTAAATACTGCCCGAACAATATCTTTAGAAAAATTAAAAGCAGAGTCCTTGAGAAGCAAGAGAAAATTAAATTATATTCAGGAAGTTGAACCTCCATATTTAAGAAATTATCGAAATAGATTCTTTAAAACTCATGATTTACATGAACGATTGGAAATTATAAGAGAACTTTCTAAGTATGATTCAAAAGAAGTTCGGGAGTTTTTCTATGCAATAAATGGGCATATTAGAAATCAATCATTAAAAATAGAAGTTCAATCATATTTTCAGAGTTTATCTTTACCTTTTAGGTTGAGCAGAAAAAAGAAAGGTAAGAAGAATTTTATTGATAACGAAATTGTAAAAAATAAAAAAGGACCAGATGAATTGAAAAAGAGATTATATATTAATGATTTAGAAAAGATAAAAAGATTTGATATATTCGTATCGCATAATTCTAGAGACGAAGAAAAAATTATAGAGTTCTATAAAAAGTTCAATAAAAAAGGACAGGTAGTTTATATAGATTGGATAAATGATAAATACGATTTAAGGCGTGAATGGTGCAATGCCTCCACAGTTGATATTATCAAGGAGCGTATAAAACAATCAGATGTTTTTGTATTATACTTTTCAGGAGAAACTTTGAATTCCCAATGGTGTACTTGGGAATTGGGATATGCTGACGCATTAGGTAAGAAGATATGTGTTTACTTCTCAGAAGATATAAATAGAAAAGGTATTCCAAAATTCTATGTAGCTTATCCTGAATTGCAAATGTCAAAAAATATATATGTCAAAATTAGAGGGAACGAAGATATTTTACTTAAAGAGTGGAAAAAATTATAGGCTTATAATAAATTAGAAATGAGGGTAATATGAGACAAGAATTATTTATAAAAAAATTTTCGAAAGCTATACAAGAAGGAAATGCAGCAGTGTTTGCTGGTGCAGGAACATCGGTCGATGCAGGATTTGTTAACTGGAAAAACCTTGTAGCACCGTTTGCGAATGAAATTGATTTAGATATTGAAAAAGAAACGGATCTTGTAGGACTGACTCAATATTATATCAATAAAAAAAGAAATAGAGGTTCGGTGAATAAAGAAATAATTGACCAATTTTCTAGTCAAGATGCAGAAACAGAAGTTATGAATCTGTTAACACGACTTCCAATTTCTACATATTGGACAACTAATTATGATAAGGTAATTGAAAATGGCTTAAAAAATAATAATCGCAGAGGAGATATAAAAAGGAAGACAGATGATTTAGCAATCAGTATTCGTGATAGCGATGCGATTGTTTATAAGATGCACGGTGATGTAGATTCACCTAATGATGCAGTTATTTCAAAAGATGATTATGAAAGATATAGCGAGAAAAACTCCCTATTTGTAACAGCTTTACGAGGTGACTTAGTTTCCAAAACATTTTTGTTTGTGGGGTTTGGTTTTGAAGATCCTAATTTAGAATCCATCTTGGGAAAGATAAAAAATTTACTTGGGGAGCGTACTAGAGATCATTATTGTATTCAAAAGAAGGTATTAGAGCAAGATTATAAAAATCGAGAGGAATATAGCTATGCTAAAATCAAACAAGAATTAAAAATAGAAGATTTGAAAAGGTACGGTATAGATACAGTTCTAGTTGATGATTATTCTGAAATACCTAAGTTGATATTAAAAATAGAGGAAGAGTATTTTAAAAATACAATTTTTATTTCAGGTAGTATCTCCGATTACAATGAAAATTGGAGTCAAGAAAAGGTAAATCAATTCTGTTATAATTTATCGCGTTCACTTGTTTCAAAAAATTATAAAATTATATCAGGGTTTGGACTTGGAGTAGGTAGTAGTGTTATTAATGGAGCTCTTGATGAAATTTATAACACTAAGTATAGGCATGTCAGTGAGCATCTTGGATTATTTCCTTTTCCTCAACATGATGCTGGGGAAAAGTCTCTAGCTAAACGTTGGACTGAAAATCGTGAACAAATGATCAGTGAGGCTGGGATCTGTATTTTTATATTTGGTAATAAATTAGTTAATGGTGAGGTAGTACTTGCATCTGGAATGATGGAGGAATTTCGGATTGCTAAAGAAAGAGGAAAAGTAATAATTCCAATTGGTTCTACGGGGTTTGCTGCAAAAGAAATTTTTGATGAAATGAAAGAGTCAGGGGACTATTCATATATAAACGATTATTGGAATGATTTAGAGAACGAAGAAGATGTTATAAAAGTTTTTAATACAATAAATGAAATTATTGAAGGAGTTAGATAATGGCAACAAAAGTATTTATTTCATTTCGTTTTAGTGATGGAAAAGAGATTAAAGATGAACTAGTTGATTTATTTGATGAATCTACTGAGGTAATTAATAGATCAGAAGATGTTGATAGAAGTCAAATGAGTGAGGACACTATTCAGGAATATCTATATGAGAAGTTAAAAGATACATCGGTTACAATTGTATTATTAACTCCAGAGGCCGTTTCTTATAGAAAGAATTGGATTGGAAATTACGATGATTGGCTTTATGATGAACTTAGATACTCCTTGGAAGATAGAAATAACAACAGAACAAATGGCGTAGTAGCAGTATATACAGATGATGCTAAAGATATGATACTAGAAAGTAGTTCACACTATTGTGCACATTGTCAAGAAACTAAATCATGTAGAACTTTGAAATCTTTTGACAATTTAGCACGAAAGAATATGTTGAATATAAAGCAAAGCTATAAGAAAAATCCATGTAATGATCTTTATGATGATAGTCATGACTCTTATATTTCTTTAGTAAGTTTGGAGGAGTTTAAACAGGATTATACTAAATATATTGATAATGCAAAAGATAAAAGAGATAGGCTACATGAATTTAATATATATAAAAGAATGTGAAGAGCATTGATTTAGCATAAATTGTCTTTAGAATAAATGAAAAGGCAACACTTTTCTGTACAAAATTTATAAAGTGTTTTTGTTTGGACTAATGTCAAATATTTAGACACAAAGATAAAAAAGAAAAACGGAAATGGCTGTTTTTCTTTTTTATCTCATGTCCATAAAATGTCCATTTTCTGGACACTCTTCTTTTCTTATTAAAATTCTTAAAATCATTTACTTTTATTGTTCATAAACCCGTAATTTATTCTATGTTCATTTATATACACATTTCTAAGTTATGATACAATAAATTAAAATGAAGGAAAAAAATGAATATCGGATATGCACGAGTTTCAACTGGACTTCAAATTGCGTTAAAACAAAAATCTATTTAAAACAAGGGGAGTGTACTGAACTTATTGTTTATGAAAACGGTTGAATTAGAAAAGCGCCTTTCAAAAGGTGCTTTTTGTCTTTCTAGTTTGAAAAATATACTCTATTTTTTTATTCTTCGTAACTCATTATATATACTTACAATCAAGGCTATTACTAATAAGCATTCCCATATTTTACTAAAAATATCTTGCCCATAAAAAATACTGAATACAGAAATAATTAATAGAGGGAATTGCCATAATAGTGACTGTATCCTTACATTTTTTCTTTTCTGTATCGAAATGATTGTAGCAATTAATCCTAATATAAATAATACTAGTATAAAAACATTCATAGGGATAGAGAAATAAAAAATCATAAATAATAATATATAATAGAAAACTTCTTTATACTTTGAATAATTTTTTTTAATAAATAATTTCATTGTTGCTTAATCAACTTTCAAACTTATTTTATACTATTAAATCATAATTCATTACTAAAATAAACTATTAGAATTATGGATAACAATTACTTTTAAATGCACAAGTCTATTGTCCAGCTACGAACCCTTATTAACCTCTAAAATAATTTAGGACACCAGAGTATACTTTATTGAACTTAGTTAACTCATTATTTATAAAATTAAGCAATATCTTGTTTTCTATTCTTAGATATAATAAGCGAAATAGATATAAAGATAATAGCGTAAATTATCATTATTAAAATAGATTTTGAAGGTATCTCATTATTACTTATATATCCAACAGCTAACTCTCTAAAATGATAGGTAGGAGTTAATTTAGATAACATTTGCAACCATTCAGGAAATTGACTAGTAGGAAACCATAATCCCCCTAACATCGCTAAAGCTAAAAATAATATATCGGAAAATACAGATGCTGTTTTTTCATCTTTAAAATTTGTTAAAATAGTTCCTAAACTAAGAAACACAATGGCTCCAATTAATAGTAATAATCCTGACATAAGCCATTGAATAAAGGTTAAGTGAATTCCTCTAACTAAAAAACCGACTAAAAATACTAAAATAATTGAAATAATGAAAAAAATAAGAAGTAATTTGTAAATGACGAAGATAATTCTAATACTATTTTATAAATTGCAAAAAGTAATTGATTAGCAAAAATATTTTTTTTTCAAATAAAATAGATGAATCAGTGTAAAAATTGACAAATAAGAGTCTTGCATTTTCTATAGAATTGATATATAGTTAAGTTAATTAGATTGGTAATTACTGATGAAACAGGCTATACCTTGAAATGTACTCGATTTATCGAGTATTATGATATAAATCTAGATGATATAAATTAAAAGGTTGAGCGTAATAATTGTTTTGAGTTTCCAACCGAATTAAGCTGTTTTCAGATCTTTGATGGGTGTCAAGATTTGCTTACATATATATTTTAAGAGAAAGGGGGACGATATATGAAGAAAAAGTGGGCGACTTGGCTCAGCCTTTTGGTACTATGTTTGAGTATAGTAGCAAATATTAGCCATGGTTATACTGTATTAGCAGATTCATTAGCGAGTGATGAAACGATGTTAATACAATATGATGACTTATTAGTCAGTTATAAAGCAACTCCTACTCAAACAGGTAATGCTTGGGTGATTCATTATCGTTATCATGCAGTTGAAGATGGTGAAACAAGGCGTTTGAAATTTCAGTTTTTAGATCCTCAAGGCCAACCGATTACTGTAGTACCAGAAGAAGGCTGGACGATAACCAAAGATAAGCAATTGGTTAGTACCTTTAGAGCACAAGATGAAGGCTATGTCAGATTAACAACTGAAAGTAGTATTACTAAGATTTCTTTAAATGTTCAAGCTGACGCACAAGATAAATCTCGCACACTGCAAATAGATATCTTACCTAAAGACATTGGTAAAACTTATGCGTTAACACCACCAGAAAATACAGTAACTGGTACGTCGAGTACTTCAACATCATCCAGTTCTAGTGCAACACCAAGTTCAAGTACAGCTTCAACTACATCAAATTCAGTGACGAACTCCCAAGCAAGTCAAACAAGTGCGTCGACCTCAGCAAGTGAGTCAAATGCTACTAAATTTGAGATTGCACGTAGCGGTAATTCATCTTCAGCAGTTTCATCTAATTCACTAACCTCAGGGGATCCAACCACAGCAGATCCATTTAATTATATAAAAAATGGTGATGTGGCTTATCCAAAACAAGGCACATCAACTTATCAAAATGGCAAAACAGATGAAGATATCGTAAACTATGATTTTTCACAATCAAGCAGTGAAGGCCAGTCTAGCATAAAGAATATTTTCGGAAGTGGTACACTTAATTTTGATAATGGCTATCACTATTATCAAAATGATGGTTACGTTAAGAAAATAGTTATGCCTACTAATGATCCCACCCAATTTAAAGTCCGTTTAGATATGATAGGTGAGGAGTTAAAAACAACCAAACCTGTTGACATCGCTATGGTATTAGATGATTCAAGCTCTATGAATTTTAGAATGCAAGACGACAATACACCAGGTAGAAATGAGAATTCTAGATGGCAGACTATGAAAGATTCGGTTGCTGACTTTGCAAATCAATTACTTGTTCCATCTTCAAATAATAATGATAATGTAAGAATTGGCTTTGCAAGTTTTGGATCTGCTGTTGAAGGTCGGTATAATGTTCCATTTTCAAAAATTGGGAAATTTTCTCCTAATGAATCTTTTACCTCTAACTATGATAAGTTACTAGGATCAAGTATATACAATTCTAGCTCAGCATCATCTTCCTCTGGCACACCGACATTTTTAGGTGTAGATGCGGGCTATAGGATGCTGACAGACAAATCAAATTATGGTGCACGTTCTGATTCTGTAAAGGTTCTGATTATTTTGACAGATGGACAGCCTACATTCTGGCCTATTACCTATAGTACAGGGTTTAATAAAGATAATAGTAAGTCAACTAGCAGTTATGATTATTACAAACCTTATGGTTATCGTTATGATTATGATGGTAATGGAACGGGATCTGAATCTAATCATACGAGTACAATAAATTTTGTCAATCAAAGAGCCAATGCGAATCCAGGAGTATCAAAGTATTCGATTGGTATTTCTACAGTTAATGACAGTGGCATAAAATCAGTCTTAAAGGCGCTAGGACCAGATGGTACTTTTGAAGCGTCAAATCAACAAGATCTAGTGGATGCTTTAGACAAAATTAGGACGTCGATTAGTAAGTCTATTCAAAAAGGCTCATTGATTGACCCTATGAGTCAGTATGTCACGTTAAATACGAACAGCATACAGACATATGATTTGAAAGTTGATAGTAATAGTATATCAGCGACAGGCTCAAATCGTAGTGTTAAAACTGATAATAACCAAATCTCTATTGATAATTTAAGTATTGGTAAAAATGAAGGAGTACGTGTAGAGTATACAGTCTCCTTAAAACAACAATATTGGGATGGACAGTTTCATCCAGCTAACGGCACAACTTATTTACAAAATAATAAGTTATCACCAGCTCAATATCTTCATTTTGCAGTTCCATCCATTAAGTATGATACTTTTAATCTACCAGTTCAAAAAATTTGGGATGATCAAAATAACCAGTATCAAACGAGACAAGATATTATCTTACAACTACAATCTTTTGTGAACAATACATGGCAAAATGTATCTGATAAGACATTTGCCATTAAGGCAAGTGCGACAGATGATCAACTCAAAGGTGTTATTTCTGGTATTCCATCCAAGGATGGTGCAAATCAACCAATTAAATATCGACTTGTTGAGTTGTTTGGAAATACTGAGCAAGCAGTTAATGGTTATGCTACACCAAGTTATTCAACGCCAAGGGAAATAACATATACAGATATAGTTAATGGTAATGTGTCTAAAGACAAGCCGTTAGCTGTAACAAATACATTATTAAAAACAGCTATTAGTTTTACAAAAGTTGGTAATGATAATCAGACTCCTTTAGCAGGAGCTGAGTTTACCCTTTATGCCTCTGATGGAAAAACACAAATTGGATCGCCAGTCACGTCTGATAAAAATGGCCTAGTTAAATTCGATCAACAAGTGCCAATTGGGAAATACTTAATCAAAGAAACTAAAACACCACTTGGTTATGTCAAAGCTTCTGATATTAATATTTCGGTAACTGCTCAAAATGGACAACTTGTCATTTCAGGTTTGCCAACTGGCAGTAAGGTTAAAAATATATTAGATGATTTCAAATTAATTATCACTAAAAAAGATAATAATGGCAATGCTGTATCTGGTGTTAAATTTAAACTTGTTGGTTCAAATAATTATAATAAGGAACAAGAATCTGATGCTAGTAATGGAAATGTATTTACTTTTCAAGGGTTAAAACCAGGCAAGTATGCATTAACTGAGACTAAAACACCAGAAAAATATGTTGGTCTAAAACAAGATGTGATCATTTTGATTGGGGACGATGGTAAAGTCACTATTGATGGACAGCCGCTACCTGATCAACCAATTACCACAACTGGTAATATCATTAAGCTTGATGTGACGAATACGATAAAAGGTATTCTCCCTAGTACAGGTGGCTCTGGTCGGACAGGCTATTTTATAGCGAGTCTTATCTTTATGGGATTAGTTGCGATTATCGGTGGTATCTTCTACTATCGTAATAGACGTCTACGTCATCATAAACTTCTTAAAGGTCCACATAACAAAAGTCATCTGTTACTGTTGCTGTTAATCACGTCTCTTGGGATAACCTTTACAAATGCTCAGAAAATAGCAGCAGATGAACAACCGATTACCTTTATCTTACATAAAAGTGTCTTTAAAGATAGTGGAGACTTAAAAACAATTAAAGATAATGGGTTAGTGATTACACCTAATGATCCCAATTCAGGTGTGATTGATTCGGATAAAACATATGGGTTGAATGGTGTCACTTTCGATGTTTATGATGTCACTAGTTATGTGTCAAATGCTTTAAAAAGTACATCTAAAGAGGCGCTTATGAAACACGTCACAAATACTGATAAGGCTAGCCTATTGGCCGAAATAAAGCCATATCAGCCAACAAGTCAGGAAGTTGTGACGGTTTCAAGCGATGGAGATGATGGTGTTGCACGATTTAGTGTTCAACCTACTTCTCAAAACAGTGCTTATCTGATACTGGAGAAGCAGATCTCTGACAAAGATGCTGGTAAAGTCAAGATGACGGCAACACCGATGTTGGTTATATTACCAGTAGCGAATCCTGTTGATAAAACATCATTTTTGACAACGATAAATCTGTATCCTAAAAATACAGCAGTCAAAACACCAGTTATCCCACCAGTAAACCCGGTAAATCCGAAACCACCTCATTTCCCTTTTTTACCTGATACAGGTGAAGTTAAGTCGGTAATGGTTGTTTTGGGTGGCATTGTCGTAATCATAGCAGTTAGCTTTTGGTATAACCGACGTAAGCCAAAGCCGTCATAAACTAAAGTCTTTGTCAATTATTGTCAAGCTTATATAGAAAATTTTGGAGAAAAATATGAAAGCAAACAAATTCTTACAAGTGATTTTAGCAACAATTTTGTTGTTAACAACCGCTTTTGTGTCAAATCAGCATATCGTTTCAGCTGATGATAATGTAGATGTAAAAAATACGAATATCACAATCAACAAACGTATTTTTGATGAAGGAGAAACACCTGCTAACAAACAAAATACAGGTGATGTGATGAGTGACTTTGGTGGTCAACCTTTAAATGGTTCAGAATTCACAGTTTATAATGTGAGTGATCAATATTATAGCTTAATTAAAGGAAGCGACCAAAATACTGCTATCGCTAAAATTCAACAAGATGCTGCTAGTGTAGCACCAGATTATGCTAAAAAAGTGGATGCCAAAACAACAGCTGGTCAAGGTCAAGCAACATTTGCTAACTTACCACTAAAAAATTCAAATGGTCAATACAATGTATATCTTTTTGTAGAAACAAAAACACCTAACAATGTGACAGTTACAAAACGTGCTGTTCCGATGGTAGTTGCAATGCCGATCTACAAATTAGATGAAAGTCTAAAACCAACTGATACGCCGAATACAGATATTCAATTATATCCTAAAAATGAAACAGCAAAAGATACTAAAGAATTTAGTAACCTAGGGCAATTCAATCAAGTTACTGTAAACGGTACAACATTTGCAAATGTTACAACTGGTGATACATTAAACTACAAATTAACTGTAAATATCCCTGCTAATATCGGTGATTCAAATGCCGTAACAAGTTACAAAATCAACGATAAACCGTCAGCTGGCTTGGCTTTAGTAGCTGGAACAGTTAAAGTAGGTAGTCTAGTAAAAGATACTGATTATACAATTACTGAACATACTGAACATGATGGTGGTTTTACTGTTGATCTTAAAGTAGATAGTGCTGCTGTTAAAGCTTTGGCAGGTCAAAAACTACAATTAGCTTATAACATGACTTTAACAGCGACGGTTGATCCAGATGCTTTACAAAGTAACAATGCAAGTGTTCAAATTAACAATGATACTGAGCAACAAATCACACCGCCTACACCAGTAGGAACTGGTGGCTATAAATTCACGAAAAAAGACGCTCAAACTGGTAAAGTGTTACAAAACGCTAAATTTGTTGTAACCAATAAAGATCAATCAAAATTTGCAACTTTTACTACTAATGCCAATGGAGATAACGTATTTACAAAATGGGTAGATACAAAAGATGCTGCGACTAAAGTCGTTTCAGATGCTAACGGATCTATTAGAGTCATTGGGTTGTTAAATGGCGATTATGTTTTAAATGAAACGGATACACCTTCAGCTAACTATGTTCTCTTAAAAGATGGTACGATTACATTTACAGTTGAACATGGTAAATATGGCGCATCAAACTTAGAGGTTAAGAATACACCTAAAGGGCTATTGCCATCAACTGGTGGTGCTGGTATCTACGCCTTCATCATTATTGGTGCAGCAATGATGATTGGTGCATATATTTGGTTTAAAAAATCAAGACAACAAGCAGAAGTTTAAGTCTTTAGACTAACAGGTTCTTTCCTGAAGTTAAAGGTTAACGTTAACAAGGCTGGGGAACTTTCCCAGCCTTGTTGTGTTTCGGAAAGGAAGGTGAATCAGCATTGAAAAAACAATACCCGCAGCAAGATAACTTAAAAAACGAAAGAATCAATTTATGGCTTAAGGTTTTGATGGCGATTTTGTTCTTTGCAGGTGCAATGGTATTTTCCTACCCTTTTGTTGTCGATACAATCAATAATTTTTATGATCAACGTGTGATTGATAACTATCAAATCCAATATCAAACAGCACATAAAGCGCAACAAAAAAAACAGTTGGCCCAGATGAAAGCAGAAAATGAATCCCTGCTCAAACAAGAGCATACGACAAACATTCCTGGCATGGGCTTAGTTGAAGATCCGTTTGAAAGTGCACTAAAAAATAATGTGAAACCAAGCAAAGCTTATTTGCAATCTCATATGATAGGTGCCATTTTTATTCCTTCTATCCATGTTAGTTTACCTATTTTTAATGAAACTAACGACGAGTTATTAGAAAAAGGCGCTACAGTATTACAGGGGACTTCTTATCCGATAGGTGGTATCAGTACACATTCAGTTTTGACTGGGCACAGTGGTCTACCAGATAAAAAACTCTTTACGGATTTGGATAAACTGAAAAAAGGTGACTTATTTTATATTGAAGTATTGGGTGAGAAATTAGCTTATCGTGCAGTTAACTTTAAAACGGTATTACCAACACAACTAGAGAGTTTAAAGATAGTGGATGGCAAAGATTTAGTCACTTTAGTGACTTGTACCCCTTATATGGTTAATACGCATCGTTTATTAGTCACGGGAGAACGTGTTCCTTTTGTCGAACAAAAGATGACCAAGCAAATCAAAAAAGCACAAGCCTATCATCAGAATAGACTACTCGCTTTTGCAGTCGGTATTCCGATTTTCTGTTTATTATTTGCATATTTTATATGGCGCAAGTTTGTCTATTATCTGTGTATCAAACATCGCTATGATTTTGTATTCTATGCTGTAGCTGATGGACAAGGAATAGCTAATTTAGCCTTTTATCTGATAGAGAAAAAAGGGAAAATACCAGTATTAAGAGACGGTGAACGGCTTAAAGCAATCAGTGATAAAGATGGGCGTGTCCTGTTTGAAGATATCCCAGGTGGCCGCTATGTTGCTTATCCTGATGAGCAAACCGCTTTTCCAAAAGTATCTGGATTTGTGCGACTGTTACAGGATCAACACTTTACACTTAAGTCTCATGGTGCACGCGTAAAAAGAACCGGTAAACAACACCATCGTGACTATATCATTGATAGGGGACATCATGCGAAATAAAAACAAGCCACAAGGAAAGGCTAAAAAAAGCATAGGCAAGCGTTTTTTGATTAATTTGATGGTTTATAGTTTATTTTTGATTGGTATATTGATCATGCTATATCCGTTTTATATCAGTGCCTTAAATGACTACTTAGATAATGTTCGCGTGTCGCTTTATAAGGATAGTTTACAAAAAGCTCACGACACACAAGAAAAGCAGTTGAAAGCAGCTAATGAAAAATTAGCTAAACAAGGCTTGACACCCTCTAAAGATCCTTTTAAAGATGACAAAGCAAGTGGTGTTTCTGAAGATTATTATAAAAAACATCTACTAGGCACCATTGATATTCCTAAGATCAACATTAAAATCCCACTATTTGATACGACTAATAGTGAACTGTTAGAAATTGGTGCAACAACCTTAAATGGGACCTCATACCCATTAGGAGGTCAAAATACACACGCTGTGATTGCGGCTCATCGAGGGCTACCAGACCGTGCACTTTTTACTGATTTACCAAAACTAAAAGAAGGGGATATCTTTGTTTTAGAAGTATTGGGTCATAAGTTAGCCTATGAGGTGAAGACGATTGTTGTGGTGAAACCAGAAGAAACACAGGTCTTAAAGATAGAGCCAGGGCAAGACTTGGTGACGTTATTGACTTGTACACCTTATATGATCAACTCTCATCGCTTACTAGTAACTGGCAGTCGTGTCCCTTATACGCCCAAAGTTGAAAAGATGTTAGCGCAAAATGACCATAATCGCAAACTGATCCAACTTACTTTGCTAGTCTTATTTACCTTACTAGTTTGCTTAATGCTCTGGATACTTTATCGTATTATCCACCAATACCTGCTCGCTAAGCAAAATATGTCGATTATTTTACAGATTATCACCTCAGATCAATCGCCTTACGCACAACCTTTACATCTTTATGATCGAACGGGTAAAAGAGCATTGAAGCGTCAAGGTGAGGCGGTGATATTAATACCAGATGCGACGGGTACTTATCAGATTGATCACTTAGCAAAAGGGATGTATTGTTTAAAAACCAAAGATGATGCGCTATGTGTGTTGATCGGACAAACTAAGATAAAAGCGATGACTTATCAACTTAAAGTAATGAAAAGATCTAAATTATCCTTTAAACAACTCTCAAAGCAAGTAATTCAAATTACTTAATATACAAAAAAACATTAAACAGTTACTTAAAGAGTAGCTGTTTTTTTATTGCTATTGGTATTAGAAGTGGATGAACAAACAAAATACGAGAGATTTTTTGTTCGTTCATCCATGGTTTTAGAAAAAAGAGGGACGATTTCGGAAGAAGAAAATCGTCTCTTTTTTTTCTTCTTTTTGTATGACAAAAAGAAAGATCTTTTGCCCATTTTATAAAAATAAAATGGGTAGGTGGCGTTTGCGTAAAGCAAATCGACACAATCCAAAGGGGATAAAAGGGGAAAGTGAAACTTCCCCCTTTTCAAGCCACATTGTAATACAAGAACGAAGTGCTTTGTATTACAATGTGATAGCTTGCAGTATTTATGGCTTTATATAGTCTATTTTGTTATAATGATTGTAACCGAATAGGGCGCAATGCTTATTACAAAATCAATGACAAAGGGCGATTGAGGAATGAGCGCTGGGGCATTTTATCTTTGAGGAGGCTATTTATGGATCAGAAAGAAGTATCACAAAATCAAACAAAGTACATTCAATTTAGATTATCTGAAGAACAATACAATAAGCTGAAAATTTCAGGAGAAACATATGGACTCTCTCCGAATCTTTATGCGAAAAAATTAGCACAAAAATCTCATTTAAAAAAACCTTATCTCGAACATGACCAAGCGAAATCTTTATTATTAGAACTCTCCAAACAAGGAACCAATTTAAATCAAATCGCCAAGAAACTCAATCAATTCGATCGGATGGACAACCAAGATAAAGAGCTGATCGAGGCTTTACGCTATACATACGGAGTACTCGCTCAAGCTCAAAAGGGGTATCAAGAGTTATGGCAACAATTGCAAAAATAAGCAATGGCGCAAGTGCAGCGAGCGCCCTTAATTATGCTTTAGGTCAAGACAGACCCATGCATGAAAAAACTGAACAGTGGCTACAAGACCATCAATTGGAACGTCCTGTGGGGCTGACAAATTGTCGGGCAGTTGCCGTGGGTGGAACCAACGGGATTGATCCCTTTATTGCCAAAGAACAATTCGATGTCATTCGACAACTTCATAACCAAACGAAAGAATCCAATCAAGTCTTGCGTATTACCCAATCTTTCGCCTTAGATGAACTGAATCCGAAAGTTCAAAAAGACTGGCAAAAAGCCAACGATTTAGGCGTTGAGTTAGCAGAAAATCTCTATCCTAACCATCAAAGTGCTGTGTATACGCATTTAGACGGAAAAAATCACGTCTTACACAACCACATCATTGTCAATAAGGTCAATTTAGAGACAGGAAAGAAATTAAGAGAACAAAAAGGAGAAAGCGTTCAACGAGCACGAGAAATGAATGATCGACTCGCTTCTCGAGAAAACTGGCACATTTTAGAGCCACCAAAAGAGCGCCAAACAGAGACAGAAAAAGAACTAATCGCCAAAAATGAGTATTCTTACATGGATGATTTGAGAGAAAGAATCAATAAATCGCTTCAAGATGTCTCTGTGAGCTCATATGAGACGTTTAAAGAGCGTTTATCCGATAATGGTGTAATTCTATCAGAAAGAGGCCAAACATTCTCATACGCCTTTTTAGACGCCAATAACAAGCAAAGACGAGCACGAGAGACCCGATTAGGTTCTGATTTTGGAAGGGAGACCATTTTACATGAGTTGGAAAACAGAACAAGACAAAACGAATTTAGCGCTGTTGAACAAGGAGAACCAGCGATTACTCCGCTTGAGCGAGACACTCAACAAAGAGAATCAGAAATTGTTAGCCTTGAACAAGCAATTGAACCAAGAAAATCAGAAGCTCTCAAGCGAGAATCAAAAATTAATCGATTTATTGACACAATCAAACAGTTTGCAGGACGAGTACCAGAACTTACTCAACGCGTTACAAGAAAATTAAAGCAAACAAAAGATAAAATCCTCGATGATTTTGAACGTCGCTTTTCAAAGGACATGAAAAATTACGAGCAAGAACAACAGAAAAGCCTAGAAAAACAAGCGAATAGAGACGTACAGTCCGAAAAGAAACCAACAAAAGATCATGATCGGGGGATGAGTCGATGAATAAAGATGAACAACTCGTTGTTCAAGTATTAAATGCTTATAAAAATGGCAAAATTGATTTCAGTAACGTTCCAGAACTAGACCGCTTAGTCCGTCAAGAAGTTAATAAAGACTTTCGGGACTACCAAGAAAAAATAGAAGCTGTTGCGAATCAAAAAATTGAGTCTGCCATTCAAGAACAACTCCATCGTTTAGAGGCAGAAAACTTAAAAGCGACCATACTGAAAGACATTCAAGTTGAAAAACAAGCATTACTCGCTTTGAAAAAAGAACTGAATGAACAAAAAGAGCAGATAAAAGCAGATCGCAAACGTGAGATTGTCGAACGTTACGGTATTCTGATTGCGAACATTGTCTGCCTGTTCTGTTTCTTAGTTGTCGGTATTCTCATCGGACGATGGATTTATAAAGGGATCTGGGATGGTTGGGGTTTGCATATTTTGTATGACACAGTGATGGAGATACGGCCTAAACATCCTTATGGGGCAGTCATTCTTGGATTAGGTGGATTTGGATTAATCGGTGCTGGCATCTATGGCAGTTTTCGATTAATGTATACCGCTTCAACATGGTTTGATCAACGTCCAAAAATCTTTAAAAGAATCTTTCCGAAAAAATAGAGAGTGAGGGGATATTTTGGTTTTAGATAATAAATTAGGCTTAACAAATTCAGCAGAATTAGCTAAACAAGAAGAGTTATTAACGAAAAAAAGAGCCAAAGAATTGTTTGAGTCTGGCAAAATAGAGGATCTGGAAATTGGGACGTTTCAAGGCTTATCTGATATTCATCAGTTTTTATTCCAAGATATTTACGACTTTGCAGGAAAAATTCGAGAAGTGAATATTGCGAAAGGAAACTTTCAATTTGCGCCACGTATTTTTTTAGCGCAAACACTTGAATATATTGATAAATTACCTCAAGAAACATTTGATGAAATTATTGATAAGTACTCGGATATGAATGTGGCGCATCCTTTTAGGGAAGGCAATGGACGAGCCACTCGTATCTGGTTGGATTTAATTCTTAAAAATAAACTACACAAAATCGTCGATTGGAATCAAATTGATAAGGATGAATATTTAAATGCCATGATCCGTAGTACAGTCAGCACCAATGAATTAAAATATTTGATTCAAAAGGCTTTAACCGATGATTTAGGAAAAGAACAATTCTTTAAAGGAATTGATGCGAGTTATTATTACGAGGGATATTATGAAATAAAAACAGAAGATTTATAAATAACCGATACAAACAGACTGATCAAATTCTATATTGATTAGTCTGTTTGCTTACGGGATGATTTTGACTTTTGATTTTAAATTTTTGAAAAAAATAAAAAAAGGCGAAGCCTATATTAATTTATCATATATATTTTAATCTTTTGTTCTTTTGCGTGGTGAAAAAGTCAATGTTTCCGCCAATTATATAAATTATACCAAGACAAAAAACAATGTATACCAAGACAAAAAACAATGTATACCAAGAC
>OIWP01001900.1_pt1 | contig 23569 bp, 25 predicted proteins | sample 1587661 | NCBI WGS metagenome assembly OIWP01 (sample SAMEA3888899, study PRJEB22519) | human gut metagenome | biome: human gut; feature: human-associated habitat; material: faeces | place: Denmark | collected 2010 | reverse complement strand
AGTTCTTAGACGCTTACTATGATGCTAAGATCTTCGAGAACGATCCATTTGCTAAACTTGACCAGAATGGTGTTGGTAAGTTAATGGATATGGCAGTTAAATTAGGAAAAGGTCAGAGACCAGAATTACACTGTGGTATCTGTGGAGAACATGGTGGAGATCCATCATCCGTAGAATTCTGTCATAGAATTGGATTAGATTACGTTTCCTGTTCACCATTCCGTGTACCTATCGCAAGATTAGCAGCAGCACAGGCAGCGATAAGCATGAAACATTAATCAAAAATCCTTTATTTATCGGGGCATTTACTATTCCAAGAAATCTTACAAAAGATACTCTTGAGTATTATTATAAGAATTCTCAGTTTAATATCCCCGATAAAATGGAAATAAAAGTCTACTTAATATAAGGGATAGGAGAACATTCTATCCCTTATATTTTTAATTTATTAAATAAATTCCATTCCAGATGTACCTTAATAAATAAAAGAATGGAGAACATAATATGCCTAGAAAACCTAAAAGTGTATATACTAAAATTGAAGAAAAAACTGCTCAAATAAATAAGTTAAAAGAAAAAATATCTATATGTGAAACAGAGTTGATTGCATTAAATAAAGAACGAGAAAGGATTGAAATGGAACAGATTTTTTCTGCCGCAAAGGAGAAGAATCTCAATTTTCAAGAAGTTCTTGATTTAATTTCACGCTCAAGTAAACGAATCAAATAATTTTAAAATCGTAAAAAATAAGGGAAGAACCAAAATAGATTCTTCCCTTAAATTATATTGGTATATATTTTATTAATTAATATTTACCCCTGCAATAGCCTCAGCAATCAACTTACCAATCTTATCATAATTCTTACCAATCTTATAGTCAGATTTTGAATCACAGAAGAAGGATTCTACTAATGCTGATGGACAATCTGTTTTCGTTAAGAAATATAACTGTGCCGTTTTAACACCTCTATCTGTAAATACCGTACCTAATTTTTTATCAATTCTCTGGGCAATTTCCTTACCTTTAGAACTTACATAATATACTTCACATCCATGTGCCTTACTGTTTGCACAATTCAAATGTAATTCAATAGCCATATCATATTTATGTCCATTAATCTTATCAAGCTTGTACGTCTTTTCAGAACTCTTGCTTGTATATTTTTTTCTGGAACATTAATAATGTTAACGGTGCATCCAACCTTTTCAAGATATTTCTTGATATATGGTGCAAGCTTTTTATTATATTTATATTCATTTACAACCCCACTTGCGGAGGTACATTCGCCGTTTTTAAGAATACTATGTCCGATACTAAGTGCGATTTTCTTATTCACTTTTTTATTTGAAGTAACAGGTTTTGATGTGTTAACAGAAACAGTGGTAGATGCAGAAGAAACTTTTTTAACAATGCCATTCTTTAAATAATTACAAGCCTGTTTGTTTGCAGTATCTTTTACAGGAAGTCCAACTTGTTTGAGATATGCTTTAAACATTTCAGCAGTTTTTGTACCCCAAATTCCATCCGTAGATAACTTATCTAAATTTCCCTTATAACAAGCATTTAATCGCTTTTGAAGCCACTGAACATCAATTCTATCAGATTTATTTGATACAGCAGTAGGAGTAACTGTGAGTACATCATATTGTGTCAATTTATACTTTTCAATAAGATTACATAACATATTCGCATAATTACTATATGAGCTATATCCTGCGTTCTGCAATGCCTGTGCTGCTTTTTTATAATTACATTCACCAACTACTTTACTATAAGTTAAATTTTTACCATCTACTTTTCTTGTCATTAAATAAAGACTATGATCCGTAATACTATCTGCATAAGAATCGTATTTTCTAAACACAGATGTCTTCCATACAAGCTTTCCATTTATCTCTTCTTTAGATTTAACAGTATATGTTTTACCTGTCCATCCGTTCTTTTTAATGCCAAATAATGCATTTGCTTTTTTAGCCAATTCACTTGCACCATAACCTGATTCCAAAACGGCTTGAGCAGTTGTAATAGAAGCTAAGATATGGGAAGTCTGCATATCTTTTTTTGCAGATTCTCCAATCACCTTAATAAAATTTTTCTGTTTTTCAGTAAGTGCCATTATTCATCACTTCCTTCGTCAATATCATCATCCACATCCACATCATCTTCTGGTACTTTTTCAATATCATCAAAATCTGCTTCAGTATCCAAATCTGTTTCAGAATATCTTGCAATAAAATCTTCTAATTCAGAAATAGTGATTCTTCCGTCTTTAAGAATTTTCATAATATCATCAGCTACCTGTGCAGGATGAGTAATACTCTGATTTTTATACCAAGAATAAATAATGCCGATAACACCAACAATAGCAGTAACCCATGCGGCAATTTCATTTTCATTGATATTGATTACAGGTTTTCCCATAATATTTAACACGTAATTCACCATCGTAAAAATAAGAACAACAGCACTAACATATGTACTTGGTTTAATGTCCTTTACATTAATTTGAGATAAAAATTTCTTTAATTTGTTGATAACGATTCCTCCTTAAAATTTGTTTATAGGCAATAAAAAAGAGAGTAGTAAACTCTCCCGAATAAATAACAATATCTTTATATTTATGCTCTCTTCACGATCCCATATCCAGCTCCATGAGCCGTTCCCTTCCACCAGTTAGCCTGATTGTTTCTGCCAGCTTTACCATGTAATACCGTCTTAATAAGCCAGTTCATAGTAACTTTTTTTGTCGTACCGTTTGTTGCAACAACATATTTACCGTCAACGCTTCGCCCAATAATCACATTTGTATGAATTGGATTTTTCTGCTCAAGTAATACGATATGTCCATCATGAATCGCTTTCTGAATATTATTTCTAATCCGCTTATTTGCATCTGCTGGGCAACCTTTCCAAGTAGCAATTTTCTTTCCAGAAATTTTGTTAATCACTTTTTCAATGCCGAAAATAGTTAACTTGCTTCCTGTATAACCGCTCAAATGCTTTTTCGCATATTGATGTACTTCTGCAGGAGATTTCAAAATTCCTCTAAACTGTAAAACAATAGAAGCAGCTGCCATAGAACATCCGTGTTTTTGACAAAAAGAACCAAATTTCTTTTGTTGTGGAATTTTAATTCTTCGTGAAGCTCTTCCAGATGCAATAACAACCAGTTTTGGATATTTTGCACTGTCTCGATTTTTTACTTTTAAGACTAAACCTCGGAGGTATCTGCCGTTAGTGAATCCGTGTTTTCCTTTGTAGGAAACCTTTACGAATGGAACGTTATCTTTCCAGATAATTTTAGCTCCGACAATTTCGACATCCGTATTTGCAGGAGCAGTGCATACGACAGGCGCAGTTTTAGAAGCCGACTGTCGGAGATTAATCCGAGAAATTGTTTGTAAAACCATAATAATCACCATCCTTTATATAATAAAAAAGACCCTACCAAAAAGTAGAATCATTAAATCATTATTTATTTCTATATCCAACTCTTTTAAAATCCTTTACCAATTCCTTTTTCACATCTTTCGCAATTTTCTGTATGAATTTATTCCACAATCTTTTCAGCATAGCAGTATCACCTCCATTTATATCTTGGCTTTTCTTCGCCAAACCATTTCCATCTAACAAAATCATCAATAATAATAGCAATCGCACTTAACGGCAAAAATAATAAAGCAAACTGCGGACAAGTCTGACCCAAAATATTTCCCGGTAAACCGCTATAATCCCACACGTCTAAACCTAACCAAAGATTTACAATACATCCTGTAATAAACTCAGCACTTAATATAAACGCTTCAACTCTTAATACTTGTTTCCAGAACGGATAATCCCATTCGACTTGTTCATTCTGTAATCCTGCATAGATAAAGCAGATTCCACCGCATATAATCATGCTATAGTGAGAATACCCACGCCAAAGAATTTCAATGCCGTAATATGTATAACCGCCAAACAGAAAGAGTACGAGATATTTAATAAAGATTTTAATATTATGCGTTTAAATCACCTTCTTTCGTTCTCTTCTTGCCAATATCTTCTTTTACATTTATAATATAAATAAATGTTTTTTATTCGTCATAAGGCGAGAAAGGAGAAGAATTATGAAAAGAGTTAAAATGTTGCTTGTTGTAATGCTATGTGTTGTTATGGCATTTGGCGCAGCGAGTGTTCCTGCAAGTGCGGAAGTTATTGAAGTAGAGAAACCTGCGAAACCAAGAGAGGTCTCCGTTGAATCAATCAATTCTAGTAAAAAAGCGTATCATACAAATGATGATATTGAATTTGTTATAAAATTTAAAGATTTAACGAAAGAAGATATTAAAAATATAAAATCATGTGTTATTCATATTAAAGAATTATTTACGGATGATTTTGATTTGGATTTTCCTATTATAGCAACTTATGATAAAACTATAAATGGATTTACAGGTATTATAAATAAAAAAACAGAGTTAAAAGAAACGGATTATATATTAAAGGTTGAATATACGATGTGTTTTCTTTATAAAGATTCAAATAATCGTATTAAAATAAAAGAAGACTCTTATAATCGTAAAAGAATTACTTTTACTGTTAATAATAACTGTGCAGATGGGAATCATACTATATATAAAAATAATTGGGAAATAATAAAACCAGCAACTTGCACGGCTTCTGGAGAAAAAGTGATAAAATGTAATATCTGCAATCAAATTGTGGAAAGTGAAAATATTCCAATGATTCCTCATAAGGCAAGTGTCGCACCTAAAGTAATATCAGAAGGAAATAAAAAATATATTATATATAGGTGTAGTTGTGGAAAAATACTTAATAAAGAATTGTTTTCTCAAGAAGCTCCTAAACCTCAAAAGAAGCAAAAGATACACACAACTAAGATTAAGTTTTATAAAAAAAGTATTACTATTAAAAAAAGAAAAACTATTAAACTTAAATATATTCGTAAACCAGTTAATGCTCAAGATATATTAATTTGGAAATCCTCAAATCCTAAAGTGGTAAAAATAATGAAAAATGGGAAAATAAAAGGGTTAAAACGAGGAAGAGCTATCATCACAGTGAGAACTATCACGGGGAAGAGGTCTAAGATAATTGTAAAAGTAAAATAAAAAATAAAAGACCCTTATAAGTTGGGGTCTTTTTTAATTGTATTAGGTGTATTTATTTACATAATCCAAAACATGAACAGATATATCCATAATTTGCACTCTAACAGATACTTTTTCTATAGGAGATATATCAAATGCAATAACATCTCCTTCATTTAAAGACAGTATGTACGTTTGAAAATTTGTTATAGAAAAATTTCCTCTAGATGAAAATGAAGCAGCATATCTTGGCTGTCTAGTATTATTAACGAACGGGACAAACTCGACTCGCTTATCCGCAGATCCATTTACTCCAGAATTCACAGAAAATCTTACTTGAAAACAATAAACTCCTGTTCTGTTTATTTTAATATTTTCATTATTCATTTTAGTATGAAATGAGCCAAATGTGCTTCCTCCGCCAGTTGTAAAAGCAGATAAATCGTAATACTTGTCATTATTTGTACCGCAGTCTCCATAATCATTTCCATAATAATGACACACTTCTCCTGCATGGCAGGAGTTTACATTACCAGATAATTGCGAACCATCATTAAAAGTAATTCCATCAGCTTCATAAGATGTTTTGTATGAAAAATCACCATGTTCATTCGTTCCATTTTTAATCATAGTGATTTCAGATGGACTAATTACTACATCGTCAGATGTTGTTTCACTTGATGCTTCAAAATGGGCACCTTCTCCTAGCCTTATTGTATTATCTGTAATCTCAATTACGGTATGAGAATAATCTGAACCATGATCCCTATTCCTAAGTAAAAGAATTGATGGTTTATTGTTTTGTGATGAAAATAAACTTAGGGAATATTTATTATTGTCATTGCTAACAAATGAAGATATCCCAGTTTTGTCTATAGCCCATCCACCAATTTTACCTTTACTACTATGAAATTTCCCATCATATCCAACTCTAAACGGAGCATCATCCATAGTTAAAGAACCTGCCCAAAAAGCCTGAGAACTACCGCCTAAACCTGCACAAGTTACATCAGTATCTCCAGTAACTAAAGCTAAATTGTCAAGATTAAATTTCCCAATTTTACCAGAAGTAGCATTGATTTTACCAGAAATATCAGCATTAGAAGCATATAAACTACCATCATAACTAACATGAAACGGAGCATCATTGCTACTATCGCTACCTGCCCAGAAAGCTTGATTGCCACCAATACCTGTACAAGTAGAATTATTTCCAGTAATAAGGTAACTATCAGTAATAGTGTATTTACCGATTTTACCAGATTTTGCTGTAATTTCTCCTGCAAATGTTCCACTGCCAGCCACAGTTAAAGTCTTTCCATCCCATTTAAGCTTCCCACTTCCGTAATTAAATAATCCACTTCTTAAATTAATCCACCCATTTGTACCAGCGATATTATCTGTTGTAATTTTATTAGAAGTAATAGAGCCATTTACAATTAATGAGTTGTCTGTCATACGAGTAACTTTTATATTTCTGACTTTGAGTATGCCTGAAAAATCAGATGTTCCATTTATTTGAATATTAATTCCGAATTTTCTTACTGCTTTATCTAATGTTACATAAGCATTTAACTGTAAGTGGCAGATAGCGAGTACCTTGACTAAATTTTGACCGCCTTTTGGCGGTCTTATTTTTTCTCTGGCTTTCTGCACTTTTCAGGAAGACTTGTTGACCACGGTAACAGATTTTCACAGAAGCTCAAGTCTGTATCTTCCATGTGCTGTGATATTTCTTCCAGTAAATATTCAAAATACTCATATGGTTTCAGGTTGTTTGCCTTTGCTGTTTCTGCAATACTATAAATGATGGCACTGGACTGTGCTCCCCGTATCGTATCTATAATCAGCCAGTTTTTCCGGCCGATGCAGAAATTCTTGATTGCTCTTTCCGCCGCATTATTGTCCATCGGCACATTTCCATCTTCCAGAAATACTTTTAAATATTTTTCCTGATTGATTGAATAACTCAATCCTCTTCCTGCCTTGCTCTTTTCTGAGATCCTTCCATCTGCTTTTTTCTCTTTTACCCACGCAAAATAGGCCTCCACCAGTGGTTTCACACTACTCTGTCGGCGTTTTTTTCGTTCTTCAGGTTTTAACTCCTTTAATGTATTATCTACATGGTATATCATCTGAATCTGTTCCAGTGCCTGCCATGCAATACTGCTTTTTCGACTCTTTGACGGAAGGGCTTTTACAGCTTCGTCATATCTTCGTCTTGCATGTGCCCAGCATCCGGCTATCGTCAGACCCTCTTTTTCTTCTCCCAGTTTGTGATATACCTGATAGCCATCTGTTACACAGATCCCTTTATAATCTTTTAAGAATCTTTCCGGATGGTCTGCTTTTCGCGTCTTCTGGTATTCATAAAGGATCACTGCCTTTTTTTCTTTCTCTCCCGTTCGGTAGACCCACATATAACTCTTGCTCCCGGCTTCCCTTCCATCTTTTCTTACCAGAACATGAGTCTCATCTGCATGGATAACAGGACTCTTGTAGATATACTTATGAAGATAATCATAAAATACGGCAAGATACCGGTCTGCACATTCGATTGTCCAGTTCGCCATGTTCTGACGGGTGATGGCAAGTCCATATCGCCCGAACTCTTTTTCCAGACGGGCAAATGGAACTGCGTTGATGTATTTTCCGTTGAGTACGGCCGCCTCAAGAGATGGGGATACAAGACTTCCTCTCAGCAGACAGGCTGGATGTGGGGCTTTTTTCATCATATCTCCCTCTTTGCTGGCATAAACTCCAACATGATGTTCCTCTACTTCTACTTTTGCAGGGATAAAACGGTACCGTTTGTATATCTCATCAGGCAGCTGTTTCCAGCCCGCCTTTCCAAATAGCTCCTCCAGTTCTTTCTCTGTCAGATAGTGTTCTACTTTTACCACCGGTATCCCGGAAAGGTCTTCTTCTCGTTTTCCTTTTTCCTTTACTGGACGTTTTTTTACAGTGGTTTCTTTTTCCCTTTCATCCAGAGCAGCAAGAACCTCTGCTTCATTAAACAGTACCAGTTCCCCATCTACATCTGTAAATGCCAGCTGCTCTGGTACAGGCATCTGTTCCGTCTTTCTTCCAAAACGGTTCTGGTTCATTACTGCCAGCTGTTCCAACACAAGCTGGAGTTTCCCGTCAATCTCTGATAGCTGTTCCTGCTGTGTGAGAAACAACTGAATGAGTGTCTCTTTCGAAAAGGTATTCAGTTTTTCTTCTGTATATTTCATCTGCATAACAGAGGCCTTCCCTTTCTAAAACTATCTTTATTATAGCAGAAGGCAGCACTTCTGGCGAATCTTCCTTATCCTTCTTTTCGTCAGTATGACTATAAGGTTTTCGTTCACAGGAGCCATACCTGCCACGAGAAACGGAATGCCTCTTTTTTTAGAAAAACATCATTTGTTTCTTTGTACAGAACAATCCTGGCTTCCAGAATACAAAGAAAAACAGAAAAGGAAGTGATCTTTTCCCACTTGGAAAGCAGTCTGAAATTTCTACGTTATGCATAAAAGTTACAAAGTATAATCCGGTGCTTTTTTCAATCGTTTCACCTGCTTTTTGGGATGAGTCGTGAGTCCTTCCATAAGCCAGCGAAACTGCTGCTCTGTAATAGAACGAACTTCGGATTCTGTCCTTGGCCACTGAAACTGACCGGCTTCTAACCTTTTATAAAGCAGGAGATATCCATCATTTTCCCAGACCAGCCCTTTGATCCGGTCTGTTCTCCTTCCACAAAAAAGATAAAGGGTATCCGCTTCGCTCGCATCTTCTCTCAGATAAGAACGTATGGTATCTGCCAGACGGTCAATCCCGGAACGAAGATCAGTATAACCGGTAACAATAAAGATCTTTTTAAAACAAGTAGCATCATTTAGCACGAGAAACCACCCGTATTATCTTTTCCAAAAGGGATTCTGAAATATCTTCTTTTATGTGGATAACAACTCCATTTATTTCAATAGAGATATCGGAAGGACTCTCCGATCTGGACTGTTGAGTGATCTTTTCAGGGATTTCAACTACCTGCTGGCATGAGACAGAATTGTCTTGGACGTGCTCCAGACAGGCTTTACGGATACAGCGTAAACGATAATAATAATTCGATTTTGAGATACCTTTTGTATCACACCATTGTTCAACTGTCATATCCTGAGGACGGTTCTGACAGTCTTTCACTAACTGAGCCCATTGTTGTAACCGATAATCTACAGCAACAGCCGTGGTGATAGAACTCATAGAAAATGCCTCCTGTCCAGTCCTAAAAGTTGAGTACTGAACTTTTAAGACTTTTAATAATCTTTAGGACTATTATGGCACTGGTTGGAGGTAAAATCCAGATACGGACTATCTACCACTTACTTTAGATCCTTTAGAGTTTGAAAAAGATATTAATAAGCTTGCAGAGCTAACAAAAGGAAATGCCAGATTTATAAATCTTTTGGGAGGGGAACCATTGTTACATCCTCAAATATGTGATTTTGTAAGAATTTGTAAACTTTATTCTCCTAATACGCTTATTCGAATTGTAACAAATAGTATAAAACTACTGGATATGACAGAAGAATTTTGGAAATGTTGTAAAGAAAACTCTATAGTAATTGGTATTACGCAATATCCAATAGATATTGATTATGAAGAGTGTATTGAAAAAATCAAACTATATGGAATTGATTATGAAAGCTTTAGTGGTGAGGGCTGTCCTAGAGATGAAATGTGGAGACTATCATTAGACAAATCAGCCGCTAACAGGCCTGTTGAAAATTTTATTAGTTGTCCAAGAGCAAATGCGTGCATATTTGTATCACACGGGAAAATATATAATTGTGCAACGATGGCTAATATTAACCATTACAATAAATGTTTTGGAACAAATTTTGCACTGTGTGAAGAGGATTATGTTGATATATACAAAATTAGTAGTGCGCAAGAAATATTTGATAAACTTTGTAAGCCGAAACCGTTTTGTAGATTTTGTAATATTGAACGTAGGAAATATGGAATGAAATGGGAAAAAACATCATTATCGCCAGAAGAATGGATGTAGATTGTATATGTTGTTTGAAAGATTTTTAAGTTTATCAATTATTATTCGGCTATATAATTTAGGGTAGTAAGACTGGGGGTATCTGGTGCTAAGATTCCTTCCAGCAGATTCTCATCTAGTAGAAGAAGTGTTTATTGGAGATGCTATTTTTACATCATGCGATTTAGGGAATATTGCTTGCAAGACATTCATCAATAATAGTTGTCCATTGTTCACAGCGTACCGTGTATGAATCTTATCCCTGACATAATCTCCTAAGGCTATCACTTTATAAGAAGGAAGTTGTGTCATGATATGCATGGTTTAACATCTACTGCATTTCCTATCCGAAACCCCAATTTCTTTTTGCAAAATAATATTAACAACTATAATATTTACATATCAAAAGTCTCTTCTTATAATAATAGTATACAAAACTATGATTATAAGGGGGGATTTTTTATGTTGCACATGGATGATAAAAGAATGCAGGATTTACTTAAAAAATATAAGCTGGTTCCTCAAAATGTTGCCAATGAGGCACAGGTTCGGAAAAACGTTTCAAATAATTTGAAATATTTTATGTTTAAATACAGGGCAGAAAATCAGGTAGGTATGCCACAGAACAATATGGCAGAATTGTTAGGGATAACACCACCACAACTTACAAAAATTCTTAAAGGAAGTCAAACGCCTACTATTTTTCCATGCCTTGAGAGTATAAAGAGAATATTTGGGTATTCTATTGACGAGTTTCTTTATACAGATATTCGAAAAACAGAAAAATTAATGTATGGTGTTGGAGAGAATCTCCCAGTTGCAAGTTATATGAAATTTTTGGGACTGTATCAGCTTTATTATTTTGACACATCTTCTTTTAAGGGAAGAGAGCGTAAAACAAATAGAGAGGCAATCAAGAGTGGGATTATGTATGTAGAAAAGAATGCCAAGACTGATAAATATGAAGTATTGGCAATTTTCAATATGAATAAAGAACGTGCAGATGAATTCTATAGAAATACTCTTAAGGAAGGTAGGGAAAATTGGGATGCCTGTCGTGAGAGTATTATGTCAGTGAGTGATTTACAGCATGTGTATTATGGAGAACTGGAACTTTCAGAAAGACATATTTATGTAAATCTTAGATTTGAAAATACCAGAGATAGAGTTCAAATGATTTTCCATCGCCCAGAGAGCAGTTCAGAACAGTATATTGGAGGGTTGGGAGCCATGGTATCGGTATCGAAAGGGAGAAATGCTTCTCCCTGCGTAGGATATATTGCGATTGCAAATGGTTCCCCTAATGTATCGGCTGAAGAAATGGCAGCACATCTTTTAATGCATTATCCTAATATTAAGGCACATGGTGAACTTAATAACATTATTGATTTTATGATTGAATTTTATACTTCTGATTATTCCAGATTATCAGATAGACATAAGAAGGAGATTGTAGAGAAAGAGGTGGATAGAGTAATTAATGAAACAATAGAAAGAAATTTGTTCAGAAAAGTAGTAGTTTCACCAGTAGATGATGATGAATTCTATCACTATTTGAAAAGAGTTTTGGGAAAGAATTAGGGAGGTAAGAGGAATGATGCCTACTAATGATGATATAACAAAAAACAAGACGTTAACTTCTAAAGAAAAAGCAGATATTCAACAATTTTTTATTGTTATTGTGAATGAAATGAAAAAACATGGTGTTCCAGATATAGGGTTAATTAAGAGAGCCTTTGAAATAGCACTTGAAAAACATGGAGATACTAGAAGGAAAACTGGAGAACCATATATTTTTCATCCTTTACAAGTTGCCAAGATTCTTGCGGATTGTGGATATGAAAGCGATATGATTGCTGCTGCTATTCTTCATGATGTTATGGAAGATTGTGGTGTTACTAAGAATGAGTTAGAAAACAAGTTTAGTGCCAATATTGCAGATATTGTAGATGCAGTTACTAAAGTGAGTACAATATTGGCACCAGAAGAAACCATATCAAAATTGGATCTTGATAATCTTTCAGATACTAAATTTTTGACAGAAAGTGCAAGAGTAGGGAAGGCAGTTTATATTAAATGTGCGGATCGAATTCATAATTTACGTACAATTTCTATTTTTACTGAGGAAAAGCAGAAAGAAAAAGCCTATCATACAAGGAATGTTATTATCCCTGTGGCCAAAAAACTTCATATTCATAATTTTGTTGATATTCTTGGGAAACTTTGTCTTAGAATTGAAGATCCTACGAAATATCAGATTATTCAAAATACATATAATAACATTTTGAATGAGAACCGAGATACATTATTTGGTCCTTTAGGATTGATTGAAAAGACTCGGGAAATGATTCTTGAAGATGGTCGCTTAGGAAGATATATAGCGGATGTTAAGTTTTCTAGAAGAACAGAAGATAGTATCAATGCGGATTTAATAAGGCAGATTCAAGATAATTGTGATATAGGGTGGACTTTTACGAAGGAAACAGTTCCTCTATTTGATGTTTATTTTATTGCCAGTGATTTGTGTATGAAAAGTCCTGAAGATTTATTTTTTTCTTTTTATGATAAAATGCATACAAGTGCTTATAAATTTACGATTGTTAAGAGATATCAGGATGATTATGAGAATTACTATATTATGAGAGATTGGTTTGGAAATATGTATAGGCTATTCATTCAATCTGAAACAGAGTATTTAGAATTTGTACATGGATTGTTGGTATCTGTGGCAGTAGATGATTTCTATACAGGAATAGATGAAGTGGGAGAAGCAAATATTTCTGAAGAGAAGATGATTCCTGTATTTAAAAAAGATGGAACACCAATGATGATTCCAGAGGGTTCAACAATACTTGACTTCGCATTTGCTATTGATCCAAACATTGGTATTTGTGCGAAGTATGCATTTTTAAATGGGAGTAAAGCACAGGTTCAGATTTACAGAAAATTAAAACCAGGAGATATGATAGAAGTAGTTGCTGACCATGATAAGGAGGATCAATTAAATGATACCCCGCATGCCACAGTAAGATGGTTTGAGTATCTTCATACAAAAGGGGCTATTAAAAGTTTATCAAGATGGCTTGAAAAACATATGGATTCTGCTGTCCCTAGTATGGTTGTATATGATGAAAATGGAGTAGACTATGAAATTGATATGGCGGTTACTGTGCTTGATTTTGCATTTTGTATTAATGAAAATATTGGTCTTCATGTGAAAAAGGCATACCTTAATAAGGCAGCAACTCCAGTAGAGTTGGATACAACATTAAGATATGGGGATAAAGTTAGATTTGAGTATGATTTAGAAGACACAGCAACTCCAGTATTTACCTGGCTAGGAATTGTTAAAACGAAATATGCAAAAGAAAGATTAATTGATTATTTTGATAAGAAATTCAATAATTAAGAAAGAAGAAAAGGGGCGGAGAATTATTCCGCCCGAAAATAAAATGTTTACATAGAAAATTAGAAATTGGGAGGAAGTAGATTATGCCAAAGCACGATTTTGATAAGAGAACAGCGAAATATTGTCATAGAGGATGGAATAAGCAGTTTGAGAAAACAAAAAGAGATTTGGAAGAGAGTAGGACAATATTATCTGATATAAAGAGTCAGTTAAAGCAGCAGCAAACAGATTATAATGAGGTAAAGGAACAATTAAATACTTGTCAACAGGCTATCACAGAAATTAGTCAGCAAATGACTACGCAACAGGAAATTATGCAGTTATTTTATAAGGAGTATTTATCACTTAAGAAACGACAGGGAAAGGCTCAATTGATGAATTATGTTCGAATGCGAGATGCAATGATGAAAGATATAGTGATGTATGAGGAGCATAATCGAACAAATAGTATGGGATATAGATTGCTTAAAATGTATGTAAATGAACTGACCGAAATTCTTGAAGACCAGAGTGTAGAGATTATTACTGCACAAAGGGGAGAAAAATTTAATCCAGAGATTCAAAAGCCTGTTGAGAGAGTTATAGTTTATAGAGCGGAGAACGATAATTTAATTAATAAAGTTTATAATTGCGGATATCGTTGGGAAGGAATTATGTTAAAAAAAATTGAGGTTTCAGTTTGCGTATGTAGATAAGGAAGGGAGATATAAATGGCAAGATTTGAGAGTAAAATTGTAGGGATAGATCTTGGTACAACGAATACTTTGATTAGTTATTTTGATGAAATCGGAAAGAGGGGAGAGTGTTGTGTAAATCAGGAGGGAACAAATCTGATTCCTTCAGCTGTATATTTTGAAACTAGTGATTCTTATATAGTAGGAACGATAGCTAGAGAAGGAGCATTGATTCATCCAGATAATACGGCCATTTATTTTAAACGTAAAATGGGAGTAAGTAAAGAAGCAATAAAAGTGGATGGGGAGGTTTTTTCTCCGCAACAGGTATCAAGTCTGGTATTGAAAGAGGCTGTTGAAAGTGCAGTAAATGAATTAGAGGAAGATATAAAAGACGCAGTTATTACAGTTCCGGCATATTTTAGCTCTGATTCTAGAAAGGCTACGATTGAAGCCGGGATAATGGCTGGATTAAATGTAAAGGATATATTAGATGAGCCTGTTGCAGCATTGTATCATTGTGATTCGATGAATAATCTTAAAGATAAAACAGTTCTTATTTTTGATCTTGGTGGGGGAACTTTGGACTTAGTTGTAGCAGAAGTATCAGAAACAGAAATAGATGAGATTGCGATTAATGGAGATATTCATTTGGGTGGTTCTGATTGGGATTTAGCGTTTGTAAAGTATATTAAAGAAAAATATTTAAGTGGAAAAACTCTTGAACCAGATGATGAACAGGATTTGTTATTAAATGTTGAAAAAGCGAAAATTGCACTTTCAAGAAAAATGAAAACACGTATAACAGTATCCACAAAACAGGGAAGAATACCAGTAGAATTGACTAGAATGGAGTTTGAAGAGTGTACAAGACCATTGTTACAGAAAACTAAAATAGTCCTTCAGAATTTGATGAGAGATTTATTTGACCGTGGAATTAATGAATTTGACAAAATCATAATGGTGGGAGGAGCAAGTCGTATGGCTCAGATAGATGAGTTATTGCGTAGTTTTTTCCCTAATACAGAAATTATTGCGAAGAATCAGGATGAAGCAGTAGCTAAAGGAGCAGCGATTTATGCAAAATTGCTGTCAGATGATTCTTCTGGAAAACGGTTAGCAGTGAAAAAATCTTTTGAACCAAAACGATTGAACCGGATTAGCACAAGAAGTTATGGTCTTGTTGCACTATTAGGTGAGGGAGGAGAAAGAAAAATATGTAATATAATCTACCGTTCTACGGAATTACCAGTGACGAAGAAAAAAACATTTTATACAAGTTGTGAGAATCAAAAGATTGTTAATATAAAAGTTTATGAGACTACATCCAATGAAAGATATGTCGAAGTAAGTCCAGAGGCATTTTTGGGAGATTGTATATTAGAAATTCCGAATGATATACCAAAAGGATCTGATATTGAAATTACATTTACATTAAACAATAACGGAACGTTATCAATTGAAGGAAAAGAACCGAAGAGTGGAAGGAATGTGAAAGCTACAATGGAATCTAAAGCTTTATTAGCAGTTGACGAGCTGTGGGAACAAAAAGATAGTATTGAAAATTTAGTAAAACTTTATTAAGTAGAGATATGGGAAGATGACAGTTTTTAAAAATATAGTTATTCAATATGATGAGAAGATGGAAGAAACTAGAGTGGCGGGAATGCATGATGTATGGAATCGTGCAATGATTATCAGTGATACAGGAGTTCCTGACGAAATAAGAGGAAGAAAAATTGCTGTGATTAAATCGGCGAGTGCGCTCGAACGTGAATTGTGTGCGATAAGACAACAGTCAGACAAAGATAATGTTAAAGTAATGGAATATGTTAATTCAGTTCTAGGAATTGCACAATTTTATAAGGAGCAAAAAGCTTTTGAAAATACAGATAAAAACTTAATTACAGTGGACGTTAATAATGAATTTATAGATGTTTGTTATATCAGAAATGAAAGTGGTGATTTTTCAATAAAAAAAACAAAAAGATTAGATTGTGGTATAAACGATATAACAGAGTGGATGTTGGAAAGTCTCCAATATAGAGATATTCTAAAAGAAATTAATGATGATATTCAAGAAACAGCACAAATAAAAAATCAGCTTTCAAAGATAATTAGTAATGAATTTTTGAAAGGATACTGTGTTAAGAAAGAATTTCATTATGTAGATTCTTTTGGAGAACAGCAGTTTATAGTTTTAAAAAGACAAGATATAATGAGTTGTATTCAAAAATTGTTGATAGCTATTATAGAATCTATTAATATTCTGCTATATCAAGAGCAAATAAAGGATATAGTAATCATGCTTTCAGGAAAGATATGGTTGTGTCAGGAAGCGGTTCAGATTTTGAAAAAAAGATATGTAACCCATCAGATTGTTTCTTATAGACCAGAGGTGGCTGCATTGTTGGGAGCTGTTACTTATCTAAATTTATATGCTAAATTAGATGATTTATGTTTATTCGAGAATAATTATGAGAAAATGCATTATAAAGATATCTGGGGAAGAGTTAATAGGTTAAATCAGATACAGCAGGAAGGATATTGGAAAGTTTTGCAAAAAGTTATAGAAGGAAAGAGAGAAATTCTGATACAGGGTGAAGCAAATGATATATATGACATATACAGCGCATTACGCATTGATTTTCCAGAAATATGTATTGTTTGGGCTTATGATAAAAGTAGTTACTATACGCTTGGAACGAAAGAAAGTCCATATGTAAAAATTAATCTTACATATAAGAAAGAGGGGGAAAACACATTATCATGTATAGATGAGAAAGCAAATAAAATTTTAAAGAAGTGCGTGTACAACTATGCATCAAGTTCAGATGCGGAGATTATTCGTAGAATATATTTATATATATCAGAAAACTATTATTATGTGAAACAAAAAAATGAGAATGGAGAATATCCAGATTATGCGTATACGTTAGAGACATTGCTGTACTGCGGTGTATGTCATGGGTATGCAACAACTTTGATATATCTCCTAAAAAAGCTTCAAATTCCTATTTTTTATGTTGGGGGAGACGCAGATGGACGTGAATTTGGAGGACATGCGTGGAATATGGTTCAGATAATAGATGGTAGTTATCGGCACATGGATATTACTTGGGATTTGGAAAAAGCTCAAAAGAGCAAAGAAATAGGATATTATTTGTTAGATGATATCGAAATGAAAGCGAGAAGGCATTTTTGGAATGTACAGGATTATCCAGTGTGTATATAATGAAGAAATTTCTTTTTTCGAATTAGAATTTCAATATTTGATTTTAAATTAACAACATTACTATATTAAATAAAGATTTATGAGTTTATACTGAAGGCATACCAAATGGTATGTCTTTTGTTTTTTATATCTCAAAAAAGACAAATTATTAATTGTGGTATGTTAAATTACAAAGGAGATGTGATTTAACAAATATTTTTAATGTAACAAAGGAAGTGGAAAAATGAAAGAAGTAGCTTTTCAGATTCTTACAATAGGTTCATTGTTTCTATTTACAATATACGAGTGTATTTTGATGAAATCGAATAAAATGAAGGAAGATAATGGAAAAATTGTATGGAATATTTCGTCAGAAAGGATAGGTGTTGCACGAAGAGATTTTTGGAAGCTGATAAGAGGGGATAGAAGCCTTGAAGCGAATATTTCTCTAAGTGAAGGCTGCTATATCTTGGGAAATCGCTGGGGAGATGAAATCTATATTGATTCATCTGGAAAAAGAGTAAAAATTTATCTCAATGTGCAGAAAGAGAAAATTTATCTTACAGTATTGAAAGGAAGAATCAGCATTAACAACCATATTTATGATGCGAATAAATCTTCACGCATTCGTATTATGGAATACACAAGGATAAAGATTCAGGATATTAGAGTACAGTTTCAAAGGAGGTCACGTAATTGAGAGGGAGAGTGATTGCATATAGCATTTTTAGTATAAGTTTGTTTTTATGGACAACTAGTTCAATAAAGTTTGAGTCTGATGTTCCATATAAGGGATATCTTATAGGAATCTTACTTTTAGAGGCAGCTACATTGTGTATATATGTGTGTTTTAAGGAGAATAGACAGATAATTAATGGTGTGATGGTTGCTATTGTGTTTCAGAATATTGGGATGTCTGTGAATTATAGATGTGTAGACATGGCAAAGAATGTGAATAATAATTATCTGGTTGACTTTATTTTGATGGTCATTGTATTTGTAGTTACTTATATGCTCGTTAGATATACAAAGCTTTATAAGTTTAAATTTTTTAATTTTCTTATTTTGGCGGGAATGGTAATAGCTGTGTTCGGGGCTAGATTATCCGGTCGGATGGTAGGGGGATCTTATTTATATTTTGCAGGATTTATGATTTTTGGGTTGGTTTTGATGGGATTTCCGTTTGTGGCAGCATGGTTTATGTCAGTTGAAGAGAATCGGTATTTTGCGGGAAAAGTTGGAAATATATCATGGAATTTGCTGGGATTTCTCTTATGTACATTTATTATTTACATAGGTTGTGTTTTATGCAACGAGTTTGGACTGCTACTAGTATTAGGGGTAACGACAACTATTTTATTCCTTGTTCGCTGCAAAGATTTGAAATCAAAAATATTATATACAGCCTTTTGTACAGTTGGAACAGTGGTTGCTATAACAAAAACCAGTCATTTATGGAGCCGAGTCCAAATCTGGTTGAATCCAGTAAAGGCATTTGATAATCCAAATTTAAAAGGACAGGCAGAATCTGTTCTTTATCTCTTTCGAAATTTGGCTGGCATGGGCTGGTGGGGGAAAGGTATTGGAAATCTATCGAAACGAATCTATCCAACACTGAACACGGATCATGTATTAATTCTATTACTAAATGATTACTCTATTCTGCTGTTCGCTCTGGTTCTTATTTTAGGAGTATTATTTGTTCGCTGGATGTTGATTTCACCAGTGAGGGTATCTGCCTATGACAGGTATTTGAATTTAACATGCGGACTGATTTTTAGTGTGATTGTTTTGATTGATATATCATCAAACATAGGCTCATTTATTACAGCAGGTATTGGTTTTCCGTGGATATCTGATGGCAGTGCAGTCAACATTATGTTGGCGGAACTTACCGCTATACATTGCGGTTTGCTAGGAAAGAAGGTGGGAGAAAATGCTTAAATGGAAAGGAAAATATGTTGCTACTAGAATCTATATTTTGTTTTTAAGTTGCTTTATTCTGATTATAGGACTGTTTACGTATCGGGTGGCATCGAAAAGTGTTAGTACGTCTATGGCAGATGGAGAGATTATCCTGAGTGCAGATACGTATCGGTTTGGCAGTGTCTATGACAGGAATGAAGAAGTGATTGTGCATGGAGAGAAAGGTAGATTAGCATGGTCGAGTAAGGCTACGAAACAAGCGTTCAATAAAATTTTAGGAATCAATATCAAAAAATCGTTAAATTCCCGAACTACAGTATGTGGAAATTGTCCGTGGCTTTTTGGAACAGAGGATAATAGATTTACAATTTATGGTTTTTTTCATCCAAACAATACAAGGGTAGGAGGAAGTGTGAAGTTATCTCTTGATAAGCAGTTGCAGGAATATGTGGATACATTTCTTAATAAGCAGGGCTATAAAAATGCATATGTTTTAGTTTCTGATTATAAGACAGGAGAGTTATTAGCAATCCACGGAAATGTATTTCAAGATGAAATGCATCCAGGAAGTTCATTAAAGCCTGTTTTGGCAGCCGCAGCGATGTCAGTAAATAAAAAAAATGAAGAATATATGTACAATTGTAGAGAGCAAAATCACAATTTCGAGACCAAGGATGGGTTGTTTAAAATTAATTGTGCAGGGAATGCTTCCCATGGAATGATGAACATGGAAGATGCACTGACCTATAGCTGTAATGGTTATTTCATTAGCCTCCTTCAAAAAAATGACCGTTTAAAAATGGAAGAAGAACTGAAAAAATGGGGATTTGATACTACAATACGGTATTCGCAGTTTATGTATTTTGATCACAGTTTTGTTAAAAAGAGTGACAAGGAAAGTGACTATTTGTTAGATGCAATCGGACAGGCAAATGCATATATTACACCTGCCGGACTCAATTTTTGTACAAATGCGTTATTAAACAATGGAGTATTACAGGAGCCGATATGGTTTACAGAGAAAAAGAGTTCACCGGAAAAGAAATGGTCTAAATTTAGCTACAAACCTGATTCAAATAAAGTGTGCGACAGTAAGGTAGCAGATAAGGTTACGAAGATGATGCAGGAAGTTACAAAACGAGGAACAGGAAAAGAATTCTATATTCCGGGATTTGCAGCGAAAACAGGAACCGCAGAAAAATCTAATAATAAATACACCGTATGGACAACAGGAGGGTTTGTAAGTGATGAAATGCCGTATAGCATTACTGTTTGTTTAGATGATGTGTCAGCAGATACAACGAGTGTAAATGCAGGTAAGATAGCCCAGCAAATACTAACATACATGAAAAAAGGAGAAAAATAGTATGGATAATATTACAGGCTTCAAAAAAGTATTAAATTCTATCTTTGAAAACACAGAACAGATGATTTCTTATATCCCATATAAGGATAGTGAGGGAAATGAATTAAAAGCGGATGAAATTTTTTTTACAAATGAGGAGGGATTTCAGGGACAGCAAACATTGGAAGTGTGGGAGGAGGATGCAGAACAAACAGAATTGTATACAATTAATTCTTTGGGAGTTGAGTATGTTTTTGATGGCTCTGGAAATTTTCCGATTGCATTAATTTCTCCTAAAGGAGAAAGAATGTATTTGAAAGTTTCTGGAAAGACAGGAGAGATTTTACCTACTCATGCAGGGTGTTGTAAATCTTTGGATATTATTTATACAGGGGCGTCTCACACAGGAAAAACAGTGAATATTTTACAAATGAGTAATAGTTCGTTCCATGATGCTATTGCAAGACATACAAACTGTTCCTTTGAAGATGATCTTCCTTTTCAGTCAGAAGCAAGACGTAGATATGAAAAGGCGAGTAATGATTTAAAGAAACATATTCTTCCAGAACCGACAAGACGCGGAGAGTGTATCATGCCGTATGTTTATTACTTTACATATACGGATAAATTTAATAAGGAGCGGAGACATGTTCTTGTCCGCTTACAGGATATTGATGGAGAACAATGCGTAGATATGTCTTGGAAAAGTAAAATTATTCCATATGATTATTTCTTTCTTATGATTGGAGCGGATGAATTGATAGCAGGAGAAAAGGAACAAGCAGGTCAGTATACTAAAGTGGCAGATCAATTAATTCAAAAGCTTCGAGTATTTAGAGAACAGGAGTATGAAGTGATTGTCATTATTTCAAAAGCGGACTTATTAGATAAGGAAAATCCTTATTTAAAAGAAGCGTTTACTGATAATTCAATTTCTATGGTTGATGAAAAAATGTATCAGACAGTACATGATAGAGGATTTAATTATGATGTATTTAATCGACGTGAAAAAAGTATAGAAAGATTTTTGGAGGAAAAATGCCCTAATTTTTGCAATACATTAAAGAATGTTGTTCCAGAAGAAAATATTACATTCTGTATGATTGCAAGTATTGGAGAAAGCGGAGATGAAAATAAAACGTTTGAACAGTATACGCCATTTTGTGTAGATGAACCTATCCTTTCAGTTCTCGTCAAACAGGGAATGTATCCGATTTCTGTTTATGATCAAGCACCCGAAGAAGAAAGTGTGAAAAGTGGAACAAATGGAAAGTGTAGTGGATTTGTAAATCGCCTGATAAAGAAGCTACAGTTAGATGAAGGTATGGAATGTGATGTAGAAGCTTATGAGGAGGAGTAAATTATGTGGAGAGATAAATGGTTTGTAGCAATGCGAGATCCGCAGAAAGGGGGATTACATATCTCAAGGGTTTCGCCTGAATTTCAAAAAAATTTGCTGGATGAGATAAACGATAATTGTCTGGAATTAATCGCAAAAGATTTGGAAACTCAGTGCATATGTGTATATAAATTCTTTTCAGGGGAATTTATGGTGGCTGTGGCTAAAAAGATTTTAGGTAGTCATAAAGAATCTCGGAAACATGAAATTATCAGAGGTGTTATTCTTACAGAGACAGAATTAATCCCATTTTGTCAGAATTTTATGACATACGATTTTATGACAGAGATTTTTTTTCCAGATGACACAGATTATGATAACCCGGGGGAATGGGAAGTACCGCAAATTGAAAGGGAGAATCAGGATTTAGTACCAGATCCATTGAAGCAGTTGGATATGGAGGGAACACTTGGCTTATATAATGCTTTGAAACGAATTAAGAAAAAGAAAATGAAGATACAGCTTTTAGTGGAGCAGGGAGAGGAATTACAAATGCTTGCAGTTTTATCCTGTGTGGGGAAGATTGCTGGAGTACGATTATTTATTGCTGCGAATGGAGAATGCACGCAGAGAAGTCCAGATATTTTGATTCTTGATCAAATTGCTTATCAAAGTACCCGAGAGTATCGCAAGGTTACATTAGAAGAATTTATTTCTATGGGAAATGAATGCGAAAATGAATATGATGAAGAAATTCATGATGAGCAACAGATAAATAAGACAGTAAGATTTTGCTTGAACTATATTACAAAAAGGGATACATCAGATTATGAGTTATACGAGTTCCTTGAAGACTTTAAGGAGAAAGAAGCAGATTTATATTTGAAATTTTTAAGAGAACTTACGAAAAAAATGTTTGAGTTTCCTAACATTGAGTGCCACAACAGACGTTACATGAAATTGCTTTATATTATTTATCGCAAAAAAGATAAAGAAAAAGTGAGTGACTCGGTAGAGATTCAAACAGCACCGTATGATTTTGGGAAAATATATTATTTTTTAAGAAAAAAGGCAAAAACCACGAGGGAGTTAAAAAAGCTCCTTGTAATGATGATGGAAGTTCAGTTTGAAGAATGCGTAGGACAGTTTGATGAACGTGCTATACATGAGGCAGCTAATAATAGTGTGAAGTTACTGTAAGCTATAAATATATCTTTTTAAATGTTAGTGAGAAATTTATGAGCGGATGATAAGTAATGTTGGAAATTGGTGTAAATAAGATTACTTGCTTATACGAGGAGGAAATAAATGGGAAAAGTTATTGGAATTGACTTAGGAACAACAAATTCAGCAGTGGCTATAATAGATAATTTTACAGGTAAAGGAGAGTGCATTTTAAATAAAGAAGGTTCAACGCTTACAGCCAGTGCAGTATGCTTTCAAAATAAATCAGAGCATATGATTGGTAATGTAGCTCGTGATTGTAATATTTACTGATATCTTCTGAATAAGCGCGTGTTTTTCGCTTTTCATGAT
>OIWP01001898.1_pt1 | contig 23591 bp, 19 predicted proteins | sample 1587661 | NCBI WGS metagenome assembly OIWP01 (sample SAMEA3888899, study PRJEB22519) | human gut metagenome | biome: human gut; feature: human-associated habitat; material: faeces | place: Denmark | collected 2010 | reverse complement strand
GATCCATACAAACCTGGTTATCCGGGTTTTGAAACAAAATGGATACCGCCTGTGACCTGGCTGCCGGTCCAAATTGGGAGAGGGGCTTTCCCTTTAGCAGGATTTCCCCCTCCAGCTCACCGCCGTATTCCGGGTAAAGCCCGGCCAGGCAATAGGCCAGTGTGGATTTCCCGCATCCGGATGGGCCCATCAGCAGAACCGCTTCTCCCCGGGACACGGTCAACGACAGGTTGGAAAATACGGGAGCATCCTCTGAACGGTAACGGAAGGTAAGCCCTTTGCAGGATAAAACTGGCTCAGCCATGGGCCCGTCCCAGGGCGTAGCCCTTCAGCAGTCCGGTTTTCGCCAGCCCATCGCCGATGGCCTTGGTGATCAGCCCTGAGAAGATCAGGGTGCTGACCAGGCGGATCAGGAACATGATGATCAGCAGAGGAACCGCCAGCTGGCCGTAGCCGGAGCGGACGAAGCTCCACAAAAAGCTGGTGACGCAGCAGCCCGCGGCGGCCAAGTAAAGCATTTTTGTATTGAACTTGCGATAGCGTCCCAAAGCAAAGACAATCTCCCCGCCGGCGCCCTGGACGATCCCAGCGACGATGACCATAGGGCCGTACATATTTCCCAGCAGGACCTCGATCAAGGCCGCCAGCACCTCGGCAACGATGCATACACCAGGCTTTTGAAGAATATAGGCCGCCAGAATCGCCGCCATAAACCAAACGCCAAACACGATTTCATTTGCCAAAGGGGCCAGTCCCACGGGAGTCAGCAGGGTGCTGAGGAAGGACGCCAGATAAACGCCTCCCAGATAAACCACGCCGAACACGATGCAAATCATAGCCACCAGGATGATTTCCTTCAGCTTCCAGCCGTATTCTTTTTTCTCATTCATTTTCTGTTCTTCCTTTCAAATTTTTCCGGGTTTTCAGAAACGCGTCTGCTATAGCCCGCTTCTTTTTTGCCTTTTCCAAATTTCGTGCCCGCCGGAGGGCACATCTGTTTTTCCAGTCTTTCCCCTTCTTTATCTTATCCAGGAGCGGCTCCCTGCCTTTTCTCTTTTTTATTTTCCATTGCGCATCTCGCCGCTTTTTTTACTGTCCCGCCGGCTTTTTCAGTTCCCTTTTACTCCTGAGTGGGACTGTTGACCGAGAGGGTAAAGCACAGTATGTAATGAGGCACCTCCGCCTCCATCTTCCGGCACACAGCCTCAAGGTAGTCGAACACCTCGTGAACATCGCCGGAAATCCGTGTCGCATAGTGGATGCTGACGGGATTCAGCCTTGCCTTCTCCGCCATACGCCATACGCCGGCGATCTTATCAATATAATCCGGGATTCCCATAGGATACAGAGCGATTTTCGCCTGCACCGGGAAATGCTTCTCCCCAACCAGAGGCAGGTTCGGCACCGGCCCCTCCCGGGTTAACAGGCTGTCCCCGTCGCAGTCTCCCGGGCAGCCCTTAGAAAACTGGCCCTCTAGAGCCATATGGACGCCCGGACGAAACGCATTGACAAAAAGCCCCCGCACCGCGTCCGCCACATACGCCAGCTTTCCCCGGTAAACCGTTGAAAGCGCGTCGGACTGACTCCACACTCCGGAGGTATCTGTTTTTTCCAAAGCATTTAAAATAATGAACACAAAATCGCTGTCCATTGGATAAAGAGAAAAACGGCATCCGGAAATATCCAGCTTGGTGCCCCGGCCCGCCCAGGGCAAATCCTCCCGTTGACAGCAGCATCCTTCTGGTTGCATTGTTACATCTTCCTTTCTTTTCGCGCGACTTAACAAAAATAAAAAGAGTGCTTTTTACGCGAAAAAGCACTCTTTTGGCCACAAAATCATTTCATCGTGTTAGAATTGCTTCCCTACGCTGGTCTTAACCATCAGGTTCAAAGGGTCAGATGAATCTATCTCAACTCTATAAAGAGTCCCCCTAGAATTCTACATAATATTCAATTGTAAGTTTTACAACGGTATCAGTATAGCCTCATCCTCCGCACTTGTCAAGGGCAAAATCGTACGCTTCCTCTTTTCCAACACGGGGAAAGTCTGCTTTTTCATTCATTTTAGACGCTGTCAGGAATCTCGATACCGTGGTGGATCAGGATTCCTGACAGCGTCTAAAATGAATGAAAAAGGGCGGATTTCTCAAACGGGCTCTCAGCTCGTATCGCCGCGCCAATAGAATCAGCGTTACTGCTTCATCTTATCCCTCACGCGGCATACTGGGCAAAAAGCATTGTGGTCAGCCCTCCCAGGGGATTTGGTTTCTGACAAAGAGCGGGATCTGGTCTAAGGGCGCGGGCACCGTGACGGTCCGGCCGCCCTCAAAGCTCTCTCCAGTCCAGAAGTTAACCCAGGCTTCCCCGCCGGGCAGATACACCTCTCTGCTCTCCGTTTTCGCGTACATCACCGGCGCCACCAGCACGTCCGGCCCAAACAGGTACTCGTCCTCCTGGTCCCAGCTGCGGGGATCCTCCGGGAAATCGTAGAATAACGGCCGCATCACCGGCGTCCCCTTTTCATGGGCCTCCTTCATCAGCCTGGCGATATACGGTTTCATCCGCTCCCTCAGGTTCAGATATTTTTTACAGATCTCAAACGCTTCCTTCCCAAAGCTCCATACCTCGTTCTCCGCGCCGGACCGGCAGGTCGCTCCTCCTGTGGTTCCCACCTGCGGCTGCCTCGGCTCCCGGTCCCCGTGCAGGCGCATCACCGGACAGAAGGTTCCATACTCAAACCATCTCACCAGCAGCTCCCGGAAATCCGGATCCTTGGGATCTCCTCCGTGGAACCCCCCGATATCCGTGGTCCACCAGGGAATCCCCGCCAAGCCCATATTCAGCCCCGCCGCGAACTGGTTCCTTAAGGAATCAAAGCTGGAATGAATATCTCCGCTCCACACCAGCGCGCCGTATTTCTGCGATCCCGCCCAGGCGCACCGCAGCAGGTTGATAATATTTTCCTGCCCCGCCGCCTCCTGGCCTTCATAAAAGGTCCTTGCATAGTACACCGGATATAGGTTTCCGATCTGCACGTTCGGCCCTAAATAATACCGGTAATTGTCAAAATCATATACCGTATATTCCGGCTCCGCTTCGTCCAGCCAGAAGATTTTTACCCCTTTATCAAAATAATTCTTCTTCGCCTTTTCCCACAAATACTTTCGCGCTCCCGGATTTGTCGCGTCATAATGAATCGTGGGGCCCTCAAAATCCAGCCCGACGCGGAAGCCCCTGTCTGTGCGGATCAGATACCCCTTCTCCAGCATTTCCTCATAATTTTCGCTGGCTCTATCCACTGTCGGCCAAATAGACACCATCAGCTCGATCCCCATTTCCTTCAGCTCCCGGATCATCCCATCCGGGTCCGGCCAATACGTGGGGTCAAACCTCCATTCTCCCTGTTTCGGCCAGTGGAAAAAGTCCACCACGATCACTGAGATCGGCAGGCCCAGCCGCTTGTACTCCCGCGCTACCTGCAGCAGCTCCTCCTGGGTCTGGTACCGGAGCTTGCACTGCCAAAAGCCCATGGCGTACTCCGGCATCATCGGCACCCTTCCGGTAGCGCCGGCATACGCCTCCTCGATCTCCGCCGGCGTATCTCCGGCTGTGATCCAGTAATCCATGCCCTTAGTGGACTCTGCCTCCCAGCTGGTGATGTTCGCTCCAAATACACACCGCCCCACCGCCGGGTTGTTCCACAAAAAGCCGTATCCCAGCGAAGACAGGGCGAAGGGAACGCTGGCCTGGGAATTTCGGTGGGCAAGCTCCAGATCCGCTCCCTTCAGATTTAAAAGCTCCTGCTGGTATTGGCCCATGCCATAAATCTTCTCATTTTTACCCCCCGCCTCAAACCGCACGGTTAAACGGTAATCCCCGCCTAAAATCGGCTTGAACTCCCGGGGCTCCACTTCCAGGGCGCTGCATGTTTTGGCAAACAAATCCTTTCTTGTCCTGGAGTATTCCTCCAATAAGAGCTTACCCTTTTGATTGTAGAAGGTGATCTTCCCGTACTTGCTCACCTCCGCACGGATTTTCCCGTTTTTTATCCTGGCTCCGTCTTCTGTAATCTCAATTTCCGCGCCGCATTCCGGAGCCTCCAGAAGCGCCCAGCTTTCCTTTGGCATTTCCGCTTCCTTTGTAGCCCGCACCCGAAGGCTGTTCGCTCCCCATGGCTCCAGCCACAGCTCCTCCGCGTCGTAGTGATACTTTAACCGGTTTCCCTCCTGCTGAAATACCGACATCCTTTCTGCCTCCTTGCTTTTTGATTTTTATCGTGCTTCCGCCTGCTGAAATTGAAAAGCCTCCTTTACAGGCTTTTCAAAAAATTCCCGTTCTCCTTCGGCACTGCTCTTTCCCGGCCTTACCCCTTGACCGCGCCGGCTGTCAGGCCGCTGATAATATATTTCTGCATAAAGATGAAAATTAACGCTACCGGGATAATGGTAACAACCGCGAACGCCGTCAGATAGCTCCACTTAGTGCCATACTGTCCCATAAAGTTAAAGATTCCCGCGGTAATGGGACGGTTGACCTGGTCCTGAATAAAGGTCATGCCGTAAGCCAGGTCGCCCCAGGCGTACAGGAAAGAGAAAATGGCGCACACCACCACACCCGGCAAGGCGATCGGGACAAAGATTCTCAAAAACGCGCTGAACCGGTTACAGCCGTCGATGCTCGCCGCCTCATACAGGGAATGCGGGATGGTCGACAGCGAGCTGTAGAAGATGAGCATGTTGTAGCCCGTGAACTCCCACGTCACGATGTTCCCGATACTGGCCAACAACACGCTGGGGGCGAGCACGTCGATGTCCGTGCCCAGGAAATCGTTCAACGAACCCACCAGGCCGTACTTCGCGCCATACACGAAACCCCAGATCAACGTCGACACCACAGCCGGCACCGCGTACGGCAGGAAGGTGGAGATGCGGAAGAACTTCGTGCCATGCAACTTCATCGAATCCAGCGCCAACGCCATCAAAGCCGACAGGCACAGCATGATCGGCACCTGCACGCACGTGAACAAAGCCACACGACCAACACTGCTCCAGAACTGGCCATCGCCCAACAGGCGCACGTAGTTCTCGAAGCCCACGAACTTGGTGCCGCCGATCATCTGCTTCTTGAAGAACGAAATATAGACGGCATACACGATCGGCACGATGAACACGAACACGAACACCACCGCAAAAGGCCACATGAACTTCCATCCACGCCAATCGGCCTTGTGCTTATTCACACGAGCCTTGCCCGAATGCACGGGCGCAGCTGCGATATCGGCTGAAGCCATTTCCAACCCCTCTCCTTCGAAGGTTGACCAAAATGTTTGCGTTATCATCATAACACTATCTGTAACATTGTCCAATCGTGTTGAGTACCGTGTTGAATTAAGGGTTCCTCAGTCACTCTGCTACAATGGTCACGAAAACAACGATGTTATCGTTAACGTAAGCGGCCTAAGATAAGCGCTGCAAACGAAACACCGACATTAATGAGTCAAGCGAGGGTGAAATGTCGAGGCCAACACAGGTGTCCATGCAAGACGTAGCGAAAGCCGCCGACGTTTCGCCACAGACAGTGTCCCGCGTGGCGAATGGCAGCGATGCGGTGAAACCCGAAACACGCCAGCGTGTCGAAGCTGCAATGGAGCGCCTTGGATATCGTCCGAATTATGCGGCCCGAGCCCTAAAGCACGGCCGCTTCCAGGATATCGGCGTGGTGATGTTCAACACCGCCACGTTCGGCAACGCCCGCATCCTTGATTCTATTGTGGCCAACGCGGCCGATGACGATTATTCAGTCACCATCCAGACCATGCGTCACGGTGCGGAACGCACGCTTTCCGCCGCCATCGATCACATGCAGCGTCAGCCGGTGGATGGTGTCATCGTAGTGCTGGAGGAACGCATCTCCGATTTCGTCGGATACAAGCCTCCGCGAGAACTTCCAGTCGTGCTCATCTGCGAATCCGCCGCCGACCACTGCCCCACTGTTGACGCCGACCAGTATGGCTGCTCGACCGCTATCGTCGATTACCTGATGAGCAAGGGACACAAGACCGTCTACCACATTGCCGGACCGTCCACCTCGCGTGCCGCCGAAAGCCGCGCCCGCGGTTGGCGAGAAGCGTTGGAACAAATGGGAGCACGCGTACCGAGCATGTATATCGGCGATTGGTGCGCGGATTCAGGCTACCAGGCCGGCGTGGCGTTGGCCCACGACCCCGACTGCACGGCCATCTACGCCGCCAACGACCAGATGGCGTACGGCGCAATGCTCGGGTTGCAGTCAGTGGGCAAGCGTGTGCCCGAGGATGTCAGCATCGTGGGCGTCGATGATTCGCTGGTCGATATGGTCCCGCGCTTGAACCTGACGACCATGAAGCTGCGCTTTGACGACATTGGCGCCACCGCCTTCTCCATGGTCCGCCGTCAATGCGAAGGCGAGAAGATACCGGTCGGCGTCAAAACCGTAATCCCGCCGGAACTGATTGAACGCGGTTCCGTGCTCGACATCAGCTGACGAGCGGCATGCGCTGGCATCCACTGGTACCTGCCAGTGATCCACCTGCCAGTGATTCATAGGCAACGCCAGGGCATTAGTCAGACCGACATGGCCCAACGGCTGGGCGTGTCACGTCGCTGGCTGATCGAATTTGAACACGCCCGAGTCCCCAATCCCGAATTCTCCACCATTCTCAGCGCCCTGACTGAGCTTGGCTTGTCGCTGGATGTCCGCAAAACCCCGCAGCCCGCCGAACTCTATGAATGGTGACACCATGAGCGAAAACACTCTCAATGCATAAGAAATCAGATCTTAAGCGGCACACGGGAAACGAATTCGCGCTTCTCGCCTGTTATTGGATCGGTGAATCGTAGCACACGCGCCACTAATTGCAGCGGCTGGCTGAAATCGTCGTAGGGGCGTGTCTGGATGCGCGGGTAGAAGTCGTCGCCCACGATGGGCAGGCCGAGCGAATTCATGTGGACGCGCAATTGGTGGGTTTTGCCGGTGCGCGGGTGGAGTGTGTAGCGGCAGATGGGGTGATTCCCCGGATGGGGACCACCCTCCGGCGCTTCGCGCCACCTCCCGCCAGCGGGAGGGAAACAGAGGTCGCCGCGCTCGATGAGGGTTTCGGCGTTGGCCAAACCCGGTTCCTCGAATGCGGCCATCGTGCCGTGTTCCTTGGTGATGTGCGATCGGCGCAGCAATGGGAACGGGCGTGGCGGTTCGACCTGCATGATCGTGCCGAATCGCGGGCCGCTGATCGGCCGGCAGGGTGCCAGGCATTCATAGATCTTGACGGCCTGCCGGTTCTGGAACAGCATCTGATACGCGCCGCGGCAGGCCGAATCCCGCACGAACACCAATACGCCGGCGGTCATGCGGTCCAATCGGTGCGCTGGCGTGATGTCCGGCTCCCCCAGCCGCTCACGCAATCGGATCAGCGCGGTCTGCCGATACCACATGCCGCGTGGCATGGTGGCCAGAAAATGCGGCTTGTCCACCACGATGATCCGCTCGTCCTCATACAGCACGTCCATCTCAAACGGAATATGAGGCTCGTCAATCACATACCGATGTGGCTTACTCAACGGTCACGGACTTGGCGAGGTTGCGGGGCTTGTCCACGTCGTAGCCCTTGAGCTTTGCCATGTCCATGGCGAACAGCTGCAGCGGCACCACGTCAACCAGCGGGCTCATCAGCGTTGGGCAGGCGGGGCGCCAGAACACCACGTCAGCGTACCGTTCCACATCCGGGTCGCCCTGCTCGGCCACGGCGATGATGTACGCGCCACGAGCCTTGACCTCCTCGATACCAGAGATCACCTTGGCGTGCAACACATTGCGGCCGCGCTGCGGCGGCACGATGAACACCACGGGCTCACCCTCGTCCACCAGCGCGATCGGTCCATGCTTGAGCTCGCCGGCCGCGAAGCCCTCGGTGAACGTGTAGGCGATTTCCTTGAGCTTCAACGCGCCCTCAAGCGCCACCGGGTAGCCCACGTGGCGGCCGAGGAACAAGAAGGAGTTGGCGTTCACCATGCGCTCGGCGGCCGCCTGGATGGTCTTGGGCTGGGTGTCGAGCACCCACTGAATCTTGCGCGGCATGTCTTTCAGGGAGTCAAGCACCTGATGAATCTCATCGCGGAACATCGCGCCCTTGACCTGCGCCAGATACAGGCCCAGCAGGTAGGCGGCGGTGATCTGCGCCACAAACGCCTTGGTGGATGCCACGGCAACTTCCGGGCCGGCGTGTGTGTAGAGCACGGCGTCGGATTCGCGCGGAATGGAGGCACCCTGCGTGTTGCAGATGGCCAGCACCTTGGACCCCTGTTCGCGCGCGTGGCGCAGGGCCATCAGAGTATCCATGGTTTCGCCGGACTGAGAAATGGCCACCACGAGCGTACGCGGGGTCAGAATCGGGTCACGGTAACGGAATTCGTGCGCGAGTTCGATTTCCACGGGGATACGCACCCAGTGTTCGATGGCGTACTTGGCTACCTGGCCGGCGTAGCTGGCGGTGCCGCAGGCCACGACGATGATTTTGTCGATGGCCTTGAAGTCGTGTTCGTCGATACGCACTTCATCAAGGGTGATGCCGCCATTCGCATCGAAGCGGCCAAGCAGGGTGCGCTGCACTGCGGCAGGGTCTTCGTGGATCTCCTTGTCCATAAAGGAATCCCAGCCGCCCTTTTCGGCGGCCGAAGCATCCCAATCCACGGTGTAGGTCTTCGGGTTTTCGACCACGTTGCCGTCGAAATCGGTGACGATGACCTTGTCGGCGGACACGCATACGGCCTGATCCTGGTCGACTTCCATGGCGCGCTTGGTGTAGGCCACGAATGCGGCGACGTCGGAACCGAGGAAGTTCTCCCCCTCGCCAAGGCCCACGACCAGCGGCGAATCATGGCGGGCTCCGACCACGATGTCCGGCTGGCGGCAGTCGGTGGCCAGAATGGTGAACGCGCCTTCAAGCATGCGGGCCATGCGGCGCACAGCCTTGAACAGGTCTGGCTTGCCTTCGTCCGCGATAATCTTGTCCACGATTTTGCCGAGCAGCTTAGCGGCCACCTCAGTGTCGGTGGCAGAGGCGAATCGGTAGCCTTCGGCTTGCAGGTCGAGACGCAGCTGAGAGGCGTTTTCGATGATGCCGTTATGGATGATGGCCACCTTGCCGTCCATGCTGGTGTGCGGGTGGGCGTTCACGTCGCTCGGCTCGCCATTGGTGGCCCAGCGCGTGTGGCCGATGCCCACCGTGGCAAGCGGCATCGGCTTACGCTCGATGTCTTCGACCAGGTTCTTCAAACGGCCGGCCTTCTTGCGCACGACCACCTTATCCATGCCGGGCGCGGTCAGCGCCACACCGGCCGAGTCATAGCCTCGGTATTCCAGACGTTCCAGGCCTTGCAGGCAGACCTCCAAAGGCTTGCCGCATGCCGTTTCAATATTTCCCGCGTATCCAACGATTCCACACATGGTTCACCAGCCTAGCGGACGATTATTGCGCAAAGCGAATCCAACCCGCCGCCTTTGCAGGATTGGAACATGCCCCTTCGTGAAAACCGTACACTGACTACCACTCAGCGTACGTTCTTCACGAGATGGGGGTGCGATTAGGCGTCGCAAAAAACGTACGCTGAGTTCATCAGCGTACGTTTTTGGAGCTGCAACAACGAACCTTCCTACAGCACGTGCTGCAAGAAGTCCTTAAACCTAGGCTCGGTGGGGTGGTCGATGATGTCGGGGCCGCCCTTTTCTACGACTACGCCGCCGTCCATGAACACGATCTGGTCGGCGACTTCGCGGGCGAAGCCGATTTCGTGGGTCACGCACACCATGGTCATGCCTTCCTTGGCCAAGGAACGCATGACGTTGAGCACTTCACCCACCAGTTCGGGGTCAAGGGCGGAGGTCGGCTCATCGAAAAGCATGATCTCCGGCTTCATGGCCAGAGCACGGGCAATGGCCACACGCTGCTGCTGACCACCTGACAGCTGGGAGGGGTAATAGTCCATGCGATCGCCCAGACCGACGCGCTGAAGCTCGGCCACGGCCAGGTCACGGGCGGCTTTCTTGGACTGGTGCTGCACATGAATCGGGGCTTCCATCACGTTTTCCAGCGCGGTCATGTGCGGGAACAGGTTGAAGCGCTGGAACACCATGCCGAGGCGAGAACGCTGTGCGGCGATCTCCTTATCGTCCAGGGTCTGCAGCATGTCCTGGCCGTTTTTGGTCACGTGCTTGTAGCCGATGAGTTCGCCGTCCACCTCGATGGAACCGCCGGTCAGGGTTTCCAGCTGGTTGATCAGACGCAGGAACGTGGACTTGCCGGAACCGGAGGGCCCCAGAATCACGGTCACAGTGCCGGGCATAACGGTTAGATCGATGCCCTTGAGCACATGCAGCGGCCCAAACGCCTTGTGCACCTGCACGGCCTTGACAGCAGGAATCACGGAACCGTCAACCGCCTTGCGCACGACCGGAGCGGAGTTGGTGATGTCGTTCGTAGTCATAATTCTCGCTCCCGCCTTACGCATTCAGCCCAGCGAAGGTGGTCTGATTGATTTTGTTCACATCGTCCTTCGGCTCGCCGTCAGACTTGCCGGGGTACGGCGGATCGTATGGCGGCTGCTTGCCCTTGGTGCCCACCGGGCGGGCGTTGAAGCCCTTGCCGAAGTGCGCCTCAAGGCGGGACTGCACAACCATCAGAATGGAGGTGATCAGCAGGTACCAGAAGCAGGCCACGAGAAGCAGCGGAATCGGCTTGTAGATACGGTTGGCGATGGCGTTGGTGGCGAACTGCAGTTCGAGGGTGAACGGCACGGCGGTGACCAGCGAGGTGGTCTTCAGCATGCCGATGGTCTCGTTGCCGGTGGGCGGGATGATGATGCGCATAGCCTGCGGCAGCACGATGCGGCGCATGATGAGCGTGCGGTTCATGCCCAATGCCTTGGCCGCCTCGGTCTGGCCGGGGTCCACGGCTTCAAGGCCGGCACGCACGATTTCGGACAGGTAGGCGGCCTCGTTCAGAGCCAAACCAATCCATGCGGCGTTGAATGCGGTGACCACCACGTTGGAGTCGATGCTCCAGAACTCCACCGAGGTGAACGGAATGCCGAGGCTAATCTTGGGAATCAGCACGGCGAACAGACCCCAAAAAATGAGCTGCGTGTACACAGGCGTGCCGCGGAAGAACCAGATGAAGAACCAGCTGACGCCGCGCAGCACCGGATTGATGGATTTGCGCATGATGGCGAGAATCACCGACAGGATGATCGCCACGACCATGGAGATCACGGTAAGCTCCAAGGTATAGCGAATGCCTTCAAGCACGTTCTCGTTGAACAGGTACTTCCAGACGGTGGGCCAATCCAGTCGCGGATTGGTAATCAAGCCTTGAATGAGCATCGCGGCGAGCAGTACCACGATCACTGCGGCCACAATCGGGCCGGGGCGCTTGACCGGCAACGCCTTGATGCGGTTGGGGATGTTCAGCCCCTCACCGTCGACTTCTTTCTTCGCCATAATCTGGTTCCTTGGATGTGTTAGGCAGCCTGAACTGCAAGTTGCAACTAGCGTTGAACCTTAGTGCACGAATGGGGCGACTGTGTTACAAACAGTGCGCCCCATTCGAATTTTCGCGACAGCTTGTCGACTATTCGACGGCCGGGTTGATTTCGGCCTTGTCCAGTGCGCCGGATTCGACGCCCCAGTGCTGGAGGATCTTAGTGTAGGTGCCGTCGTCCATGAGCTTTTGCATGGCCTTCTGCACGGCTTCGGCGGTCTGGGAATCGCCCTTCTTGATGGCGATGGCGTTCGGCACTTCATCGAAGTCCTCGCCGAGCTGTTCCAGCTGACCATCGGTCTGGGCGATGGCGTAGCCGACAACCGGGGAATCGGCGAAGAAGACGTCGGCCTTGCCGGTCACCACAGCGGTGGTGGCGTCGGTCTGCTGCTTGGAGGACTGGATGGTGATGTCTTTCTTGCCGTCCGCCTTGCACTGCTTGGCGGTCTTGTTGATGGCCTCTTCCTCGACGGTGCCGGTCTCGACGGCAACGTTCAGACCGCACAGGTCGTTCTCATCGACGTTCTTGGGGTTGCCTGTGGCCACTGCATAGCCCATGCCTGCGGTGAAGTAGGAGACGAAGTCGACGGATTCCATGCGCTCCTTGGTGATGGTGAAGGCGGCGATGCCCAGATCGTACTTGGAGCCGATGGCCGGAATGATCGTATCGAAGTTGGAGGAGACGATTTCGGTCTCGAGACCGAAGATGTTGCCCATGGCGCGGGCGAGATCCATGTCGTAGCCGATCTGGGTCTTGCCGTCGGCGTCGAGGAATTCGGCCGGGGCGTAGGAGGGGTTGGTGCCGATGGTGAGCTTGCCGTCCTTGGTCACGGATTCAGGCAGCAGTGCGGCGATGGTGTCATCCTTCTCCACGGAGCTGACATCGTAGCTGGTGATGGTGGCGGCATCGGAGCCCTTGGCGGAATCCGTACCGGCATCGGCCTTGTCGGAGGTGCCGCAAGCGGCGGTGGCGAACAGCATGGCCGAGCTCAGTGCAATGGCCATAATGGACTTCAGTTTGGTGGACTGCATAATCGTTTCTTCTTCTCTCTTACGCCGCTTCAACGGCAACGATCAACGGTTAAGCATATTTATACACTACAGTGCATACATATACAAAAAGACTCCCGTCGCAGGGCAACGGGAGTCTTCATAGTAACCGAAACTACTCGATGGACGGGTTGATCTCGGCCTTGTCGACGGCGCCGGAAGAGACGCCCCACGTGTCGAGGATCTTCTTGTACGTGCCATCATCCATCAGCTTCTGGATGGCCTTCTGTACGGCCTCGGCGGTCTTGGAATCGCCCTTCTTGACGGCCACGGCCTCAGGGGTCACACCAACGTCCTCGCCGAGGGCCTCGAGCGTATCACCGGTCTGCTTGATGGCGTAGCCGGCAACCGGCGTATCGGCGTAGAAGATATCAGCCTTACCGGAAGCCACGGCGGTGGTCACATCGGTCTGCAGCTTGGAGGACTGGATGTCGATGGCATCCTTACCGTCCGCCTTGCACTGCTCGTTATCCTTGTTGACTTCCTCTTCCTGGGTGGTACCGGTCTGCACAGCCACCTTCACGCCGCACAGGTTCGAGGAGTCGACCTTGTTCGGGTTGCCCTTCTGCACCACGAACGTGGAACCGGCCTTGAAGTAGGTCACGAAGTCCACGGCCTCCATGCGTTCCTTGGTCACGGTGAAGGAGGAGATGCCGATGTCGTACTTGGAGCCGACGGACGGGATAATCGAATCGAACGTGGAGGAGACGGTGTTTTCCTTCAGTCCGAACACTGCGGCCAGCGCCTTGGACAGGTCGACATCAAAGCCGACCGGGGTCTTGCCGTCCTCGGCCAGGAACTCGGCCGGGGCATAGGAAGTATCGGTGCCGACGGTCAGCGTGCCGTCGCCGGCCACGGAATCGGGCAGCAGTGCGGCAATCTCGTCGTCCTTCTGGATGCTGCTGGTGTCGAAGCCTTGAATCGAAGTGCTGGACGAGTCCTTGGATGAATCGCCGCTCTTGGATGCGGTGTCGGTGCTGTCAGTCGTGCCACAGGCCGCCACGGCGATCAGCATGGCCGCGCTCAGGGCGGCGGCCGCAGCGGATTGTATTCCCTTGCTTAGAGACATTGGATTTCCTCTCTCCGGATAGTCAGCTGGGCGGGTATGTTTCCCAGATGGTTCCAGAGCGTAGGAGTGCAATGCTACGGAAGCGTTAATCGTGGGCGAAATGACCCACAACGCGGACATCCTACTCTTGGCTCCCCTCCGGAGGGGAGCCAAGGGGCGGAACTAGTGGCGCATGTTGGCGTAGCGCATGGCGCGTAGGGCTTCGCGCTTGTCCTGCTCTTCGCGCAGGGCCTGGCGCTTGTCGAATTCCTTCTTGCCTCGGGCCAGCGCGATCTCCGCCTTGACGCGACCGTCCTTGAAGTACAGGCTCAGCGGCACAATCGTGTATCCCTTGGCTTCGATGCCGCGGGCGAGCTTGGTGATCTGCAGTCGGTGCAGCAGCAGCTTGCGCTTGCGCTTGGGCGCATGGTTGTTCCATGTGCCGTTCAGGTATTCGGGGATGTTCGCGCCCTCCAGCCACATCTCGCCACGGCGGTCGATGGAGATGAACGCCTCGGACAGCGATGCGCGGCCTTCGCGCAACGACTTGACCTCGGTGCCGGTCAGGGCCAGCCCTGCCTCGTACTTGTCTTCGATGGCATAGTCATGCCGGGCCTTCTTGTTCTGGACGATGAGTTTCTCACCGGTTTCCTTGGGCATGTCTCCTCCTTTCGTGGGCAATAACTCGTGAGTAGCAACTCGTGGGTAGCAACGCAACATCCGACGATATCACGGACCGGCCTCGAATACGAAAAAGGGTTCCTCTTCAAGAGGAACCCTTCAACCGCATATATCGGCCGAACCAACCGGTCAGTGGACGAACCAGTACTGACCCAAATTGGTCAGCGTGCGGTAGTGCATGTTCCACGGACCACCCCAGTTCATTTCGGAGATCTGGAATGTGCCGTCGCCATACACGGCTTCAACCACGGCAACATGGCCCCAGGTACCGTCGGCACCGTCCTGACCAGGCAGGAAGGAGAGTGCGGCGCCGACCTGAGGGTTGTGGTCCACGCGCAAGCCGTACGAGGGGGCGCTGCGCCACCAGTCGCCGCCATTGCCGAGATAGGACGGCGTGCCAATGCCCATCTGCCTACGGCGTTCATACGCCCAATACGTGCACTGGCCGGCGGTATAGGCGTTGCCGTAATCACCGTTCGACGTGCCTTGGCCGCCGACGCTGGGGGCGGGGGCGGGGGCCGGCGCCGGAGCCGGAGCCGGAGCCGGAGCGGGCGCCGGAGCGGGGGTCACCGGAGTGGACGGCGTGCCGCCCTGGTTACCGGTATCCACCCGGTTGGCGGCGTCCTGCTGCTCCTTCTGGAACTGACGATTGTAGGAATCGACCTGGGAGGCGATCAGTACGGTCTGGGCCGCCTGCTTGGCGGATTGGGAATCCAGACTGTCGATCATGGAAGACAGTTCGTCACGCCTTGCTTCGCCTTCCTGGCGCAGCTTATCCAAAGCGTCACGTTCGCTTTGCGCGGTTTCGGCGGCGGTCTGTGCGGAAGCGGCCTTCTCATCGGCCTGGGTCTTGAGCACAGCGATCTGCTTTTCGATGGCCGCCAAGCGCTCGCCACGATTCTTCGACGTGCTCAGTGAGGTCGCGGCGGAGGAAGCCGCATTCGCCTCGTTGCGGGACAACGCGTCCCGGGACTGCATGGAATTGACGAAGTCCTGTGTGCTGGTGGCACCCGTCACCACGCTCATCACGTCGGAAGCATTCGAGCCGTGCATCTCGTCACGGGCCAGCTGGGCCACGGCGGCGTGCGCGTCATCGTAGTCCTTGCCGGTCTGCTTGATCTGCTCCTCAAGCGTCTCCTTGTCTTTCTGCGCGGCGGAAAGACGTCCGGATGCGGCATCGGCCTCGTCCTGAGCGGTGGCGGCATCCTCGTTGGCCTGTGTGACCTTGGCCTGCGCGGCGACAATCTTGTTGTTGGTCAGATCGTCCAGCTCAAGTACCTTATTCGCCAGGTCCTGGCTGGCACCGGCCAGCTGCTGCTTGAGTTCGGCCTCGCGCTGTACCGACGCGGCGTGCTGGTTCTGCGCATTGATCAGGTCGGAATAGGTGTCTGCCTGGGCAGGCTGTGCCGAGCTGAACGCCAGACCTCCCACACAGGCTGCGGCGGCCACCAGTGCCGCCAGTGCGGGCTTGATCACACGTACGTTCGTCATATGTGAATAGTCCTTTCGCTCACTTAAGCCAATACCATAACATGCGAACCTGAGAGGCTCGCACACGATGTCATCACATTTCTCGCGGGTAAGCCGGTCGCGTTACGCCCTCAAATAACGCCGCAACGAGATGGTTGAAGCGATGATGGACAGCAGTATCGCGCCCACAACCAGGAACGGCGATATCACCAGTACCGTGAACTGATTCACATAAGGAATCCATGTAACGGATTTCGCCAGCCAGCCGGTGACGAACACGTTGACGATAGCCGAAAGCATCAGGCACGAGAGCACCGAGCCGATCAGCGAGGCGATGGTGCCCTCCAGAATGAACGGCAGACGAATCGTCCAGTTCGAGGCACCCACGTACCTCATGATTTCGGTTTCGGTTCGTCTGGATGCGGCGGACATACGAATGGTGGTTCCGGTCAGCAGGATGGCGACCACCACCATCACGCCGGCGAGCACAGCCGTAACCGCCGTGGCTCGGTTGAGCACGGCGAACACCGGGTCGAAGATCTGGCGCTGATCGGTAACGTCTTCCACACCCTCCTTGCCAGAGAGCACTTCGGAGACCACCTGATATTTGGTGGGGTCCTTGAGCTTGAGCCAGAGGGAGTCCTGCATATCGTCCGCGGTCAGCGTACGGCCTTGGAATTCACCGTTCGGGTACTGCTTGGTGAAGGTGTTGTCGTAGAAATCCTGCTTGCTGACATAGTCGATGTTGGAGACCACGTCGTTGAGTTCGTCGCGAATGGTTTTCTGCAGTGCCGTGATCTCATTGGCTGAGGGCGATTTGCCGGAAGCGCAGTTCGCGGATTGGCTGGTGCCGTCGGGGCATAGCCACACCACGACCTCGACCTTGTCGTACCAGTCGCCCTTGGCTTTGGTGATCTGCGCCTGAGTAAGCACCGAAGCGCCGATGAACAGGAATGAGATGAAGGTGACCAGCGTCAGCGACAGCAGCATCGACAGGTTACGGGTGAGGTTGGCCCACGTTTCGGACAGAATGAATCGTGCTCGCATATGATCCCCCTTACTCCTTCGCGCCCTCAGCGGGTTGATCGTCGGATGTTTGGTCTGCGGCGGACTGCTCGTCAGCAGGCTGCTCGGCGGCGGACTGCTCGTTGGCCGGCGGTGCGGGCGGTTCCGGCGGTGCGGGCGGCTCCGGCGGGGCCGGCGGCTCGGCGGTGGATGACACGGACGTATCGGCAACCGCGGCGGTCGCGGCGGACTCGTCCTTGAACGGGTCGAACGCCTGGGTGCTTTCCAGGGCGGCGGCCTGCTCGTCCAGCGGAATGCCCTTGCCCCAGGTCAGCGTGTCTTCCAGCGGCGCAAACGTCTCGCCATAGCGGCCGGTGCGGCCGGAATGCACGGAATTGGCCAAACGGGCGATGCCTTCAGACGGCTCGTCACTGCCCTCGATGGCCTTGGTCGCCGCCGCCAGCACATGATGGGCGGTGTCGGACTTGGCTTCGACTTCGGCATCCGGGAAGAACAGGGCGGAATCGTAGGAGCCATGAGCCTCGTCACGCACGATCTTGCCGTTGTGCAGTTCGACCACGCGCTTGCGCATCGAGTTGACGATCTCTTCGTTATGCGTGGCCATGACGATGGTGGTGCCGGTGCGGTTGATGGCGGCCAGCACTTCCATGATGCCCAGCGAAGTGGTCGGGTCGAGGTTGCCGGTGGGCTCGTCGGCCAGCAGAATCTGCGGGTGATTCACGTAGGCGCGGGCGATGGCCACACGCTGCTGCTCGCCACCGGAGAGCTCATGCGGATAGTTCTTTTCCTTGCCGGTGAGTCCCACGGTATTCAGCACCTTGGGCACCAACGATTTGATGGTGGACCGCCGCGTGCCGATCACCTCAAGGGCGAACGCCACGTTCTCCCATACGGTTTTGTTATTGAGCAGCTTGTAATCCTGGAACACGAAGCCCAGCGAACGGCGGTACTGCGGCACTTGACGGTTGGTGATGCGCCGCAGATCGTTGCCGGCCACGCGAATCTCGCCGCTGGTGGCCTCCTCCTCGCGCAACAGCAGGCTCAAGAGCGTGGTCTTGCCGGAGCCGGACGCACCCACAAGGAACACGAAATCACCGCGTTCGATATCGAGGTTGATGTCGTCAAGCGCCGGTCGGGTGCCTTTGGGATAGATCTTGGACACATTGTCCAGTGAGATCAGTGCCATAATGCTGTTTACTCCTCGGTTTCGGCGGCGCGGCGCTGTTCATGGCGCCAGCGGATGCCGGCCTCGATGAACGCGTTGATGTCGCCGTCGAACACGGCCTGAGTCTGGCTGGTTTCGTAGCCGGTGCGCAGGTCCTTGACCATCTGGTAGGGGTGCAGCACGTAGGAGCGCATCTGATCGCCCCAGCTGGCCTTGATATCGCCGGCGAGCTCCTTCTTCTTCTTGGCCTCCTCCTCGTGGCGCAGCACGAGCAGTCGGGACTGGAGCACGGCCATGGCGGAGGCGCGGTTCTGAATCTGCGAACGCTCATCCTGCATGGTCACCACGATGCCGGTGGGAAGGTGGGTGATGCGCACGGCCGAGTACGTGGTGTTCACGCCCTGGCCGCCGGGGCCGGAGGAGCAGTAGGTGTCCACGCGGATGTCCGTATCCGGAATGTCGATGTGATCGGTGGCCTCGACCAGCGGCACCACTTCCACGGCGGCGAAGCTGGTCTGGCGGCGACCCTGGTTGTCGAACGGGGAGATGCGCACCAGACGGTGGGTGCCGCCTTCCACGGACAGTCGGCCGTAAGCGTAGGGGGCGTCCACCTGGAAGGTGGCGGACTTGATGCCCGCCTCTTCGGCGTAGGAGGTGTCCATGACCTTGGCCTTGAAGCCGTTACGCTCGCAGTAGCGCAGGTACATGCGCAGCAGCATCTGCGCGAAGTCGGCCGCGTCGACGCCGCCGGCACCGGAGCGGATGGTCACCACGGCGGAACGTTCGTCATATTCGCCGTCAAGCAGGGTCTGAATCTCCATCTGGTCGAGATCCTTCTGGATCTCGCCGATTTCGCTTTGCGCCTCGTCCAGAGAGTCCTGGTCGCCCTCCTCGTGGCCGAGTTCAACGAGCGTTTCCACATCGTCGATGCGCTGGGAGGCGGAGTTCAGACGCTTCAGCTGCGATTCCGCGGCGGACAGCCGGCTGGTGATCTTCTGGGCGTTTTCCGGATCATCCCACAGGCCCGGGGCCGCGGCCTGCGTTTCGAGATCCTTGATATCGGCCTTGAGCCGGTCGACGTCCAGCGCCTTGGCGATGGATTCGTATTTGGCGCGGGCTTCGCCGATCGCCTGGGTAAAGTCAAATTCTGCCATCGTGGTTTACCTTACTGTTGATTCTTTGAGATTCTTTGGGAAGTCACGTCCTTGTTGACAGCCTTCGCACATTCCTCTGGCGTTGGCGGGCATTGCCGCGCCACACACGCATCCGCCTGCAATCCATGCTGCCAGAAGGTTCCGGGCCTGCCTTGCCGATAGCCGGCCGGGCGACCTCACAAATCCTTCGCATCAGACGTGTTCAACTGCGGGCACGAATATGCGAAGGCAACGTCAAAGCCCCGCGTAAATCGCCGGGATGATCAGGGAGCCGAGCATGGCCACAGCTATGACGACACACACCACACGCACGATGGTGCGGCGGCGGTTCTCACGCTGCTGTCGGCCGTCCTGATAGTTACTCACGAGACCAATAGTGTACTCACCGCTTACGACCGCAGGACTTGCCGCCGACGCCAGCCCTGCCGGCGGCCCCCCACGGCCCTTTCCTTTGCGCTTTCAGCTCCGCCAGATGGTGTTTCATGGCCACCAGCATGATGTGCGAATCCTCAAGGCCCAAGTGGCGTTCGTTGTGGGCGGAATCAAGCGCGCCCTGACGTTTGGCGTAGGCGTCGAGCGTGTTGTCTCCGTAAGGATGCTCGTTGGTGGGTACCGCGCCGGGGTCCCACTGCCGGCTCATCGGCAGGGTATCGATGATGGTGATGCGCCCGGCACGGTAGCTTTCCGCGTATCCGGCGACGTTCAGCATGAACCAGCTATGTTCGAAGGTGGCGTTATGCGCCACGTACGGCTGCTGGGTAAGCCGCGCGAGCAGGCCGGCCTGGGCTTGGGGCCATTCGTCGAAGAGTCGGTACCCGGCCTCGCTGCTGCGGCCGCGTACATCGATGCCGGTGAGTTTGGCGATGAGGGCGTTGCCGAGCGCCGCGTTTTCCGGCGGCACGCCAAAAGCGAGACGGGACTGGCCGTAGGCGTCGCCGGCGGCGTAATAGCCCTGCTCATAGGCGTATGTCTCAGGTTCGCCGGCCGGGCGCGGACTGGCCATGTTCATGAACTCGAAGCCGACGTCGATGATGTAGTCACGCGCCGGATCGATGCCGGTGGTTTCGATGTCGATGCCCATCACCGCGTCCACGTCGCGGCCGGGCAGATAGGCGTCGCGCCAGTCGGGCTTGGGATGGTGGCCGGTAGCGTTGCCAGACGAGGCGGCACCACCCGGCAGAGCGGCACCACCCGGCGAAGTCGCGCCGGAGAGATTGGCGCGGGCCATCGCCGCATCGCCCGCCCGCTTCTGGAAGCGCTGGGCCTTACGTCGTTCGGCGCGTGCGTCAAGAATCGCCGCCGTACGGTCTTGGATATCGTCCAAGGCGACTGTTGTGGGGAACTTGACATCGCTGTTTTCGGCAGCAGTGTTTCCGGCAGATGTGCCACCGGCTTCGCCGCTCAGATCCAGCATGCCTTGGTCATCGTTCGACGGGCCGCTGCCGGAGTACGGCCTGAGCACGGCAACGGTAGTCCTCCCCCGCCGTTCGCGACTGACCGCCCATAGGTGTTGCTGTTCGCCCAGACGCAACAGCGTGTTGATGTTGTCGTTGAGCCGACGATTGGCGTAGGCGAGCGCGCGAGGCAGACGATAGGAGCCGATGAACCGGTCGAAATCGGTCATGAATGCGCTGTTGCATTGGGCGATGATCGATTCCAGACGCTCGCGTGTGGCGTAGTCGGCCTTCAATGCGTCGTGGATGGACTGTGGGGTGGATTCCGGTATTGTGCCGACGCCATGCGCCAGGTCCAGAGAACGCACCCAGTCCCAGTCGATGGTGGTGCCATCGGCGTCCTTGGGCATGGACGCCGCCCATTGGGGAATGTCTCCCTTGGCGGCGTCGAACCATGCACGGTCGGTCATAGTGCGAAACCGAGCTCTTCAGCGGCCTCGGTGGGCACCGGGTCTTCGCACCAGTAGTCCTCGAGGTTCTCGTTGGTGGTCAGCGAACGGATTTCGGCGCGATCGATATACAGTTCGCCGCTCAAATGATCGGTCTCGTGCTGGAAGATGCGTGCGGGCCAGCCGTGCAACGGCTCGCTGTGGTGCTTGCCGTCTTCATCATCCCATTCGGCGGTGATGTCGAGCCAACGCTTGCGCACGGCCTGGTATCCGTCGAAGCTCAGGCAGCCTTCGTAGAACGAGGCGGTTTTGTCGCTGGTGGGTTTGTAGCTCGGATTGATGATCACGTGGAAGGGGAATTCCGCGATTTCGCGCGGATCATCCTCGTCGTCGCGCACGTGGTCTTCGACCACGGCGAGCGCGAGCCCCAAGCCGATCTGGGTGGCGGCGAGCCCCACGCCGGGCGCCTCCAGCATGGTGGTGTGCATCGTATCGATGAGTTTGGCGAGCGTACGCTTGGAAAGCTGGCCATGGTAGGCCACCGTCCGTTGGCGCAACACCGGTTCGCCGGCCTGCACGATGGGCAGGAGCTTCTCCTTGCCGCCGGTTTTGATGAGTTGTTCGACATCACGGTTGAGTTCGAGGTCGACTTTGGCGTTCTTTCCAAACATTGCTTTTCCTTAGGGAAGGGTGCTACAGCGCGAGTTCTTCGGCGACGATCTTGGCGAGGCGGGTGCAGACTTCGTCGGCGTAGGCCTGGGTGGCGGCTTCGGCCATCACGCGTACGAGCGGTTCGGTGCCGGAGGGGCGCAGCAGCACACGGCCGGTGTCTCCCAGCAGTTCCTCCTCACGGGCCACGGCATCCTGGATGCGCTTGTTGGTGGAGGCGGCCTTCTTGTCCACGTTCGGCACGTTGATGAGGGTCTGCGGCAGCTGCGGGAAGTCGGCGGCGAGCTCCTTCAGGCTCTTGCCGGACTTGACGACCTCGTTGCACAGGGTCAGTGCGGTCAGGGTGCCGTCGCCGGTGGTGGCGAATTCGCGGTTGATCACGTGGCCGGACTGCTCGCCGCCGAGCGAGTAATCGCCCTTGAGCATTTCCTCAAGCACGTAACGATCGCCCACGGCGGTTTCCACGGTCTTGATGCCCATATCTTTCAGGGCGAGCTTCAGACCGAGGTTGCTCATCACGGTGACCACGAGGGTGTCGTGGTTGAGCTTGCCTTCGCGCTGCTTGGCGCGGGCCAGAATGCCCATGATCTGGTCGCCGTTGATCATGTTGCCGTCTTCGTCCACGGCGAGACAACGGTCGGCGTCGCCGTCGAAGGCCACGCCCATCACGGCATCGGTGGCCTTGACCATGGCCTGCAGCTGCTCGGGGTGGGTGGAACCGGCGTTCTTGTTGATGTTGTAGCCGTCCGGCGAGGCGTTGATCACGATTACATCCGCACCGGCACGGCGCAGGGCTTCGGGAGCCACCACGGAAGTGGCGCCGTTGGCGCAGTCGGCCACGATCTTCAGTCCCTTGAGCGGCTTGGGCTGGGTTTTGTCATCGTTCAGCGGAGCGATGGTGGCCACCAGATGATCGATGTACAGGTTGGTGGCAGTGGTCTGGTCGTGGCTCACGCGGCCCACGCCGGCACCGGTCGGGCGGTCCCAGTCCTGGCCGAGCACGGCCTCGATGTCGTCTTCCTTCTGGTCGGGCAGCTTGAAGCCGCCGCGTGCGAAGAACTTGATGCCGTTGTCGGGCATCGGGTTGTGGGAGGCGGAGATCACGGCACCCATCTCAACGTTGAGCACGCTGGTCAGGAACGCGATGCCCGGGGTCGGGATGATGCCTGCGTCGATCACGTCGAATCCGCCGGCGGCCATGCCCGCAGACAGGGCGGAAGCCAGAAAATCGCCGGACACACGGGTGTCACGACCCACGAGCGCGCGGCGGCGCCCCTCAGGCTGATCGTCTTGGGTGCCGGCGTCGCCGAGCACACGCACGGCGGCATCGCCCAAATCCAACGCCAGACGTGCGGTCAAATCCCTATTGGCCAGTCCTCGAACACCATCGGTTCCAAACATCTTCGGCATATGAAGTTCCACTCCTTGTATCGCGTTACCCGCACCATCGTAGTCGTTGTGCTCCACCCTAGGACCCGACTCGGCAAAAAACCGCCACGGAATCTGCTCCAGAACCGGAAATCAGCATTCAACAGCCGCAATGGCATCACCCACAAACCCGCATATTCATCTTGTTCGGCGGATGAATGATGAGATACATTCGTTAGCGGGCATGCCGGGCGGACCGATGCACTCCGGCACGGGAACGAAGCCATCGCACTAGTAAGAACGGGCCGGCAAACGCGCCTGTAAACAATACAGCGGCAAATACGACGAACGGAACTACCCAGCGTACATCGATAACCGGCAAAGCAACACCAAACAGAACGACGGCGAGGAACACGCTGAGCCATGCGATGAGCATGCCCAACGGCATCTCCTCTACCGGGGTGGTCTCGGCCATGAATGCAACGATCTATTACTCCGATGTTGTGGTCAGTATGTGCGGCAGTTGCTCGTCGCGGTTGAGGAAAGAA
>OIWP01001884.1_pt1 | contig 23761 bp, 22 predicted proteins | sample 1587661 | NCBI WGS metagenome assembly OIWP01 (sample SAMEA3888899, study PRJEB22519) | human gut metagenome | biome: human gut; feature: human-associated habitat; material: faeces | place: Denmark | collected 2010 | reverse complement strand
AGCAGAGCAGAGCAGAGCAGAGCAGAGCAGAGCAGAGCAGAGCAGAGCAGAGCAAGTAAAACTCTGCCCTTTTGTGCTGTTCAAAAAAGATATCAAAACGCTTTTAAGTCATGGGTAGCCATGTCTTGAAAGCGTTTTTTTATTTAAATTTGAAGCCGTTAAGGCGGATAAAATAAGGAGGAAAAGTTATGAAAAAACGATTGTTATCGGCAATATTGTCATTTTGCATGCTGTTGACAATGGCGCCGACGGTCGCGTTTGCGGCAGATGGGGATGATGAAGCCGCTAACACCATATCGTTAGCCGATGCGACTGAAACATCCGGCACGAGTACAACGATAAAAGATATCTATCAAAATGAATGGACTGTTACAACAGCGGAAAATTGCATCACGATGGAGCAGGGAGACAATAAAATTACTGCGACACTGGATAATGATGTGCTGACGGTCGCTGGCACGGGTGCAATGCCGGTGCTGAACAATTCGACAGAAACAGAAAATATTTCGGCCGGTGCGGGAACTTACCCTTGGGCTAATTTGAAGGATAGCATCATAAAGATTGTAATCGGCGATGGAGTTACCAGCATTGGTAGCAAGGCATTTATTGCATATACAAATGTGACTTCCGTAAACATCGGAAAGGATGTATCTGAAATTGGTGTTGGCGCGCTTTCTCAGCTTTCATCCTGTACCACATTTAACGTATCCTCTGAAAATAGCAATTTTACGACAGATACTACAGGAGCTCTTTTTGACCATTCAAAGACAAAGCTGATTGCGTTCCCCTGTGGTTCTTCTGCTACGACGTATGAAATTCCGGATACGGTAACGACAATTTCCTATGGTGCATTTTCAAGGGCTGCGTCATTGAAAACAATCACAATTCCCGAAAGCAGCTCCCTATCGACTATTGGTTATGGCGCATTTGCATTTACAACTGCGTTGGAAAAGGTTAATTTGATTCCTGCCAGTGTAACAACCATTGGCGACATACCGTTTTCAAAGAGCGGAGTAAAGTATATTTACTGCGCTGATAAGGGCACAAAGGATCGCATCCAAAACAAAGTAAATGGCCAGCTGGTTGATGTTTTGCTTCCAGACGAGACACCGGCCATTGAATTTACAGAGAATGGATATACTTATCGAATTGATGATGGCAAGGCACTGCTTGTATCGGCCCCTAAAAATGTGGCAACGTCAACTGTTCCAAGTAAAGTTACTTGTCAGGGAGCAACCTATCCTGTTACTGGGATTTGGAAGGGTGCCTTTGCAATCAGTCTGGATTGGAGAGAGGCAAACAGTAGCAAAGATAAACGGAATGAAGTGATAACTTCCGTTGATTTACCAGCTTCTGTTACGCAGATCGGTGAGCGAGCTTTCTACTTCTGCAAGAATCTGTCAAAGATCACGATTCAGGCAAATACAGTGAGCATAGATAAGCTTGCTTTTGCAACACAAAATACAAGTGGTACAACTGTGGATTTTTCCGCTGTGACAACACTTCAGAGCAATAGCACTGATAAATGGGCTGGTGTAAAAACGGTGATTCTCAACAATGAGGACCAGCTTGACACCATAAAATCCAATGTCAACCCCAATACCGTTGCTGTTATCGGGAACAGCAACTGGGTTATGGGCTCTGATGGTAACTGGACAGAACAGCCAAAAAAAAATCTGACTGCGACAGTTAATAACATCACTTGGACATTTGATGCGGTGGGTGGAAAAGCAACGTTGACGGCTTATTCATCCAAAGAGGCTACAAGTGTGACCGTTCCGTCGACCCTTACAACGGAGGATGGAGTCACATATACAGTTACTGAGCTTGGCAGAGGACTTTTTGGATGGGATGGTGATTGGGACGCAGACGATCACTACAATACATCCATCAAAAGCGTTGTGATTCCGAAAACAGTTACGACGATTGGAGCGGATATGTTCCGCTATTCCAAAAATTTGGAGAGCGTGAAGATTCAAGGCGAAAGCATCACATTTAAAAGTGGGCGGACATTTTCAGGTACAAGCTCTCTGAAAGTATTGGACATGTCTGCTGTAAAAGCTATCACATTTAATCCTGATATTGACACTAATTCTAAGAAGGTCACCTCATATTTTTCCAATATGGGTTCCAACAACAAGTCACCAGCAGTTATTTATGTGTCTTCCTCTGCTATTATGAGTGCAGTAGAAGCACATAGATCTTCTGGTTATCTGACCTATGCAGTAACCAACGGCGGCACGCTTAAAAATCCGCCGACGAGCAACACAGAACTGGCCACGCCTGTTAAGGCCGGCTACACCTTCGCCGGTTGGTATGAAAGTGCAGATTTCTCCGGAAACGCTGTAACTGCCGCTCCGACAGCGGGCAAGACCTACTACGCAAAGTGGACTGAAAAGGCTACTCCTGCAATCGCTATCAAGGCAGCCCCATCCACCCTTACCGGCGGCGGCTCGGTTGAGCTGACGGTTTCCGATGTCCCGACCGAGGGCCAGCTCGCTGTCACCTGTGACAACGACATCAAGGTAACCGAAAAGGACGGCAAGTATACCGCACAGTTGCCGAATGCAACGAAAGACTACACTTTCACTGCAAAATATACCGGCACGGACAATTACAACGATGTAGAAAAGACTTGCGTAGTTAAGGTCACTCGTAAGAGCAGTCATTCGTCGTCCTCCGGTTCTTCCACCACCCCGACCAATACCGTTTCTGCATCCACTGCATCGAACGGCAAGGTTGCTCTGGACAAGAGCACGGCGAAAAAGGGCGATACGGTTACCGTAACCGTCACCCCGGATGCAGGCTATCAGCTCGACAAGCTGACCGTTACCGACGTAAAGGGCAAAACCGTTGACGTCACCAAGAAGTCCGACGGCAAGTACACCTTCACCATGCCGGACAGCAAGGTAACGATCACCCCGACCTTCAGCAAGATCGAGGATACCAAGCCCTCGAAGAACGGCTTTGATGACGTTGCTTCCTCCGATTGGTTCGCTGACGCGGTCAAGTACGTTTCCGACAAGGGTCTGATGAGCGGCACGGGCAGCGACAAGTTTGCGCCGAGCGCAACCACGACCCGTGCAATGCTGATGACGGTTCTGGCACGCTACGCAGGCGAGGACACCACCGGCGGCGCTACCTGGTACGAGAAGAGTATGGAGTGGGCAAAGGCTAAGGGCGTGTCCGACGGCACCAACCCGAACGCCGACATCACCCGCGAACAGCTTGTCACTATGCTGTACCGCTACGCCGGCACTCCGGCTGTAAACGGTTCGCTGAGCGATTTCTCCGACGCTGCAAGCGTAAGCAGCTACGCTGTAAACGCAATGCAGTGGGCGGTTGAAAACGGCATCGTCAACGGCTCCAACGGCAAGCTCAATCCGCAGGATAACGCAACCCGCGCACAGGTTGCCGCAATCCTCATGCGTTTCTGCGAGATGAGCAAGTAAACCTCATACAGACAAAAAGCACAGCTTCAGCTGTGCTTTTTCTGTTTCTCCCCCATTTTGATCTATATATTATATCAGTAGAAGCTCCCGGAAATATTCCGGGAGCTTTATTTTATGCAGAAAGGAGCAATCAAAGATGTTCGAAAATCAAAAATTCCTAACGCGCGGGATAGAAAGCGAGATTCCCGCATGGCTTGTTCATCTTATGTGGCACATGGTTCTGACAATGGAAGTCAAGGAAAAGGATTACCTGCAAGTGTTCACACTGACAAAAACACCGGTCGGTCAGCACATCGTCCATGAGCAGGAGCAGCCGCCGTACCGTTACGAGCTCGATGTACCGTGTGACGATGCCGTAAATACCAAGGTGTTTGTCATCGATGATTTAACGCATTCTACTATGCTGCTTGCTGAAGAATATTAAGATTTACTAAACGAAATGGAGGAACAGACAATGAGCGAAACAAGAATTTGTGCAAATTGCGGTGGAGAGCATCCAATTGACCAGATGTTTGAAGTAGAAGGCGATTGGCTCTGCGAGGACTGCGCAGATCGCCTGACCGTAATCTGCGACCACTGTGCCGAGCGGGTCTACGAGGAGAACGCCGTCGAGGACGATACCCACACACTCTGCGATCACTGCTTTGATGAGTATTACGTCCGCTGTGAGGACTGCAACCGCATCATTCACCGCGACCGCACCTATTGGGACAATGACGACAACGCCTACTGCGCATCCTGCTGGGATGAGCACAACGATATTATTCACGAATACAGCTACACGCCCGACCTTGTTTTCCACGGCAAAGGTCTGCGTCATTTCGGCGTAGAGCTTGAAATCGATGACGGTGGCACGGTGAACAGCAACGCGCAAAAGCTGCTCGACATCGCGAACAAGGACGCTGAAAACCTGTACATCAAGACAGACAGCAGTCTGGATGAGGGCTTGGAGCTCGTAACGCATCCTATGACACTGGAATACCATCTGAACGAAATGCCATGGGCAGAAGTTCTCCGCAAGGCCCGTAGCATGGATTATCTCAGCCATGCGGCAGGCACTTGCGGCCTTCATGTTCACATCTCGCGCTTGGCCTTTGGCTGTACTTATGAGCAGCAGGAAGCTGCGATTGCCCGCCTGCTCTATTTCGTCGAGAAATTCTGGGCGAAACTGCTGCGGTTCAGCCGCCGCACACAGAGCCAGATGAACCGCTGGGCGGCGCGGTATGGTATCCGCCTCACCCCGTCCGAGCAGATGAACCACGCGAAAAATTCCTGCGCTGGGCGATATACTGCGGTCAACCTTACGAATTCGGACACGGTTGAAATCCGTATGTTCCGCGGCACGCTCAAGCTGAATACCCTCAAAGCCACCTTGCAGATGGTCAATCATCTCGTCGAGGTGGCTGTTGCTATGTCTGACAGTCAGGTGCAGGACATGAGCTGGTTTGATTTTCTGGACGACATCACCGAACCGGAGCTTATCCAGTATTTGAAAGAGCGTCGCTTGTATGTCAACGAACCCGTAAACACTTCGGAGGAGGAGTAATATGTGCAGTCTTTTCGGCTTAATTGATTTTAAGGAGTGCCTCAGCACCCATACGAAGAACAAAATCCTGAACACTCTCGCAAGAGAGTGTCAAGTTCGCGGCACGGATGCGACCGGCATCGCCTATAACTTTAACGACCGCCTTCGGATCTACAAGCGTCCACTTCCCGCTCGGAAGATGAAAATCCACATTCCGCACGGCGTGAACGTGATTATGGGACACACGCGTATGACTACACAGGGTAATGCGCAGTTTAACCAGAATAACCACCCATTCCTTGGTCATGTTGATGGAAGAAACTTTGCGCTCGCGCATAACGGCGTTCTCTGGAATGACAAAGAACTCCGCATGGAAGAAAATCTGCCGCTCACGAGCGTCGAGACCGACAGCTACGTCGCCGTTCAGCTCCTTGAACAGCAGAAAGCCCTCGACTTTGACAGCCTGAAATCTATGGCTGAAGCGGTCGAGGGTTCATTCGTCTTTACGGTGCTTGATAAAGATAACTCTATCTGGTTCGTAGTTGGAGATAACCCGCTGTGCGTCATGTTTTATGATGGCTTCTTGATTTACGCCTCGACGCAGGAAATCCTGTGCAAGACCATCAAGAAGTTAAAGCTGACCGCACCCTCTGACATTCTGGAGCCAAAGGAGGGCGAGATTTTGAGAATTGACCGAGCAGGCCGTATCACTACCGGAGCATTTGCACCGAGAACCAGCTATGAGCATTGGTGGCGGCGTTATTCTCCATATTACCGTGACTACTGCGTAGATGCGCCCGTGAACTACGATGACTTATTCAGCGTTGCAAAAGCCTTCGGTGTCTCTGCTGATGAGGTGCAGGCACTCTTGGATTGCGGCTGCTCTGAGGAGGAAATCGAGGAAATGCTGTATGACCCTATCTTGCTCCACGAGATGACCGGAGAACTGCTCTACGCGTATTAAGGAAAGGAGACAACGCCCATGATTCCATTAGGCCCAATTTTCCAGGCCGTCGGCGCGGTAGTCGATTTGATTATCGAGGCCGTCGAAAATTTCTCGGACAGTTGAGGAGGTGAAAAAGTGAACGCAGGAAAAGTCATTCTCGGTGCGCTGACTATTATCGGTCTGCTTGCCGATATCATTGACGATGACTAAACACAAAAATACCGACTCATCAAGAGCCGGTATTTTTTGAGCGTGTCATTAGGCTATACCTATCTGAAACAACGAAAAACTATGTCAATAGGGTCGTTTTCGGGCTTTTGAAATATGTCAGAATGTGTGGCGATCCTATTGACATAAATGAGTTTCAAAGGTATTTCGCATTGATCTTATGCAGGCAATCCTGTAAAGTTGTGCTGCCGTTATAGATAGCAAGGCACATTGCCCGTATTTCATCGGTCATCTCCAGTCCTTCCATGCGGCAGGACATGGCAATGTTATTAAGAATTTCGGTAATCTTAGTCTGTTGTATATTCGGCATAGTAAGCAATTCTCAAATTAACCGCATTTCAACTGCTCGATAAGCTTGTCAAACAGCGATACAAACTCGCTCTCAATCTGCGAGTAAATTTCCTGTGCGGTTGCATCATCATAAAGGTGCGAGGTTTGGTTGCGAGCATTCAGCAATACAACCCACGCCTGTTCATCATCAATCAGGCCATACGAGAACGCCTTGCGCATCGTTGCTTTCGGACTGTTCAACTCTGTAAAACCTTGGTCAAGTAAGAACTCACGAGTGGTTTTCCACGCCAGTTCGCAGGTGAACTCAAAACGCTGGATTACACCATCGCGAATGATTTTGGCCGGATTCTCTTGATACGCCTGCACGCCTTCACGCAAGCGTTCTACAGCATTGGTGAGATTTTCGAATTTCGTATTGTAACGGTCCAGCAAGCAAATCCCGTCCTTTTCTATATTTTCAAGCAATGCGGCATCGGTATGTTCGCTGACAAACACCAGATCAACCGAATACAGCGAGTCCAGATCATTTTCGACAGCATCGCTGAATTGCGCACGCTGTTGCGCTGTGCAGCCCCAGACCGCAAAATCGTAGTCGCTACGGGCGCGATAATCGCCGCGGGCACGCGAACCGAATAATACCAATTTCGGCACTCCATAACGGTGCGCTAACTGTTTTACCTGTTCGATTGTCTTATCCATTAGCGTCACCGTCCTTATTATTTTCATTATACCATACTTAAAGGAGAGATACACCATGAAGATTGGATATATCCGCGTCAGCACTGAGGAGCAGAACACAGCTCGACAGGAAGTTCTGCTGCGCGAGCTCGGCGTTGACGAGGTTTTCATCGACAAGGCGAGCGGCAAAAACGCGGACCGCCCGGAGCTTACCCGTATGATGAATTACGTCCGGCGCGGCGACACGGTTATTGTCGAGTCCATCAGCCGCTTTGCGAGAAACACGCGCGACCTGCTCGATCTCGTGGAACGGCTGACCGAGAAACAAGTAGAATTTGTCAGCCGCAAGGAGGCTATCGACACGACCACACCCACCGGCAAATTCATGCTGACCGTGTTCGCGGCAGTCGCAGAACTCGAACGTGAGTATATTCTTCAGCGTCAGCGTGAGGGCATCGCGATTGCCAAAAAGCAAGGCAAGTACACCGGCCGCAAGCCGATGCCTCTGCCGGACAACTTTGAGCGAGTGGTTGCTCGCTGGCGGGCAGGAGAGATTACCGCAGCCGAGGCTATGCGGCAGACAGGACTGAAGGCAAACACATTTTACCGCAGGTGCTCCCAGACTTCTCTTGCGCTTAAACGCATCAAATCCATATAATGCGAATACGAGTAAGCGCTATAGAACGAGCGCAGACATTTCTGCCTGCGCTCGTCAGATGTTGTATTGGAATTTTACTGAATCAGCCATTGATAATCCTGCCGTCCATCAATCACGTATTCAACAAAAACTCGTTCGCCTTTAATTTGATAAATGAGTAGATACCATTTACCAAACACCATTTTGCGATACTTTTCTGTTACGAAAACACTCGAACGCAAGATTGGGTTTCGATATGGGAAGCTTTGCAGAGAATCTGCCGCTTTCCAGAAGTCAGCTGCCAATTGGCGTGCCAATCGTTCTTCTAACCGTGCCATGAATACCGCATGCTCAACCAGCTGCTGCGCTGCTCGCTTGGATACGATAACCTGGAATTTGTTTTCAAGCTCCGGCATGGCAGGTCTCCCGAATTGCCTGATCCATCATGGAAGCGACTTCATCCACCGAGTAGTCCGGTGCACCGTGTAAGCGGTCTTCCTCAACAGCAAGCAGTTCCTCGCGTAGCTTTAGCATTTTTTCGCGTTTTGTAAATGAATTGATATCCATTACAACGAGATCACCTTCGCCGTTCTTGGTCAGATAAACCGGCTCTCCGGTGGATCTGCACAGCTCGGCAATATCATTGTAATTCTGACGAATACTTGCACTCGGCTTGATATTCATAAAAGCACCTCCATATAGTAATATCATAATTATATTATACTCTAATAGCGCTATGATGCAATAGCTGTTATCTCGAATCTCAGGATAAAATACCGCCGGGTCTCCCAAATACGGGGAACCCGGCGGCTGCATGTTACTGATTTACTTTTTCAGTTTTTATTTGCCCATCTCGCAGAAGCGCATGAGGATTGCGGCAACCTCAGCACGGGTTGCGTTATTCTGCGGGTTCAGCTTGCCGTTCGAGCCGTTGACAATGCCGTTGGCAACTGCCCACTGCATCGCGTTTGCAGCGTAGCTGCTTACGCTTGCAGCGTCAGAGAAGTTATCCAGCGAACCGTTAGTGGCCGGAGAACCAGCGTAGCGGTACATCATGGTAACGAGCTGCTCACGGGTGATGTTGGCATTCGGGTTGGTGCCGTCGGACACGCCCTTAGCCTTTGCCCACTCCATGCCCTTCTCGTACCAGGTAGCGCCGCCGGTGGTATCCTCGCCTGCGTAGCGCGCGAGAACCGTCATCAGCATTGCACGGGTCGTGGTTGCGCTCGGCGCAAACTTGTCTGCACTCGTGCCGCTCATCAGACCCTTGTCGGTAACATACTTAACAGCGTCAGCATACCAGTCGCCGGTCTTGACGTCAGAGTAAGACTTGCTCTCGGTCTGACTGCCGTTGTCTGCAACGAAGGTCGGGGTAACCGTTACCTTGCCCTCCGGCATAACGAAGGAGAACTTGCCGTTGCCCTTGTCCGTCACGTCAACGGTGTTGCCCTTTGCGTCGGTAATCGTCAGCTTGTCGAGCTTATAGCCGTCCTTAGCCTTTACGGTAACAGTAACCGTGCTGCCCTTGGAAGCCGAGGTCTTGTCGATCGAAACCGAACCGTTATCCGACTTGGAAGCGGAAACCGTGGTGCTCGAGCCGGAGGACGAGCCGCCGCTGCTCGAATGATGCACGGTGAAGTTTGCAGTGATGGTGGTGTTGCCGTTGATGGTAAAGGTCTTCGTAGCGCCGCCCTCAACTGCCTCACCGTTTACCGTCCAGCCGCTGAAGTCATAGCCGCTGTCTGCGGTCGCGGTGAGGGTAACAAGCGAATTTGCCTCCATCTGTGCGCCATTTTCCTTATCAGCAGTTACCGTGCCGTTTGCACCGGCAGAGTAGTTCAGCGTATAGAAGCTGTTGACCGGAATTTCAGCGTAGGTTTTGGCGTTCTGGAACGTATAACCGTAATTCTCGGAATAAGAAGCCATATTCGGGTCATAGGTAAACAGAACCAGTGCCAGCTTGTGGCCTGCCTTGACCGTATAGTGGGTCGGCTGGAGATACAGAGTATAATCATAATACTGGCCGTCCTGCAGTTCAACCTTGTTTGCCGCAGAAGCGGAGTCAAAGCCTGCACCCGGGTTCGCAAGGTCCATCCAGCCCTGTGCGATTACCTTATAATTAGTTGTTTTCTGCTGATACTTGATTACTGCATAATCCTCGGCACCACTGCCAACCCAGTTGATCTCTCCGGTCTTTTGCTCGATGAAAGATCCCCAGCTATCCAGCGCTTCCGTCGAGAACGGAGTGTCCGACATGTCAACCAACATTGCGCTCATCATCAGCGCATCGCGGCTGCCGCTGTCCGCGCTCATAACGGCAATATCAGAGTCGTCATTATTCGCGCGCTTAAGCGAATTCATAGCTTCCTCATGGTTAACACCACGCGGAGCAACTACCCTCGTATTCTCATCAGAAGCTACAGCAGCCTGCTGAGTCAAATGCTGAATCGGAGTTGCCTTTACATGAACCTTAGTCGTGCCAACAATAACGGTATCAGTATCCACATCCATCGTGTAAATAGCACGTGCCGAAGAAGATTCTGTATTCTGCAGGAAATCGGCAGTCCAATCCGCATCTTCGTCATATCTATAGCTGCTGTCAACAGTGGTTTCGCCATCGTCGCCGCAAGCAAGACGCAGGGTTTCGGTATTTCCATCCCAATCGCTAAGAGTAGTCCAACTACCGTCCGTATTGTTCTGAACCGTAACAGCCGCCATGTTCTCAGCGCCGTTGTTCTGGTCATACAGATAATGGCTGAACCATTTGTTCAGAATACCGTTATAAGACTCTCCATCAATCAGTAGAGAGGTCTTGTGCGAATCATAGTCCGGAGTAATGTGCTGACCCTGATGAAGAATCAGTTTGACATTCTGTCCTGCATTCTTAAACGAATTATACATCAGCTGGAACTGCTTAGTGCGAACGTTCGTATCGTTCAGACCATGAACAATCAGCGCCGGGCAATTAAAGTTGTTGTACGTCGAGGTAGATGCAGTGCCTGCCTTGCCCTCGTTGCCCGCGGTGTAGTCACGGGTTGCCCAGTGCGTGCCATAGTCACCGTTCAGCGCAATCTGATCGTTGTAAATACGATTAAGATATGCCGGGTAAGTCTCCTTGATGGGATCCCATTCTGTATCGTTTTGATACAAACCAGTGTTAATATAGCGCCCTGCACAATAGAACGCCAGATTATCACTATATGCTACACCGCCGGTGGCAATACCCTGCGAATTGGTGTACTCATACCAGCTTGCAATGCCTGCAACCGGAACGATAGTCTTAAGGCCCTTAACGCCGGTAGAAGCAACTGCGAAGTCAGTCGTACCGCCGTAGGAACGGCCGGTCATGGCAACATTGCCGTTCGACCAGTCGGCTTTAATTGCAATATTGCTGGTTCTGTCGGTATAAGCAGCACGGTCACCGGTCAGCCACTCGATAACGCACTTGAATGCGTCGGTCTCAACGTCAGCGCCGCAAGTCTCCAGGCCCTCAGAGCCGAGCGTGCCCAGACCAGCTACTTCAATTGCAGCGTAGCCGCGAACGAGGAAGTAATCGTACCAGTCAAGGTCCTCGTAGTCGTAGAAGTCGCCCCATGTGCTTTCATACGGGCTAAGGTAATACCACTCTTCTGCCGTTGCTTTCTTAGCAGTGTCCATGGTATTTGCCGTGCCTTGAGGCTCGCGTGCAGCAGGCTGCACATACAGATTGTTCAAGTTATAGCCCTGATCGCCCTTGGTATAATCGATGCCGCGAGCCTCGCCGTTATCCGTGCAGCCGGTGATGTACGGACGTGCATCATAGATGGCCGCAGCCTTGTACTTGCCCTCAGCGGCAGCACGGGGAAGCTGCACCAGAGCCTTTACGAGATCGAGCTTGCCATCGCCGTCGGTATCGTAATTGGTCTCAACGTAAACCGAGTAGCGGATGATGTCGCTCTTATCGTTGCTGTAGCCGTCCTTGGTCGGAACGCCGCTCGTGTACGGAAAAATCGGCTGTGCCACACCGTCTACGAACAGCGGAGTGCCGTTCTTTACTGCATTGCGCAGGTTAACAGCTGCCGTGCTGTTTGCCATCGTGTTCAGCTCTTCCAGCGAGCAGGCTGCGGAACCGTCGAACTTGTCATCTGCGATGCCAACGCTCTTCGCCATAGCGATGTAGTCGCTGTCGCCGCTCGGGAACTGCGTTTTCTTCATGCCGCAATCCAGCAGAATGTACTTGACCGCATCCAGCTTGGTCAAGCCGCCGCTCTGTGCCGAAGCTTCGAGCGCCGCATAGGTCGATACCTGCTGTCCGTCATCGCCACTGTTTGCATCAACAGCGCCCGCCTGACAGGTGAACGACAGGATCATGGAAAGCACCAGCGCGATGCTGGCCGCTCTCTTCTTCATGTGTACTCCCTCTTTCGTGGTAAATATAGGATTTCTACACCTGTCTTTATCATTCAAAGATGGATATTTTACCGTTCCTTCGAATTTTAATACAAATGCTTTTTAAGCATACTCGTTTACTATGAAAATGTCAAGGAATTTTGGACAGAACAGGTGAAAAATGTCTAAAAAATCCGTACGCCTCATATAACCACCGCTTCCAAATATTCGCTTTTCGCAACTAGAAACGGGCATTCATTCAATTTCCTCTGAGAAATGAATGAATGCCCGTTATAAGTATCTTATTTCAGTTCATGCGAAGCGCCAAACATTCCAATACGTCAACTATAGTGTATCTGAAAAGTCGAAAATTCATGTAACTGGCCACAAATACTGGTTCAAAGAAGCCAGCATCCGGAATACACACGCATAACTATCCGCGCACAACTGCTTTACAGCCTCCTCAGCCATCGCATAAGACATAATTTTAGGGTATTTCTGCAAATTCTTGAGTTTTGACTCCTTGTCAGAACTTAACTTCCGGTATTGCTGCAAACAGTATTCCGCAATTTTGCATTCTAGCTCCACGTTTTCCGTGTTCAGCGCCCAGAAATTGATTTTTCCCAATAACTCATGACGAAAGTCCTCTGTCTTTTTGACATCAGCAAAAGTCCGACGCACCTTCGCAATATCCAACCGCAGCTCAGGTGAAATTCTGGGGCTATCCCATTCCTTAATAAAGTGAGCATATACTCCGTTGAGTGTATCATTCAAGTTATCGTCGCACACAGCATATAACTCGAACGGTTCTTTCAGCAAACTTTTTCCTCCGAAATTGGGTTTCCAATCAAACAACGGGGGCGGCATATAGCCTGTAATCAACCAAAATACTTCCCACACAAAGCTATATTGCTCGACTGCATAGCGCTCACTCAGACTTTGCATAATTTCTGAGGCGTTTTCACCCACGCCCGTATCCAGTATTTGCGCTGCTTTCAGCATTTGAACAGCCTTATTCCAGCCGTAAGGCTTTTTTTCATCACTGCTGACATATTTCTGCGCCTCAAATACAACAAACAGCGCAATCAACGCCTCTCCAAGTGTAGTATCATGCAGCGGCTGGTTATATTTCTTCAGCTCCTTTTTTCTTCTCGGCTCTACAAAACATTTTTCACATAAATGTGCCAGACTGACAAAATCCGCATCTGACAACTCGATTTCATAAGTATACTGCAGACTCCCTATCAAACTATATGGATCGAACAAGTAATTTATTTCGGTTGGCTGTGCGCCCTGCCCATGAAAAACCTTGATGATTGCCGCAAATAACGCGCAATCCTCTGCTGCCTTATCCGTACCAAACAGCTTCTTATTGGGCTTCAGCATCGCCTTGACCGAAGCCGTATCTGTTACATCATCACAGGACACCTTTCCGGACAGAACCATGAAAACAATAAACGGCTCTATCTGTTTCAGCAAGCGATTTTTACGTATCGCATTAAGCAAACGAGCTAATTTCCTAACTTCATCCCCTTTTTTCACAAAATTCTGTACGCAATCTTTTGAGTACATTTTTAGCTGATGAAGGATAGCATCCAACTCTATTTCGTCCTTATCAGATACCTCCATTTCCGCCATCCAATCACTCTTGTTATAATTTCGATCTTGATTTGCGTGCTCATCCAAATGGGCACGCAAAGCCTTTAGTTCCCAATGCGCATAATTGCGCCGCCGCATAGCCAATGCAAATTTACGGTACTGGTAGACGGACTCCTGCCACGGCGACCGAAACCATTCTTTTTCCGGTGTTTCCACATTAGCGCTGCCTCTGAAGTATCCTATATCATCAAATAGAAACCCGTGATCGCAGATGGCGTAGATCAGCAGCTGGAACACATTCTGGAACTCCTCCACGGGCTCCCGACTGCCTTTCGGCCATATTTTCTGTTTGTTATCTCGATGCAGGTTCTCCAAATAGCTGCAGCAATTATTAATCACACCGATACGATGCTCACTGAAAACGTTATATTGATACGCATAATGAAGCACCCGCTCGTAAAACTGTTTTGCCGCGATAGCACAGCCTTTATCATCGGCGTTAAAATCCGGGGCTGGCTCGAACATCCGCTCTCCCTCCTCAACTTTTCTGATTTTTCCTCATTTTTCTCCGTTATATTTTTTCTCCTTGCTCTGTCATAATAAAAGCATTGAAAGGAGAAAACGTCATGAAAATCCACCTTACAAGAACTATTTTCGCACCTTCCCTCACGAAATCCCTTGCCGCTGGCCAAACCGACGCAGTCCTTGCCCTCGGTCCCGGCGAACTGAATGATCGCTCTGCTCGCCGATTTCACAAGATCCTCAACGCCGATGAGTATCTGACCTGGGATGGCGAGAACACGATCATCTCGAACGGCTGTACCGTTCCGGGCTTCGCATTTTGGGCAGGCGTACAGGCCACCCAGCTGGCCGGCTTTACGCACCGTCACCGCATTCTGGCGCTTGTTCGCCCTGACGGTTGCTGCGCGTACGCGATCCCTGTACCCAAACTCGAAGGCACGTTCAATCTGCCCGACATTGAGCTGACCGCCGGTGAGCTTGATTCGTACCTCCGCATCGCCAACTCAATCACTCCGGCACCTGCCGAGTACACCGTTCAGTGCCCTCACCCGGCGAGGACTGCAGTAAAGTCAAACCGCACAGAATGGCGCAGCAATGAGTTGAACCCCGAGGCACTCGGTCAACTGCTTCAGCAGCACGCTAACTGGCTGTTTCCTGTAATCACCGCCGCACTAGACGTGCAGCTCCGCAGCTTCGCTCCGTGTGCAGAGGTGCCGATCTTTCTGTACAATTTTACGGCCAAAAAGCCGAATTTGCAAGTGGATCAAGCAATTACTCATGCATTCACAGCACTGAACCTTACGACCGAAGGCGCAGCCTGCAATTCCGCTCCACCCCAAATCACCGTGCTTGACAGCGGTGATCTCGCGGACTGGTCTGGCTGCCGCGACCGTTTGGTACTTCTACGAACCTCGACCGGAGCGCCGCTCAAGCCTTTATTCGATGCACTTGATGAATGCGAACGGCAGACGCGCTTCGGCGGTGTACTGCCGCGGCGACTGTCGACGGTGCCGATTGTCCGCAGCCGAACCATATTTGACCGCAGTGACACGGTCGATATCGAGCTTCCGTCATCTATCAATTCACTGACCAACTACGACCTCGACCTTCTGCGTATCGCCGCAGCCCATACTCTCACAAAGGCAAACGCCGCCGAGGTGTACCGCCGCTGGTACGGTCCTATGACCAGCCTCGCACGCTATCAGCTCGATCCTTTCGAAGTGTGGCGAGATGCTGTAGTGCGGGTTTTCCTGGAAGCCAACCTCCCCTCGCACGGCATGGCTTTCACCGCTGCCTATGACGGCCTCGAAACCGCACAGGCCTCTCAGCTTCGCGCCGAGGAGGAACGCGAGGAAACCCTGCGCAGGGCACTCGAACTGCTCGGTGATCAAAGCCGATATGAGGACGAAATCATCCCGAAGCCAGCGACCGCCGATGAGGCCACCCGGCTGCTCGACGAGGAGCAAACAGCAGTTGCTTTTCGACATACCATCACGCAAGGATCAGCGTCTGGACAGCGCTTCGTTGTATTCTCCAACAGCTCATTGTTTCGCTTAATGCAACGCGTTGGACTTGACGAATTAATGTACGATACATTGAAAAAGCGTGCAGCAGAAATCGGATTACTTGTTCGACTATCCAAGCCGGTCAAGTTTGGTCAGACCACTTTTAACGGCTTCTGGATCAGTGACGAAAAGTTCTAAAGTTTGTTGGTTTTTAGGTTTTTATTGTTTTAAGGAGGACATCCAATATGGTTACTATGAATTATGAACACCTTGCCGAGGCACAAAAAAAGCTGGGGATCGCAAACCTGCGTCTCCAGCAGGAGGCCCCGATGGAGGCAATCCTGAACAATGAGGATGTCATCGTACTGATGCCGACGTCCGGCGGCAAGTCGCTGCTCTATCAGCTTCCGGCCGTGACGGAGCACGGCAGCCTGACGCTCGTCATCTCGCCGCTCAAGGCGCTCCAGCTCGACCAGGTGGAGTCGCTCCGCAGCAAGGGCATCCGTGCCGCTGTGCTGAACAGCGACCTGTCCGCAGCCGAGCACCGCGACGTGCTGGAGGACATGACCGAGCACGGCGGCCTGCTCTACCTTGCTCCCGAGCAGCTCCGCAGCCCGGCGGTTGCCGATGCACTCCAGAGCTGTTCTATTCTCTCCCGCATTGCCGTAGATGAGGCGCACATCCTGCCGCAGGCCAAGGATGACTTCCGCAAGGCCTACGGCAAGATCGGCAGCTTCATCAACTCGCTCTCCCTTCACCCGCAGGTCATTGCGCTGACGGCTACCGCCACCCGCAAAGACGTCGCCCGTATCCGCAAGTCGCTGAACATCGACAATGCTTCGCTGTTCCGCACGCCCATGCGCCGCGACAACCTGCACCTGTACATCAAACGCATCGACAGCAGCGGCAAGACGCGCAATGGCAAGTGCAGCCAGTCGATTGAACACACGCTGTTCCAGTCGGTCGAGCGCGAGCTGAGCAAGTGGGACGAGCATGGTGCCGTCATCATCTACTGCCCGACCGTGAAGCTCGTCAAGCGGCTGTGCAAGTGGCTCAAGGCACGCGACTACCCGGTCGGCAAGTACCACGGCAAAATGAATCACGTAAAGCGCAAGGCGGCGCAGCAGGCCTTCATGAACGGCAAGAAGCCGATCATAGCCGCGACCAACGCGTTTGGTCTCGGCATCGACAAGCCGGATGTGCGGCTCATCATTCACGCCGGCCTGCCGCTCTCCATGGACGGCTACACCCAGGAGATTGGCCGCGCCGGTCGTGACGGCAAGAAGTCTCGATGCGTGCTATTTTACGCCAAGTCCGACTTTGATCGCAACAGGCGCATTCTGTCGCGGTCCGGCGGCCGCAAGGCGGTAGCGCGCAGACTCAAGCGGCTGCACGCACTGCACGATCTGGTCGACTCCAAGAAATGCCTGTGGCGTGTCATCGAGAAGTACTTCGGTGAAAAACCGCAGAAAAAATGCGAAAAATGCTGCCGCTGCCGTCAAAAATCCGTGTAATCATGACGCCCGTATATATATTATACAATTGGAAATACTATACAACGCCTTATCCATACATCTAGCCAAGTTAAAGGAGGAATACTCATGCCTAAAAACAATCCGAACTGCCCTCTCCCCGACATCCGCGAGGCGCGCATTGACCCGACCCTGCCGGTGAACGAGCGGCTGCGCCTGTTCGCCGCCGCCATCGGCGACCCGCACCGCTTCCGCGTCGGCGACACTGAGGTCGAGGTACTGTTTGACGACAGCGCGCCCAGCCTGCAAGCCTGCCTGACCGGCATGTGCAGACAGCTGCAATAGTGTCAAAAACCGGATAATATATCTTGAAACTTGCGGTACGCTGCGCGCTGTGGTACAATAAATGTGCAAACACAGTCATCAGCGTGCCGCCTGTTTTTGGGAAGGAGGCACCCCAATGGCTCGAAAAAGTAAATATGGACAACCGTCCGCAAAATTATCCACAACCCTGTGGGCACCCGCACTCTATATTCGTCTCTCACGTGAGGACGGCGACCGCGAAGAAAGCAACAGCATCGCCAGCCAGCGCGAGCTGCTGACCGAGTTCGTAGACACGCAGACCGACATGACCTCACCCCGGCTGTATACCGATGACGGTTACACCGGCACGGATTTCGACCGGCCGGACTTTCAGCGCATGCTCAATGACCTGCGCGCAGGCATCATCAACTGCGTGATCGTCAAGGATCTGTCACGTTTCGGCCGAAACTATGTCGGCGTCGGCGAATATCTTGAGCATGTATTTCCGCTGCTGAACGTGCGCTTCATCTCGGTCAGCGACAGCGTGGACAGCTACCTCGACCCGCGCTCGGTGAACAATCTCGTCGTACCGTTCAAGAACATTCTAAATGACGAATACGCCCGCGACATCTCGAACAAGGTCCGCGCTTCGCTTGACCTGAAGCGCCGCCAGGGCAAATTCATCGGCTCGTTCGCATCCTACGGCTACCGCAAGGACCCGAACGACCACAGCCGTCTGCTGATTGACGAACCGGCTGCCGCCGTTGTCCGCGATATTTTCAACTGGTTTCTCGCCGGAACGAGCGTACTCGGTATTGCCAAAAAGCTGAATGCTAAGGGCATTCCAAATCCATCCGCCTACAAACGGCAGCAGGGCTTGCATTATCGCCATCCGACCTCGGACAAGCTGGACGATCTGTGGCCGGACAGCTCAGTGCGCCGCATCCTGCGCAATCCTCTCTACACCGGCACGATGGTGCAGGGCAAAAAACGCATGAAAAGCTATAAGCTGCACATCAGCGAGGCCGTGCCTGAGGAGGACTGGATCACTGTCGAGCAGACGCACGAGGCTATCATCTCAAGCGAGCTGTTCGCCAAAGCACAATCCCTGTTCGCCCGCGATACGCGCACCGCACCGGCGCAAAAGCAGGTCTACCTGTTCTCCGGTTTTCTTCGCTGCGCGGACTGCGGCAAGGCAATGAACCGAAAGCTGATTTCGCAGCCGCATCGCGACTATTACTATTATATCTGCTCAACGTTCAAAAAGCAGCACAGCGGCGCCTGCACCAAGCACACCATCCGCAGCGACCGACTGGAGCAGGCCGTGCTCGAAACGCTCCGCAGCCAGATTGCGCTGGCGGTCGAGATGGATGAGCTGATTGCCGAGATCAACCGCAGCGGCGCGCGCAGCCGTTCCGCAGACCATCTGCAGACCGAGCGGGCACAGCTTACAGCCGAGCGCGAACGCATTGAGCAGATGAAGCTGTCCCTGTATCCGGACTGGAAAGCCGGAGACATCTCCCGCGAGGAATACCATCGGCTGAAGGAGCAGTTTGAGCAGCAGCAGGCCAGGCTGGACACGCGCCTTGCGTCCCTGCAAACACGCATTGACGAGGCGCAGAACGGCGTGGACGAAACCAACTCGTTCCTGTCGCAGTTCGTCAAATACCGCAATCTGCAAACGCTGACGCGCGAGGTCATTGTCGAACTCATCGACATGATTTATGTACACGAAGGCGGTAAAATCACGATAAAATTCAAATTTTCGGATGCCTATGCGGCAGCACAGGACTATATCCGCAAGCATGGAAAGACCGCATAGTCCTAAAATATCATCTTCCCCCGCTGCTGCCGACACCCTTTCCGCGCTGCTGGAGGATCTCGGCGCACAGCCGCGGGACTTTGACTGCATCGTTACCGGCGACCTCGGTCACATCGGTGCGGACCTTCTGCTGACGCTGCTGCGCGGCGACAGCATCGACCTGTCCCCGGTCTACTCGGACTGCGGCAGCCTGATTTTCGGTGACGAGCAGGACGCGCATGCAGGCGGCTCGGGCTGCGGCTGCTCAGCGGCAGTTCTCTGCGGACCGCTGCTGCGCGATATGCATCGCGGCAAAATCCACCGGCTGGTGTTTGCGGGCACGGGTGCGATGATGAGTCCGACCTCGGTGCAGCAGGGACAGCCGATTGCGGGCATCTGCCACGCCGTCGTGCTGGAAAGGAGCGAAGCATGAACTACCTGAACGCTTTCTGGGTCGGCGGACTGATCTGTGCGCTGTGTCAGGTGCTGATTGACAAAACCAAGCTAACACCGGCGCGTGTTCTCGTTTCGCTGGTGGTGCTCGGCGTTATCCTGCAAGGGCTCGGCTGGTATCAGGCAGTTGTGGACTACGCAGGTGCAGGCGCGACTGTACCTCTGCTCGGCTTCGGATACTCGCTGGCGAAAGGCGTCGCCAAAGCAGTTGCGGAGAGCGGTCTGCTCGGCGTGTTCACCGGCGGCGTGACCGGTGCGGCAGGCGGTATTGCCGCCGCAATCGTGTTCGGCTGTCTGTTCGCGCTGCTGTCCAGACCGCAATCGAAGTCGTAAAAAATAACACTCCCGCTCGGAATCCACCTTCCGAACGGGAGCGTTTTTGCAGCCAATTCTTTCTTTATCCGATCACGCAGATCACGGTCATTACCATGGCGCATACCACCGCAGCCGCGCTGACAGTGCGTACCTTGCTTACCACGCCATCGGCCTGCTGCCGGTCTTCACCCAACAGCCATGCCGGCCGGAAATAGAACAAGATACCGAGAACGAACAATACGCCTATGCTGACCCAGTCATAGATTTGCATTTTCAATGCCCCATTTCTTCATTTCCGTAACCCAATACTCTCTCTTCATTTCTCTCTCCTGCTTCCGTCTGCCGAAAGCTGCGGCACTAACCGACCGGCTGCAATCCGTCGGTATCTGCCGCTCGCGCACCTGCGTCTGTATACGCAGTGCGGACCTGCTCATCGCCTGTCTCTGCAGGTGATTCTTTTTTATCAGGTTGATATTATTTTATCACACCCTGCTGTAAATCTCAATGTTTCTGCGGCTTTACAAAACACTTTCTCCGATTTAACCAATTTCTTTTTTGTGTTTTTGGCAGGAACCCTTATTTTTTGTGCACTTTATCTGTATCTATCTCCTTGCTTTATTGCATATTTTCGAGTATACTAAGAAAACCGAACTTTATCCCGCAATCGGGAAGGAGGAACTTTTCCAAATGCTGTACTCCAAAAACAAAAAACGCGGCTTCACGCTCGTGGAGCTGATCGTCGTGCTGGTGATTCTTGCGATCCTCGCGGCGCTGCTCATTCCGGCACTGACAGGATATATTGATAAGGCGAAAAAGGATCAGGTCATCGCGGAGACCCGCATGCTGCATGAGGCGGTGCAGACGGAGATGTCCGAACTATATGGTTCTGCAAATTGGAAACTTAATTCCAACACCACACTTGCAAACAGTACAGGCACAGTAATTGGCAATAATCCTAATGGTTATGATTTGAAGGCCAACTACAATAAAATTGCAAAACTTTCCGAAGTACCTTGTCTGCAGGAAGGCGGTTCTGGACATTTTCTCGTTCTTATCAATAGCAAGGCACAAATCCACGCGATTATTTATCATTCCGACCGCGGCTATCTCGGTCTTTACTTTAGTGATACCAACCAATATAGTGCCTATAAAATTGGTGAAACCGCCGAAGGCGGTAAAATAAACGATAACCTGTTCAATGATTATTATAGTTCGGTTTATTATAATGCCGCCGTTGATGCCGTGCCCGACTCCAACGGCAATTACAAAGACGACAGCTATTATTGGTGGTCTTGTACCGGCATCCGCGGATTGTTAGGTGTCGGCAAACACACATATCCTTTTGACAATTAACAAAACCCCCGCCAGTGGCGGGGATTTTCCTCTTTTCGATCTTGTTTTCGATAACAGGATACCACACGTTCCCCGCATTATCCGTCATTACGGCAACGCCTTAGAGAAAAACTGCATTCTCCTTACGGGATTCGGTCCAGAATTTCTCGAGCATAGCGGTATGCGACAGAAAATCCGGATCATCGAATTTCTTTGCACCGCTCGGGCAGTAGGTCGTGCAGGCACAGCATTTAATACAGGTACCCGGAATATTAGACGGGTCGTTCGGGTCGATCGCACCCATCGGGCAGATTTTTGCACACAGACCGCAGTGCTCGCACAGCACCATCGCCGTAGTCGGCTTGGCCTTGAGGAACTTTGCGGGCGTTTTGTCAGTCTTGAGCGGCGTGTAATAGGCTGCCTGCGCGTCACCCGGTACCTTCGGCGGCTTGATCTCTCCCCCGCTTCTCAGCTTGAGTGCCGCACCTTGCGCCAGCATACGCAGCTCACCGAGGTCAGCCGCGTCCGGACGGCCTGCCGCCAGCTTGTCCGAGAATACATGCCGGCACAAAAAAGCGCCGCCTGCCGCCGGTTTGAAGTTGTTTTTTGTCAGCAGCTCGCACATTTCGGCAAGCGCGTTGTCATACGCTCTGCCGCCGTAGGTGACGAGCGCCACCGCCGGTGTACCCTCACCGTGCAGGCAGCGAGCAAAGTCCGGCGAAATCTTGTTCGGCAGCCGACCGGCATACACCGGACAGCCGAATACGACCAGCTCATCCGGGGCAAACTGATACTCCTGCGCACGGTCAGACGGCGTGTTGAGTGATATGTACCGGCACTCTGCCTTAAACAGACGCGCCAGTTCATCCACCGTTGTTTCAACAACGGTCTTTGTGCTTCCTGCCGGACTGAAATACACACCCGTAACTTTTTTGATATCCATATTCTTTTCGCCCTCCGTCTTACGATTATTCTACAATTTCAATACGAAATACGTTGATCGTGTCCACATCGGGGCAGCAAAACACCGCCGTGCCGTCCTCCTGCCCGGGAAGATGACCGCCGTAACGCAGAATGTCGATGTACGGGAACGCAACGTGCATCGCCATCGGGCAAAGCTGCCCGCGCTCGGTGTCGAAGTCGAAGCTGTCACCGATTTTGTGTCCGCGGTGACAGCCGTGCTTGCCTTTTCGATCGATCAGCGTAATTTTGATCTTGGGTCTGCTCATTTGCGCCACGGCTCCTCACCCTGATGCAGAATTTCCATCTGGCACAGACGCATCGCATTCAGCGCAGTATCGTGCGACTCCGGCGTGACGCACGCGCAGAGTGCCGCGTCAATCACAATATTCGCCTCTGGAAATGCCGCCTTGCACAGCATGGCGTTGGAAATCACGCAAATGCCGGTGCATACGCCGACAAATTCAATTTCCGTCGGCGGTTCCGGCAGCGCGCGGAGCATGTCCGTCAGGGCCACCGAGCCGAACGTCGGCTTGCGGATGATGCGGGACGCCGGAATGCCGTCCACAGCGGCAGCAATGGCATTGTCCAGTGCATGACCTTCCGTTCCTTCGATGCAGTGCGGCACCGGCAGATGACGCCCTTCGTTTGTCTCCATATAGTTCGGCTGGTGGGTGTCTAGCGTGACAAACAGGTTCTCACGCGGTGTATTTTTTGCCTTCTCTGCCACATAGGGCACGATGGCGCGCGCTTCAGCCGTACCGAGAGGGCCGCTGATAAAATCCTTCTGCATATCCACTACGATAAGAATTTTCATAAATTACGGTTCTCCTTTGTGTAGTGGTTATAGTATAGCACCTTTTGCGGGGTTTTCAAACGAAAATTGCGTGAACAGCGGCACGCGCTGTCCGAGGCACGCGACCCGCGAAGCGATACGTTCCCTCTGGGCGAGGATTTCTCGGCACCCGCTGTCCGGTGTGCCCGAAACGCGCAGGCGGTTCGCCTATCTGAGCGAGGTGTTGCGCCGCGGTACAGCGAGACGTTGCGCCGTCCGGCGCGAGGACAAAAAGGAAGGGACACCCATGGTTTCCCTTCCTCTTTGAACTCCTGCCTTTCCTTCAGAGGGCTTGGGCGCAGATGGTAGACTGCGTAAGCGTGGAAAAAGAGTGCGGCAGAGGATTTTTTCTTCCGCGTGGTATCCTTACATTCGCATTTCGGATAATTTACTGCTACACATACCGGCTATTCTACGCAGGGCGCGGCACAAGGTGAATTGCCCGAAGGGCAAGAGAGGGTACTCTGGAGTATGACAGTGCCGCGCAAACCGTTTTCTGGTGCAAATTGGCTACAACCGCAGGATTTAGATAATCTGCA
>OIWP01001877.1_pt1 | contig 23823 bp, 15 predicted proteins | sample 1587661 | NCBI WGS metagenome assembly OIWP01 (sample SAMEA3888899, study PRJEB22519) | human gut metagenome | biome: human gut; feature: human-associated habitat; material: faeces | place: Denmark | collected 2010 | reverse complement strand
ACCGATAAAGACACAAAAAGAGTAAAATGGACTCTTGGAGTGTCTTTTTTTGTTTAGCAAAATGTTTTAACATGTATCAGATCCAATCACGATAAAAGGAGGAAAGAAGTTTTTATGCCACGTAAAATCAGATCAAATTACATGGAGAAATTCAAATTTGTGTACAATGGCAGAACTTTTGAAAGTAAGCATAAATGCTGTAACTTTTATGGAATATGTTACCGTAGTGTAATGGCGTATCAGAATCAATATAAATGTAGAACTGAAGAAGCGATTACACATTTTATTGAATTGAAAAAAAGTAAAGAGATCATATTCCGAAATCGAAAATGGGCCAGCATTAAGACTTGTTGTGAATTTTATGATATAAACGAAGCTTCCGTTAAAACAGATATTTGGAATCGAAAGTGCACACCACAGGAAGCAATTGAACGGGCAATAGAATGGAAAAAGGCACATGAAATCACATATCATGGAGTGAAGTATCCATCACTTCCTCAATGCTGTGAAGAATTGGGAATAAATCCTATATCCGTACGTTTGTATATGGAAAAGAATGGAGTTTCTTCTACACGTGCGATTACACATTACATTAAATCTAAAAAACAAAGAATCTTTGCATTCCGGGGAAAAGAATACAATAGTTTCACGGAATGTTGTCTCGCGTATGGCCTGAACCCCAAAATTATAAGAAGTGCTGCCTATAGAACCAAAAGCTCCTTGCCAGAGACGTTGGAAAAAAATGTTTCTCATATGGAAGGTTGCGTGCCACAGGAATCCACCGAAAATGATGAGAATTCTGGAAACAAGGTAATATCAAAAAAAAGGCACCGCGCAAAAGAACCATTCTTTTATGAAGGGGAAAAATATGTTTCCCTTGGACAGTGTTGTGAGATATACGGAATTAATGAAACCAGTGTACGGGCCAGAGCATGGCGGATTCATTGCACCTGGGAAGAGGCTGTAAAACATTTTATAGAAAAAAGCAATGCGGATGAACTAAAAAAGATATTTGTATATAAGGGAAAAGAATATCAAAGTGTTGCTGAATGCTGCAGAAAGTATGATGTTCGTGCCGCCAGTGTCCGTAACCGGGCTTCCTCGACTGGATGTAGTATAGAAGAGGCCCTGGATCATTTCATAAAGAAAAAAATAGTGACAAAGAAAAATGAATTTGTATTCCGAAATAAAAGCTATGAAACGTTGGAAGAATGCTGTGAGGTTTATGGTGTGAATGCAAACAGCGTATCTTCAAGAAAGTATAGATTAGGGTGCAGCACAGATGAATCGTTGGAACATTTTATTGCAAACAAAGAGATAATAGAAGAAAGGATACAGAAGTTTACATTTAAGGGGATGGAATACCCCAGCCTCCGAGCATGCTGCAAAAAATATGGCATTGAGGATGCGTGTGTAAGGCAGAGAGCCAGAGATAAAAATTGTTCCATAGAAGAATCATTTGAGCATTTTATGACAAGAAAAAGAAAAAAGATGCTGGATAATCCTGAATTTGATTATCATGGAACCCTTTATCCATCGCTTAAGGAATGCTGCGAAAAATTAAAGATAAGTAAAAATAGTGTAGTAAGCAAAAGTCGTCGGAGCGGATGCAGCTTACAGGAAGCGGTAGAATATTATGTAAAAAAGCAGCACAATAAATAAAACAAAATCACAGGGACTCGCAGGAAGTCCGTTTGTAGAATCCATAGGAGAGGAGGAACAGCCAATATCATCTGCCTGCAGATATTGGCTGTAATTATATATGATACATAAAAAGAAACAACCGGCAGCAGATAACGATAAGATTCTTATATCAGTTAAGGAAGCCTGTGAACTGACAGGGCTTTCTGAGAAAACAATGCGAACACTTATGAACAATAATACCTTCATGGTACGAATTGGGCGAAGAACCCTGATTGATAAGAAAAAATTTCAGAAATGGATAGATCGGCAGTCTTGAAAGGTTTTTGGGGTTGTGTTAAAATTAAGTCCAGTGCCATGCATGATCATCTATTGTTATTAGAAAAAGGATGGTAATGTTATGGGAAAAAATCTAAAAGGAAAAGAAATAGGTAAGGGAATCCGACAAAGAAAAGATGGGCGGTATGAAGCCAGAATCACAATTAAGGGTTCTGGCAAACCGCCTTTTTCTATCTATGGAACAAATCTTCAGCAAGTGAGAAAGCAAAGAAGCATGTATTTAGCGGAGGTTCTCCCAGGTGTTCCAGGCTTTGATTCGAGTATGTCCGTTTCAAAATGGTATGAGAAATGGATGGAACTTTATAAGGTTCGGAATCTTAAAGCAACCACGATAAGAAATTATGAAGATGGTTTTAGAAGAACGGAAGAATACATCGGTTACATGAAACTGGTAGATATCAAACCGGAACATATTCTTGACATGATTAAAAAATTGGAGGATGAAGGATACGCTCCTACATCAATCAAGCAATCATTAAGTGTCGTGCATCAAATGTTTGAGAGGGCAGCAGCCAGTAAAATGATTCCATCGGATCCTACAGCAGAAGTTAAGCTTTCCGTTGAGGCACCGGGAGAAGTGTTGGCAGAACCTACAGAAGAAGCTTTGGATGTAAAAGAGAATTGTCTTAGTACAGACGAAAGCCATCGCTTTTTGGAAACCATTAAAGGAGACCGTTATGAGGAACTTTTCTTGATTTTGATGCATACGGGAATGCGTATAGGCGAAGTGCTTGCCTTACAATGGAGAGATGTCAATTTCGATGAAAAATATCTTCGTGTATACAAAACGCTAAACAGAGTCAAATTGTATTATGACAAGCAGGGAAAGAAACTTGCTGAGCCGTATTATGTTACACAGATTACATCACCGAAAAAAAAGAAAAGTGTCAGAATAATTCCGCTGCCAGATATTGCAATTGAAGCTTTTTTGAGCTGGAAAGAAAAACAGAATCAGGACAAAAAAGTGTTAGGCAAGAAATGGGGAACTGGAAATGATCTTCTAAAAAAATATCCTGGACTGATATTTACAACATCAACAGGAATGAGTTATCTTCCTGGCAATGCTGAAGATGAATGTGAGCGAATCAAAAATATTGTAAATAAGCAAGAAGCATTAGAGGCTGAAAAAGAAGGTCGAGAAGCAGAAATGTTAGATGTAACTCCACATAGCTTTCGTCATACTTTTGTAACAAGATGTGTACAATCTGGAATGAAACCGGCTACGGTAGGTAAAATCAGCGGTCATTCTACTCAGAAAATGACAGAGTATTATACGCATCTTGAACAGGGGTATGTAAAAGATGAATACAAACGGTATGATGAAAAGTATGGAAAAGAAAGCTGATTTTGCTGATGAAATGAGATTTTAGGAAGAGGTTTAAATATTTGGAAAAAACAAGAAACACTGAAGAAGAAAAAAAAATGGGTCAAAAGTGGGTCAAAGAGGAACATAAAGCATCTACAAGCCGCGTAAATACAGGGTTTCCAGTTAACACAGGGAAATTATCACCGATGATGAGGGAATATTGTAAAACAAAAGAAAGTTACAAGGACTGCATCCTGTTCTATCGACTTGGCGACTTTTATGAGATGTTTTTTGATGATGCAATCCTTGTATCCAAAGAACTGGAACTGACGCTTACTGGTAAGGACTGCGGATTGGAAGAACGTGCTCCGATGTGCGGAATTCCATTTCATGCAGCCGAGACATATATCAAACGACTGATCGAGAAAGGCCACAAAGTGGCAATCTGTGAGCAGGTGGAAGACCCTAAGAAAGCAAAAGGTCTTGTTAAGAGAGAAGTTATCCGTGTAGTTACACCGGGAACAACTCTGGATGCCACATCTTTGGATGAATCCAGAAACAATTATCTGATGTCGATTGTTTCTCTGGAGGATCATTTTGGATGTGCCATTGCAGATATCACCACAGGTGACTGTTTTCTTACAGAAGTAGATAAACCTCAGAAACTTCTGGATGAGATCAATAAATTTGTCCCTGCGGAAATTATCTGTAATGACGCTTTTTTTATGAGCGGAGTTGATACAGAAGATTTGAAGGACCGTCTGCGGATATGCATTTTTCCATTAGATAACTGGTATTTTGATGACAGTCTCTGCCAGCGCACTTTGAAGGAACATTTTCATGTAAATACATTGGAAGGTCTTGGACTTCAGGACTATGACAGTGGAGTGATCGCAGCAGGAGCACTTTTTCAATATTTGAATGAAACTCAAAAAACAGCTTTGTCTCATATGGCAACGATCCATCCATACACAGCAGATAAATTTATGTTGATTGACAGTTCCAGTCGTCGTAATCTGGAACTGGTCGAAACACTCCGTGAAAAACAGAAACGAGGTTCTCTTCTCTGGGTATTGGATAAGACAAAGACAGCAATGGGTGCACGTACACTTCGAGGTTATGTGGAACAGCCCCTGATTGATGCAAAAGAGATCAATTGCAGACTGGAAGCTGTAGAAGAACTGACTCAGAAGCCGATGCTTCGTGATGAGATCCGAGAGTATCTGAATCCCATCTATGACCTGGAACGTCTGATCAGCCGCATCAGCTATCAGTCAGCGAATCCGAGGGATATGGTTGCATTTGCATCTTCACTGGAGATGATTCCATATATCCGACAGATCCTTCAGGAATTTGAAGCACCGATCCTGAAACAGATTTTTGAGGATATGGATCCGCTGGAAGATGTGACGGATTTGATCAAACGTGCGATCACAGATGAGCCGCCACTTGCACAGAAAGACGGCGGAATCATCCGCGAAGGTTACAACGCAGATGTCGATAAATATCGTCATTCAAGAACTGATGGCAAAAAGTGGCTTGCTGAACTGGAAGCAAGAGAAAAAGAACGTACCGGCATTAAGACACTGAAGATCAAATACAGTCGTGTATTTGGTTATGCACTGGAAGTGACGAATTCTTTCAAAGATCAGGTTCCGGATAATTATGTTCGCAAACAGACACTGACCAATGCCGAACGTTATATTACACAGGAGCTGAAGGATCTTGAGGATCTGATCCTTGGAGCTGAAGATCGTCTGTATGCGCTGGAATATGAATTGTTTGCAGATGTCCGTGACAAAGTTGGCAAAGAAGTCGTACGTATCCAGAAAACTGCCAAGGCGATTGCAGCACTGGATGTGTTTGCCTCTCTTGCGCTTGTGGCAGAACGAAACAATTTTGTAAGGCCGAAGATCAATGAAAATGGTGTTTTGGATATCAAAAATGGTCGTCATCCGGTTGTAGAGCAGATGATTGAAAACGATATGTTTATTGCAAATGATACATATCTGGACAATCAGAAAAAAAGAGTTTCCATTATCACCGGTCCGAATATGGCTGGTAAATCCACTTATATGCGTCAGACAGCACTGATCGTTCTGATGGCGCAGATCGGAAGTTTTGTTCCGGCAGAGAAAGCAAATATTGGCATTGTAGATCGAATCTTTACACGTGTCGGTGCATCCGATGACCTTGCAAGCGGACAGAGTACTTTCATGGTGGAAATGACAGAAGTAGCAAATATCCTTCGAAATGCCACATCCAGGAGCCTGTTGATTCTGGATGAGATTGGACGAGGCACAAGTACCTTTGACGGACTTGCAATTGCATGGTCCGTGATCGAACATATCAGTAATACGAAACTCTGTGGTGCAAAGACTTTATTTGCCACACATTATCATGAACTTACAGAACTGGAAGGTAAGATTCCGGGAGTCAATAATTATTGTATCGCGGTTAAAGAAAAAGGCGATGATATTGTATTTCTTCGTAAGATCGTCAAGGGCGGTGCAGACAAGAGTTATGGTATTCAGGTTGCCAAGCTTGCCGGTGTGCCGGATTCCGTTATTAATCGTGCAAAGGAACTGGTAGAAGAACTCAGTGATGCAGATATCACGGCTGCAGTCAAGGATCTGACGGCTCCGAAGAAAAAACAGAAAATTGTTTATGATCAGGTGGATATGGCTCAGATGTCTCTTTTTGATACAGTACAGGACAATGATATCGTGGACGAGATCCGTGATCTGGATATGACCCATTTGACACCGATGGAAGCTATGAATATTTTGTATAATTTGCAGAACAAGATTAAAAACCGCTGGTAAAAATGATAAAACGTGGTTTGGTAATGGGAGGTTGCTTTGAGAAAAATTGCAGTTTTAGACCAGAACACAATTGATAAGATTGCAGCCGGAGAGGTTGTAGAAAGACCTTCTTCTGTCGTAAAAGAGCTTGTGGAAAATGCGATAGACGCAGGAGCAACTGCGGTAACAGTAGAAATTACAGATGGTGGTAAGAAACTGATCCGAATTACGGATAATGGATCAGGAATGGAAGCAGAGCAGATTCCGCTTGCATTTCTCCGTCATGCAACAAGTAAGATTGAAAAGGTGGAAGATCTGGAACATATTGCTTCTCTTGGATTCCGTGGTGAGGCACTTTCCAGTATCGCTGCTGTTTCTCAGGTAGAACTGATCACAAAAACTCCGTCTTCTGTCAGCGGCTCCCGTTATGTGATCGAAGGCGGACAGGAGCATTCATTGGAAGAACTGGGAGCACCGGAGGGAACTACATTTCTTGTTCGGAACCTTTTTTATAACACACCGGCGAGAAGCAAATTCCTGAAGTCGGATACGACTGAGGCGAATTATATTCATACGCTGATGGAGCAGCTTGCACTGTCCCATCCGGAGATTTCTTTTAAATATATTCAGAATAAGCAGGTGAAACTGCATACATCCGGGAACTACAGTGTGAAGGATGTTATTTACAGCGTGTATGGCAGAGAGATCGCCAGAGCACTTCTGGAGGTATCACAGGAAAATTCCTTTATGAAAATTGAGGGATTTGTTGGTAAACCGGAAATTGCCAGAGGTAATCGTTCTTTTGAGAACTATTATATCAATGGACGATATGTTAAAAATAATATTATTACAAAAGCAATCGAAAATGCTTACAGAGGTTTCCTGATGCAGCATAAATTTCCATTTGTTTCTCTTCGTATGGAAATGGAGGGGAACGATCTGGATGTTAATGTGCACCCGGCAAAAAGAGAGGTACGATTTGCGAGAGAACAGGAAGTTTACGATGCAGTTTATGATACTGTACGTGCAGCCCTGACCAGAAGAGAAATGATTCCGAAAGTATCTGTAGACAGTTCTTCTGTTAAAGAGGATAAAGAAGAAAAAGTTACGCGTGCAGCTGTACCGGAACCATTTGAGCAGAAACGTCGTGAAGAACTGTACGGAGCACAAAAACCAGTCCATTCTGTTGTACGAGAGCCGGCAGCATCTTATCGTCCGGCATTTTCAAAAGATGAAGAAGAAATGTTCAGTGGTACACTGCGCGAGAATCAGAAACTGGACGAAGTGAAGAAACTGACAGAGAGGCAGACAGTGCCAGAGGCATTTCAGAATTCTTCGAAGAAAACAAATACTGTGCCTGAGAAGGTTGATACACAGGTTAAACAGAAAATTGTACAGAAGTCTGTACAAGATTATGAACAAGACTATGTGCAGAAAACGGAAGCAGAAGAACTAAAAACACAGGAAGCAGTATCGAGAGAGACTGAAAAACAGACTCCACCACAGCAGCTGGAACTCTTTGAGGAGAAACTGCTTGCACCAGAATCCAGAAGCCGGATTGACCTGATCGGACAGATCTTTGATACGTACTGGCTGGTACAGTTTGAGGACAATTTTTATATAATCGATCAGCATGCTGCACACGAAAAGGTATATTATGAGCGCATGGTAAAACAGTTCCGGGAACATTCGATTGATTCACAGTATCTGAACCCTCCGTTGATCGTGACACTGAGCATGCAGGAGGAAGAAGTACTGAAAGCAAATATGAATTATTTTGAACAGTTTGGCTTTGAGATTGAGAATTTCGGCGGCAGAGAATACCGTATCAGTGCGGTGCCATCGAATCTGTATGGACTGACAGAGGAAGAATTGTTTCTGGAAATGTTGGATAATCTGGCATCTGATAACAGTAAAGATACATTGGATATTTTTGCTGCAAGACTTGCAACGATGGCATGCAAAGCGGCAGTTAAGGGAAATCATGCTATGTCGCAGCAGGAGGCAGAAAAACTGATCGATGAACTTCTGACTCTGGAAAATCCGTATCATTGTCCGCATGGACGCCCGACGATCATTGCAATGACAAGAACAGAACTGGAAAAGAAGTTTAAACGAATCGTGTAAGAATTATACAGGAGTGATTATGAAAAGACCTTTGATCGTTCTTACCGGGCCGACAGCAGTTGGCAAAACAAGTCTTTCTATTTCATTGGCAAAGGCGGTAAACGGTGAGATTATTTCTGCAGATTCCATGCAGGTATATAAAAAAATGGATATCGGTTCTGCGAAGATCCGTCCGGAGGAAATGCAGGGAGTAAAGCATTATCTGGTGGATGTTCTGGAACCGGAAGAAGAATTTCATATCGTAAAATTCCAGCAGATGGCAAAAGAAGCTATGGAGGAAATCTATAAAAAAGGAAAGATACCGATTCTGGTCGGAGGAACCGGATTTTATATTCAGGCGGTAACCAGAGATATTGATTTTACAGAGGCGCAGCAGGAAAACACTTACCGTGCAGAGCTGGAAAAACTGGCGGAAACAGAAGGTGCTGAGTATCTTCATGATAGGCTGAAAGAAGTAGATCCGGCAAGTGCGGATACAATCCATGCAAACAATGTAAAACGTGTGATCCGTGCACTGGAATTTTATCATCAGAATGGTACGCCTATATCTGCACATAATGAAGAACAGAAAAAACAGACAAGTCCGTATAATCTGGCATATTTTGTTTTAAATGCGCCAAGAGATATTCTCTATGAGCGGATAGACAAACGAGTGGATCAGATGCTGGAAGAGGGACTGGTAAAAGAGGTGGAAGGACTGAAACGTGAGGGCTGCCATCGTGGTATGGTATCCATGCAGGGACTGGGATATAAGGAAATCCTGGCTTATCTGGAGGGGGAATATCCACTGGAAGAGGCGGTACGTATCCTGAAACGAGATACCAGACATTTTGCAAAGCGGCAGCTGACCTGGTTTCGACGGGAGTCGGATGTGATCTGGGTTGATAAAGACAAATTTCATTGGGATGAAAAAGAAATTCTGGAATATATGTTGAGTGTTCTTAAAGAACATGATATTTTGGGATAATCAGTTAGAAGACGCAATAAATCAGATACAATTGGAAAGGATCATAAAATAACCATGAAGGAATTATATGAACAGCTTGGAATCTCATCCAAAGTCTATGATTTTGGAGCAGAGATCGAAGCATCTCTGAAGGAACGATTTGAACAGTTTGACAAGACTGCGGAATATAACCAGCTTAAAGTACTGATGGCCATGCAGAAAAACAAAGTAAGTGCAGAATGTTTCCAGTCATCATCAGGCTACGGCTATGATGATTTTGGACGAGATACTCTGGAAAAAGTATATGCAGATACTTTTCATACGGAGGCATGTCTGATTCGTTCCCAGATCACCTGCGGAACTCATGCACTGGCAATTGCTTTATTTGGAAATCTTCGTCCGGGAGATGAGCTTCTTGCACCGGCAGGAAAGCCATACGATACACTTGAAGAAGTAATTGGTATCCGCCCGTCCAGAGGCTCTCTGGCAGAATATGGAGTAACTTACAGACAGGTAGATCTCAAAGAAGACGGAACCTTTGATTATGATGCAATTCGTGCGGCAATCAATGAAAAAACGAAACTTGTTGAGATTCAGCGTTCTAAGGGATATCAGACCAGACCTTCCTATTCTGTAAAACAGATTGGAGAACTGATCGCATTTGTCAAGAGCATCAAACCGGACGTTATCTGTATGGTGGATAACTGTTACGGAGAGTTTGTAGATACGATAGAACCAAGCGATGTCGGAGCAGATATGATCGTCGGATCTCTGATTAAGAATCCGGGTGGCGGACTTGCACCGATTGGCGGTTATATTGCGGGTACGAAGGAATGTGTCGAAAATGCGGCAACGCGTATGACATGTCCGGGACTTGGCATGGAGGTCGGTGCCTCCCTTGGTGTAAACCGTTCGTTCTATCAGGGCTTTTTCCTTGCACCAATGGTGACCAAAGGCGCATTAAAAGGAGCTGTTTTTGCAGCAAATATTTATGAAAAACTTGGTTTTTCTGTTGTTCCGAATGGCAGCGAGCCACGTCAGGATATTATTCAGGCTGTGACACTTGGAACTCCGGAGGGGCTGATCGCATTTTGTAAGGGAATCCAGGCAGCGGCGCCGGTGGACAGTTATGTGGATCCAGAACCGTGGGACATGCCGGGATATGACAGCCAGGTTATCATGGCGGCGGGTGCTTTTGTACAGGGCTCATCTATTGAACTTTCGGCAGATGGTCCGGTAAAACCACCATATGCGGTATATTTCCAGGGAGGTCTTACATGGGAGCACGCAAAACTGGGCGTACTGATGTCTTTACAGAAACTGGTAGATGCGAATATTGTGACACTTCCGTAAAGATAGAAGGAAGAATTGTTGCAGGCGGCAGCAGATGAAGGAGACGATATGGGTGAAAAAACACAGGTGATCGTTGTAGGGGGAGGTGCTTCCGGACTGGCAGCTGCAATTGCAGCGGCAGAGAATGGTGCGGCAGTTACGCTCCTTGAACAGAATGAGAATCCGGGCCGGAAAATCTGTGTGACAGGGAATGGCAGATGTAATCTTACGAACAGAGACATGCGTCCCGATATTTTCAGAGGCCAGCATCCGGAATTTGTGGAAGAAATTCTGGCACAGTTTACGCTGGAGGATACACTTGCTTTTTTTGAAAAACTTGGGGTGGCTTTTACAGAACGTAATGGATGGCTGTATCCCAGAAGCAATCAGGCGAAATGTATTCCGGAACTCTTGCTTCTGAAAGCGAGATCTCTGAAAGTTAAAATCAAGACAAGAGAAAAGGTGGAGGCAGTTTCCTGCGAGAATGGACGATGGAAGGTAGAGACTTCCGGATGGACTTATGAAGGAGATAAGGTAATCCTTGCCAATGGCTCTAAAGCTTCACAGGTCCCAGGTTCGGATGGCAGCGGCTATGAGCTTGCAGAAAATCTCGGACATCATATTATCCGCCCCCTGCCTGCACTTACAGGACTTCGATGTAAAGGAAATGTTTTTTCTGCATGGGCAGGTGTTCGTACGGACGCAAAAGTTACATTATTGATTGATGGAAAGAGATTTGTAGAAGAGAGTGGGGAAGTACAGCTGACGGATTATGGAATTTCCGGCATACCGGTGTTTCAGTTGAGCAGCTATGCAATCCGTGCACTGGATGAAGGAAAAAAAGTAACGCTGTCTGTGAACTTTCTTCCGGAATATACAAAAGCTTCTTTACAGGAATATTTGAAAAAAAGGCAGGAAATCTGTCCGTATCAGTCAGCTGCAGAGCTGCTCTTGGGACTGTTGCCTGATAAACTGATCAAAATGTTCCGAAAACAGAAAAAAGATCTTTGTGACACGATTACGTCATATGAGCTGGAAGTAAAGGACAGTTCCGGATTTGAACAGGCACAAGTCTGCTCCGGAGGGGTGGATACTTCACAGGTCAATCCGGAAACACTGGAGTCCGTATTGCATAAGGGACTTTATTTTGCCGGAGAGCTGTTGGATATAGATGGTCCCTGTGGAGGTTATAATCTTCAATGGGCATGGTCAAGCGGTGTTGTGGCAGGGCGCAGCAGCGCAAAGGAGAATTTATGATACGAATTACACAGTTGAAGCTTCCGGTGGGGCACACTCCGGAACAGCTGAAGAAGAAAATTGCAAAGACACTTAAATGTGCGGAAGATACATTTTCCTATGAGATTGTCCGCCAGTCTCTGGATGCAAGACATAAAGATGACAAAAAATTTGTCTATACAGTAGATGTGAAAACAGCTGCTGAACAAAAAATTTTGCGAAGAGTTCACAATAATAACATTATGTCAATCAATAAAAAGGATTATCAGTTTCCTTTGCCGGGAACAGAGAAACTGGAGCATGTGCCGGTTATTGTTGGAAGTGGACCGGCAGGACTTTTCTGCGCCTGGTATCTGGCAAGAGCCGGTTATCGTCCACTGGTTCTGGAACGCGGTCAGGAGGCGCAGAAACGTAAAGAAACGGTAGATCGCTTCTGGAAAGATGGAGTGCTGGATCCAGATTCCAACGTGCAGTTCGGGGAAGGCGGTGCCGGAACTTTTTCAGATGGAAAGCTTAACACACTGGTAAAAGATCCGAATGGACGTAACCATGAGGTTCTGAAACGTTTTGTAGAGGCAGGCGCACCGGAGGAAATCGTTTATCAACAGAAACCGCATCTTGGAACAGATGTACTGATTGGCATTGTTGAAATGATGCGTCATCAGATTGAAGAGATGGGAGGTTCTTTTCGCTTTGAAACAAAGGTGACAGATCTTTGCATCGAAAACGGTCATCTGACTGCAGTTGAAGTCAATAATGAAGAAAAGATACCGGCAGATGCCTGTGTGCTTGCACTGGGACATAGTGCCCGGGATACGTTTGATATGCTTCACAGATGTGGTGTTTATATGGAACCGAAATCTTTTGCGGTCGGACTTCGTATGGAACATCCACAGAAAATGATCAATTACGATCTTTATGGAGAAGAGGAAAATGAATTTCTGGGAGCTGCAAGTTATAAAGTGACATATACCTGTGAAAATGGCAGAGGCGTTTATTCATTCTGCATGTGTCCGGGCGGTTATGTGGTTAACGCATCCTCTGAACAGGGAATGCTGGCAGTCAATGGAATGAGTTATCAGGCACGTGACAGCAAAAATGCAAACAGTGCGCTGATCGTAACGGTCACACCAGAGGATTTTCCGGAGGAAGGTCCACTTGGAGGGATTTCATTTCAGAGAGAGCTGGAAAAGAGAGCATGGGAAATTGGAAAAGGAAAAATTCCGGTTCAGTTATTTGGCGATTACAAGTTACATCAGAAGAGTTCTTCATTTGGAGAAATCGAACCTCAGATGAAGGGTGCTTATGTACTTACTGATGTACGCTCAATCCTGCCGAAAGAAATCGGTGATTCGATTGAAGAAGGAGTTCTTGCATTTGGAAAGAAACTGAAGGGATTTGACCGGAACGACGCGATTCTGAGTGGTGTGGAGAGCCGTACTTCTTCGCCGGTAAGAATCGTACGAAACCGTGAGGGATATTCTAATATAGAGGGAATATATCCGTGCGGGGAAGGTGCAGGGTATGCAGGAGGCATCACATCAGCTGCTATGGATGGTATCAAAACGGCTGAGTTTATATGTGAAAAATTTAGAAATTTTTAGGAGGGAGTGTACATCTCCCTCTTTTTATGCTAAAATAACTTCTGATTCTTTTGGGGTTCTGTCACAGAGAGCGACAGGTAAACAAAATGAACCATACTATGAAAGAAATACCGGAATCACAGCGGCCTTATGAGAAATGTATTCGAGAGGGTGAGAGCACTTTAAGTGACGGTGAGCTCCTTGCAGTGATACTCCGGTGTGGTACCAGAGGAATGAATTCTCTGACTCTGGCAAACGATATTTTAAGTCATATGGAGCAGTCACCCTATCCGGGACTTCTGGGACTGCTTCACTGTTCAGTATCAGATCTGAAAAAGATACATGGGATAGGAACGGTCAAGGCAGTTCAGCTGAAGTGCATCGGAGAATTATCCAAAAGGATTGCCAGTACGGCTGCAAGGATTTCGCTTGACTTTAACAGTCCGGATTCTATTGCAGCATATTATATGGAACAGCTGCGGCATCAGGAACAGGAGATTATGATCTGCATGATGCTGGATAATCAGAATCATCTGCTCGGAGATACCATGCTGTCAAAAGGAACCGTAAATGCAACGCTGATCACACCGCGGGAAGTATATCTGGAAGCACTTCGATACCATGCGGTCAATCTGATATTGATTCATAATCATCCGGGAGGAAATCCGGCTCCCAGTAAATGCGATAAAGAAATTACTGAACGAATCTGTCAGGCCGGCGAAATGCTGGGAATTAATCTGCTTGATCATATCATCATAGGCGATCACAGATATATCAGTTTCCGGGAAGAGGGACTGATGGGAGCGTATCCGGAATGAAGGGAAATTTTTATGCTTTTAAGAAAAACATATGGAATAGATCTTGGAAGCAGCAGTATCAAGGTTTATTCGTTTTTTAAAAACAAAAGTTATATGGAAAAGAACATGATAGCGTCAAAAGGGCGCAGGATCATCGCCGTGGGCAATGAAGCATACGATATGTTTGAAAAGGCTCCTGCCAATATCGTGGTGAATTCGCCGATGGCTTTTGGTATGATAGCCAATCTTGAACTGCAGGAGATTGCGTTGTACAGTATGATGAAAAAGATTGATCATTTTCTGGGAATTGGATCAGATATGTTTTTTTCTGTTCCGCTGGATATGACTGCAGTAGAGAAACGGGCATATTACCATGTCGCAAATGGCCATTGGCTCAGGCAGAACCGGGTATATATGGTAGAGGCTCCAATTGCAGACGCAATTGCCATGGGTGTGGACCTAAACCGAAATGCTGGAAGTATGATCGTAAATATTGGAGCACAGAGTACACAGTTCTCAATCATCACGGATGGGAAAATCATCATTGCGAAAAAAATTCCGATCGGTGGACGTCAGATGAATGAAGCTATCTGCAGTGAGATCAGGAAACGTTACAATCTGCAGATTGGCACGCGTACCGGAAAACGTCTGAAGATAGCCATGGGACGGCTCAATGATCAGCGCAGAGAAGCACGCAAGGTGGTTGGAATTGATGGAATATCAGGACTGCCGAGAGAAGAGATCATATCCGGATATGTGGTAAATGCCGGAATTATGAACTGCGTAAATGAGATTGCGGCAGAAATGAAAACTTTTTTGGAGAGAATTCCACCGCAGATTTCTTACCATATTTCAAGAGAAGGAATCTACCTTGCCGGGGGAAGTACCAAGATTCCTTACATAGATAATTATCTTGCGAGTTATACGGGGGTATCTTTTAACTTATCTCCATTATATGAAAAAGCGACAGTTGCAGGACTGGAAAAAATCATCCGTGACCATGAACTGATGAAATGGGCGCAGCCTGTCAAACAACGCAAATTATAAAGACACAATTATAATTCTTTAGGGGTATGATAATACATGAAAAACCTGAAAAAGAAGTTTCGATTTCGAATACATTTAAAAAGTAAACATCTTCTTGTGATCATGACATTTTTCTGTGGAAGTGCTGTGGTTGCTACACTTGCCTCCGGGATTACATCAGCTCCGCTTCAGGAAGCGGCAGGAATGATCGTTGTTCCTTTTGAAAAAAGTATCACAACAATCGGACTCTGGCTTACTGATATCAATAAATCTTTTCAGGAAAAACAGGATCTTATAGATCAGAATGAGGAACTGAAAAATACTGTAGATACTTTAACAGAACAGAACAATATTCTTATTCAGAATCAGTCCGAGCTTTCCAGACTGCAGGAACTCTATGATCTGGATGCGGAATATTCGGATTATCCGAAGGTCGCAGCCAGAATTATATCCAAAGATCCGGGTAACTGGTATGATACATTCATGATCAATAAAGGAAGCAAAGACGGCATCCGTGTAGATAACAATGTAATTGCAGGCAAGGGACTTGTCGGCATTGTTACCGAGGTGGGCAGTAACTGGGCAACTGTTCGTTCCATTATTGATGACAGTAGTAATGTCAGTGCCATGACAGTCGGTACAGATGACAATTGTGTGGTGGAAGGTGACCTGGAGCTGATCGATGAAGGGAAACTGCGTTTTACACAGCTGTATGACAAAGAAGATAAAGTAACAGTAGGCGAGCAGGTTGTTACTTCAAATATCAGTGAAAAATACGTAGAAGGTCTGTTTATCGGATATGTCAGCGATATTCAATTAGATACCAACAATCTGACAAAATCAGGAACAATCGTTACACCTGTAGATTTTCAGCACTTGAAGGATGTATTTGTAATTACTGTCAACAAGAAAGATTCCACAGAGGAAGGGGCCGAGGAATGAAAAGTAAGATCGTTCTGTTTTTTACGATCATTGTCTGTTTTCTGATGCAGTCAACAGTGCTGCATCTGATCTCTATTGGCTCGATCACACCGAACCTGTTACTGATCCTTTGCGTATCTATGGGGCTTATGCGTGGACGTAAGAGCGGATTGTGGACAGGCTTTTTCTGTGGTCTGCTTGTGGATCTGTTTTATGGATCCGTTTTTGGGTTTTATGCACTGATCTATATGTATGCGGGATTCCTGAGCGGTTATGCATTTCGTATTTATTATGATGATGATATAAAAGTACCGATGCTGCTGACTGCGATTATGGATTTTCTGTATAATCTGGCGGTTTATGCACTTCAGTTCCTACTGAGGGGCAGACTGGGTCTGGGGGTATATTTTACCCGTATTATTGTTCCGGAAATTTTTTATACTGTTTTTCTGACAATGATCGTATACAGAGTATTTCATTATATTAATTATCATTTTATGAGTCCAACCAGGAAAGAAAGTGAGTCTATTTGGGTATTAAAATAAAAAAAATCATCAAAAAAATTCAGTTAAAGAGAACAACAGTACTGTTACTTGTATTTATTCTCATGGCGTTTGTTCTTGTGAGACAGCTGTTTGACCTGCAGATCATCCAGGGTGAGAACTATATAAATGAATTTCAGACACGAACAACGAAAACGCGTGTGCTTAAGAGTACAAGAGGAAATATATATGACAAAAACAATAAGCTGATCGCATCGAATGTGTTATCTTATTCTCTTACGTTTGAGGATAATGGAACTTATGACAGTACCCGGCAGAAAAATCTGACGCTGAACGGGGTGGCTTATAAAGTCCTGAAGATCCTTGCAGAAAACGGCGATCAGCTGTCGAATTCTTTCCATATTAAGCTGGATAAGGATGGAAACTATGCGTTTGACGTAGAGGAAGGATTTACACTGAGTCGTTTTAAGGCGGATATCTATGGACATGCACTGATCGATGACCTGACAGAAGATGAGGCAGCGGCAACGGCAGAAGATATGGTTGCTTATCTCAGTGGAAATAAGGGATTTTCTATCGTACTTTATGGAGACGATGCTTATACAGATGAAGAATTAAAAAAATATGGGCTTCCGAAGGAACTTACCAAACAGGAAGTTCTTGATATTGCAATCATGCGGTATGAGCTGAGTACGAACAGCTTCCAGAAATATATGGCGGTTACGATTGCAACGAACGTTAGTGAAAGTACAGTTGCAGCAGTTATGGAAAACCAGAATGAACTCCAGGGAATCGATGTTCTGGAGGATTCTGTACGTCAGTATGTTGATGACGAGAGCATGGGACCGCTTCTCGGTTATACCGGACGGGCATCATCAGAAGAGTTGGAAAGTCTTAAGAAAGAAAATCCGGATTATTCCAATGATGCAATTGTAGGTAAAGCCGGTATTGAACAGTATATGGAGCTGGAACTTCAGGGAAAAGATGGTCAGGAAACGGTAACCGTTGATAATCTTGGAAAAGTACTGAAAATCGATGATAACACAACAGTAGAACCGGTTGCCGGAAATGATGTTTATCTTTCAGTAGATGCAGACTGGCAGAGTGCGATTTATCAGATCCTGAAACAGCGTGTGGCTGGTATTCTTCTGAATAAGATTGAAGCTGTGAAAGAATACGATTATAAAGGCGAAAATGATGCAAGTAAGATCATCATTCCGATTTATGATGTATATAATGCACTGATAGCAAACAGCGTCATCGATATTGATAAATTCAGCAGAGAAGAAGCTTCGGATACAGAAAAAAATCTTTATGCCAAATTTCAACAAAAGCAGCAGGAAGTTTTTGATACAATAACTAACAGGCTTACAAGTTCTGATCCGCCGGCTTACAAAGACGAAAGTACTGAGGTGCAGGAGTATCTTACATATATTTGCGATACAGTGCTCCGGGATACGCTTGGTGTGATCGATAAGAATGAGGTGGATACATCAGATGCCACTTATCAGGCCTGGGCAAATGATCAGAGCATTAGTCTGAAGGATTATCTGAATTATGCAGCCAGTCAGAACTGGATCGATATTTCTGTCATTTCTCCGAAGGGAGAGTATCTTGATTCAGAAGAAATATATCAGGCACTGACTTCCTATATTATAGATTACCTGAAAACAGATACAGGATTTTCAAAACTTCTTTATAAATATCTTCTCATGAATGATCAGATTACAGGACAGGATATCTGTCTGGTCCTTTATGAGCAGGGAGTACTGTCAAAAGAAGATGATTGTTATGCAAGTCTTGCATCGGGTGCCATGTCTGCTTACGATTTTATGATCAATAAGATTTCCAATCTGGAAATTGAACCGGCACAGCTGGCACTTGCACCTTGTTCTGCATCGGCAGTCATTACCGATGCAAAAACAGGAAAGGTACTTGCCTGTGTATCCTATCCGGGATATGACAATAATCGTCTTAGCAATAATATGGATACCAGCTATTATACGAAGCTTGCATTGGACAAGTCCAGTCCTTTCTTTAATAAGGCAACACAGCAGACGACAGCACCTGGTTCTACGCTGAAGCTTCTTTCGGCGGTTACCGGTATGATGGAAGGCGTGATCGATGATGATACTTATTTTGATTGTACCGGTGAATTTGATCTTGTAACTCCGTCGATTTTCTGTTGGAACAAGCAGGGACATGGATCGCTGGAGATAACCGGAGCGATTGAACAATCCTGTAACTATTTCTTCAATATGGTTGGTTTCCTTGCTGGTAAAAATTCAGATGGAGATTTCTCAGAAAATCTCAGCCTTACCAAGCTGCAGAAATATGCTTCGGAATTTAACCTTGATAAGAAAACCGGAATAGAGATTTCAGAGGCAAGTCCGCATGTTTCGGACAGCAAAGCGGTTCCTTCTTATATTGGACAGGGTAATCATTTGTTTACAACCAGTCAACTGGCACGTTATGCGACAGCACTTGCTACATCTGGAACAGTCTATGATCTTTCGCTTCTGGATAAAGTTACTGATTCACAGGGTAAGACATTGAAGGAATACGGTTCATCTGTTGTAAATCAGATGAGTGATGTTCCGGATAATGTATGGAATGATATTCATGAAGGTATGCGACGGGTGGTTCTGACTCATGAGCAGTTTAATGGACTGGGAGTTACACTTTCAGGAAAAACAGGTACCGCCGAGCTGGATATTTATCACCCGAACCATGGCCTTTTCATTGGATATACGACATCTTCAGATACATCTGAGCCGGAGTATTCTATTGCAGTGCGAATTGCAAATGGATACACTTCGGGAAATGCATGCCTGACAGCAAATGATATTCTGAAATACATTTATAATCTGGCAGATGAAGATACCATTCTGACTGGCTATGCCTCCAGTGATACCAGTAATACATCGAACGACTAACCATATACAGCAGTCTCTGGCTGCTGTATAGCAAAACCACATAAGAGAATACCAGAAGTCTGGAAATATCTATGAGGAGGAAAATAAAATGGGAGAAGTCATTGTAGTAACATCCGGAAAAGGGGGTGTGGGTAAAACAACCACAGTTGCCAATATCGGAACGGGACTTGCGATGCTTAACAAAAAAACAGTTGTAGTGGATACGGATATAGGCCTTCGTAATTTGGATGTGATCCTTGGCCTGGAGAACCGGATTGTGTATAATCTGGTGGATGTTATCAATGGAAGCTGCAGAATGAAACAGGCATTGATCAAGGACAGACGTTATCCGGATCTTTTTCTTCTGCCTTCGGCACAGACCAAAGATAAATCGGCAGTGTCTCCTGAGCAGATGATCAAACTCACAGATGAGCTCAGAGAAGAATTCGATTATGTATTGCTGGATTGCCCTGCGGGAATTGAACAGGGGTTCCGCAATGCGATTGCCGGAGCTGATAAGGCAATCGTTGTCACAACTCCGGAAGTTTCTGCAATTCGCGATGCGGATCGTATCATAGGGCTTCTTGAAGCTTCTGATTTGAGAGATATTCATCTGATCATCAATCGCCTGCGACCGGATATGATTGCCAGGGGCGATATGATGTCAGTGGATGATGTGACGGAAATTCTTGCGGTAAATCTCCTTGGTACGATTCTGGATGATGAGCAGATTGTGATTGCGGCCAATCAGGGTGAACCCCTTTCCGGTCAGAAATCGCAGGCAGAAGAAGAGTACCGTAATATCTGCCGGCGCCTTCTTGGTGAGGAAGTTCCGTTTGTGGAACTGCAGCAAAAGAAAGGCATGCTGAAAAGATTAAGTGAGATTTTTCATAAATAGCAGGATTTTTTCTGTTAAAGGAGGGGATTTCAGTGAAATCTTTTAGTCAGATAAAAGGTCGGTCTGCGGAATATGCCAGAAACAGAATAAAACTTCTACTGGTATCCGAACGTATCGACTGCTCTCCGCAAATGATAAGCATGTTGAAAAATGATTTGATTCATACGGTAAAAAAATATATCTCCATAGATGAAAAACAGGTGACTGTGCAGATCACACAGGAACCACCGGTTATCCATGCGAAGATACCCGTATGCTCCAAAAAGGAACAAAGGACAAAATGTTAAAACAGTATAAATTACGATTTTATAATTTCAGACTGGTAATTTTTCTTCTGGCGATCAGTGTGATCGGAATCGTTCTTGTGGGAAGTGCGAGGGAAGATCTGAAATCCAAACAGCTTGTGGGTGTGATTCTTGGTCTGATCATTATGGTTATTCTGTCATTGATGGATTATTCCTGGATTTCAAATTTCCAGTGGATCATGTATGGCGCAAATATTGTGCTTTTGCTGATCGTACGACTTTTTGGTGATTCTGCCAATGGTGCGGCACGTTGGATTGATTTTGGATTTATCCGTTTTCAGCCGACGGAGCTGTCGAAAATTATTATCATACTATTTTTTGCCAGGTTCTTTATGGATCATGAAGAAGATCTGAATACATTCAAAACACTGGCAAAATCAGTGATTCTTCTGGCAATTCCGCTGTTTCTGATTTATGAACAGCCGGATATGAAAAACACACTTATGCTTCTGGCTGTATTTTGCATCCTGATTTATATTGCAGGGCTCAGTTATAAGATCATCGGAGGAATGTTTCTGATCATTATTCCATTGGCAATTATTTTTGTATCGATCGTGGTACAGCCGGATCAGAAACTGATCAAAGATTATCAGAGAAAACGTATCATGGCATTTCTGTATCCTGAGAATGAAGAGTACAGTGATGATATTGAACAGCAAAATAACTCCAAAACAGCAATTGCTTCGGGAGAACTGATAGGAAAAAAACTGTCTGGTGATAAAGAAGTTGCATCTGTAAATGATGGTAATTTTGTGTCTGAGAATCAGACAGACTTTATTTTTGCGGTAGCCGGTGAGGAATACGGATTTATGGGATGCTGTAGTATTGTAATCCTGTTACTGGCGATTTCTGTGGAATGTATCCGGATGAGCCTGCGGGCAAAAGACTTGTCCGGAAAGATCATATGTTGTGGTATGGCAAGTATCATATCATTGCAGAGCTTCCTGAATATATGCGTGGCTACGGGAATCGCGCCAAATACCGGTACACCGCTTCCATTTGTCAGTTATGGACTTACGTCACTGATCAGTCTTTATATCGGAATGGGTATGGTATTGAATGTCGGACTTCAGAGCAGCGCATACAATAAAGAAATCCGAAGAAAAGCAATTGACCAGAAAGAGGACTATTTATGACAAAACAACAAAAAGGTAAAACATCTGCAGGTCAGCAGAGAAGGTCGGCACGTCCGGAACAGATGCATGCTTCCCGACAGCATCCACAGAAACGTTTATCAAAAAGTTCAGCGAGAATGCGGCGTATGCGTAAAAAGAGAATGAAAAATACAATTCTTCTGATTGCATTGCTGCTGATTCTGGTATGTGGTGCAGGAGGACTGTTTTATATGCTGCGGGGCGGAATAGGTTCCGAACCGGTAATGGCTTACAGTACAGACAGAGAGTTTCAGCATCAGAAGATTTCAGGAATAAGTCAGAGAGCAGATGCATTTGCAGCTGATCTTTGTGTGGTGACTGGTGATCAGACGCTGGATTCTGTTTCGCTGGAACAGGCTCAGAAGGGAGTTCTGCTGGATCTTAAAGATAAATCCGTTTTATATGCCAAGGGAGCCTATGATAAAGTTTATCCTGCAAGTATTACGAAAATTATAACTGCGCTTCTTGCTTTCAAAAACAGTAATATGGATGATGTTGTAACGATCACACAGGAAAATATCACTCTTGAGGAAGGATCACAGGTAGTTGGTTTTCAGGTGGGTGATCAGGTGACGATGGATCAGCTTGTGCACTGCCTTCTGGTTTATTCCGGAAATGATGCGGCATCTGCGATTGCGACTCATGTGGGTGGCTCTACAGAAAACTTTGTTGCAATGATGAATGAATATGCAGCGCAGCTTGGATGTACAGGAACACATTTTACAAATCCACATGGTCTGCAGGACGAAAATCATTATACAACACCGTACGATATCTATCTCATGTTGAAAGAAGCATTGAAATATCCGGAATTCACGGAAATTACACAGCTTCCGAGTTATACAGTTACATTCCAGCACAGTGACGGCTCTGAAGATAGTGTGTCACTTACTGCGACGGATCATTATCTGACAGGTGAGGCAAATGCTCCAAAAGGAGTAACGGTTCTTGGCGGAAAGACCGGAACGACAAGCAGCGCAGGAAACTGTCTGGCATTGCTCTGTCAGAATTCATATGGGGAACCATATGTTTCAATTGTTATGGGGGCTTCTACAAAAGAACTTCTTTATCAGCAGATGACATCCCTCCTTGAAAATATAAACACAGTATAAGCGAGAATGTTCAGACTGTTTGGAAAAAGTGACAAAAAAATCCAAATTACTCTTGAATTTTAAAACAAGTTGCACTATAATATTAACCATATTCAACATCGTTTTTATTCAAAAATTATATATTGTGTCTAAGGAGGAAAACAGCATGGTTGAACTGATCGTAGGAAAGAAAGGCAAAGGCAAAACAAAAGTACTGTTAGACAAAGTGAACGGCGCAATTAAAGAGGCAAATGGCAGCATTGTTTACTTAGACAAAAGCACAAAACATATGTATGAACTGAACAACAAAGTTCGTCTGATCGATGTATCTGTATATCCGATTAAGAATGCAGATGAGTTTGTTGGATTTGTATGTGGTATTATTTCACAGGATCATGACCTTGAGCAGGTTTATCTTGACAGTTTTCTTACAACGGCCAAACTGGAAGGCAAAGACGTTACAGGTACACTGGAGCAGCTGAATGCTGTAGGTGAGAAATTTAATGTTAAATTTGTCGTTAGTATGTCCCTGGATAAAGAAGAGATTCCGGAATCCTTACAGGATAAGATCGTAACTGCTTTATAAAAAGTAAAAAAGAATCTGGGATCAGTCTTTTTGGACTAATTTGGACAAGAATTACATAAGATGGGGTAATCAAGGGATTCTGTTGGGGGACAGGATCCCTTTTTACAGGGAAACCTTCATAAAATATATAAAATTTTTAAAAAATATTTTATTTCTCTTGACGAGTACAAAAAACCATGCTACTATATAGCAGATGCCGCACAGAGAGGTTTAAGAGCATGAGTTGGAACTCATTCCACCATATCTGGCGAGTAAAGTTTATAGGAGGTGCCACAGATGTACGCAATTATTGCAACAGGTGGTAAACAGTACA
>OIWP01001875.1_pt1 | contig 23846 bp, 21 predicted proteins | sample 1587661 | NCBI WGS metagenome assembly OIWP01 (sample SAMEA3888899, study PRJEB22519) | human gut metagenome | biome: human gut; feature: human-associated habitat; material: faeces | place: Denmark | collected 2010 | reverse complement strand
GGTCAAGATCATCCAGAGCTACACCGGCGTCGTGGACAAGATGGTGTGGAGGAAGGCTTAGCCATGGGTCTCGCCTATAGGATCCTCGACGGCATCCCCCGTGCTTACAACAAGCTACTTCTTATGCCCTCGCTACGGCGCTCCTTTGCTGCTTGCGGCAAGAACGTGACCCTGGGCCGCCGCAGCGAGATTGCCGGAGCGGGCAATATCTACATGGGCCATGACGTGTACCTTGGCCCTGGAACAACGCTGCTCACAACCCGGGCGAAAATTCACATCGGCGACTATGTCATGAGCGGACCCAACCTTACCGTTATCACCGGCGATCACCGCACCGACATCCTCGATCGCCCCATGATGGAACTTACCGATGAGGACAAGCTCCCCGATAACGATCAAGACGTTGTTATCGGTACCGACGTATGGATGGGCAGCGGCGTGACGATCCTCAAGGGCGTCCATATCTCTGATCACTGCGTAATTGCTGCCGGGGCCGTGGTGACCAAAGACGTGGAACCTGAGTATTCAATTTGGGGGGGGGGTACCTGCTCGCTGCTTAGGTTCGCGGCTTAAAGGATAACGATGGCTTCAGCTAAGAATAAAATACACGCGAAAGTTCTGATGGTTGGTCCCGACCTTTCTTTGCACGGTGGAATTGTTTCCGTCGTGCAGGGTTATCTCGATGGAGGCCTTCCTGAGGCATGTGATAAATTCGAGTACCTGGGGACGGGCGTCGGTTCTTCAAAACTCGGTAAGTCTCTCGCATTTACCCGGTCGTTAGTGCGCTATGCGATGATCATGCCATCTTATGACATCATTCATTTACACATAAGCGCCCGTGGGTCCTACAAACGAAAGTCAATTATGGCTCGTATGGCCCACAAAGCAGGCAAGTACGTAATACTCCACGACCACGATGGTGAGTTTAAGAAGGCCTTCGAAGAGGGTGGAGAATCCTACCGTCGTGATGTTAGAAAGACCTTTAGTATCGCCGACCGAGTTGTGGTTCTGTCGGAAGAGTGGCGCGACTATTTTTCAAAAAACGTTTGCGACCTGGAGAAGATCGACGTTGTTCATAACGGTGTCAAAGTTCCAGACCAGCCGTGCGCACCTTGTTCGCGTCAAGACGTCCTTTTTTTAGGACGTCTTGACGCGAACAAGAGCCCTGACGTGCTCTTGCGCGCGTCAAGAGAAATCCTGTCGCGTTTTCCCGACACCAAGGTCGTATTCGGCGGAGACGGAGAGGTCGAAAAGAATAAATCTCTTGCGGCAGAGCTCGGTATTGCCGACCGCTGCGAGTTCCACGGCTGGGTCGCGGGCGCAGAACGTGAGGAGCTCTTTGAGCGTGCCGCGGTGTACTGCCTCCCCTCCAAAAACGAGGGGCTCCCCATGAGCGTTCTTGAAGCCATGGCCAGAGGAATTCCAACTGTTGCCACTCCCGTTGGCGGAATTCCTCAAGTAATTAATGATGGTGTTAATGGCGTTCTGATTCCGGTAGATAACTATCAAGCCCTGGCCGTTGCATTGAATCATCTTCTCGAATCAAGCGAGCTTAGAAAAGAAATGGGAACTTTGGCCCGAAAAAAGATACTCAGTTCATTTGATATCAACTTGCTCTTGAGCGAAATACTCGGTATCTATTGCAATGCTGTCAGCGGTAATTAGAGGATGAAATTGAATTCAAAGAAGTTAACAAATGAAGCTGGGCATATTGTTTTTGTTCACCCTTCCCTTATGGGTGGCGGGGCCGAGCGTGTCTCGCTTGCGCTCGCGTCGTACTTCGTTGCTCATGGCTTTAAGTTTACGTACCTGCTAACAAAGAGCCCACTCATTGATTACGACATTCCAAAAGGAGTCGAGGTAATTTCACGATTTGCTAGTCCCTCGGTCAAGCCCCTGCAGCAGATTCGTTACATACGTTGCGCCATGAAGGCCAACCCTAAGGCGACCTTCATCTCTTTTCTGCCGCATCAGAACATGTACACGCTCATGGCATCCACAGGCTTGCCCAATAAAGTCGTCGTATCAGTCCGTAACGACCCGCGTTTCGACTTCCCGGGTAACGCTGCACTTCCCGGCGTTCGTGATGTGCTCTATCACAAGGCAGCGGCTATCGTTTTCCAGACGCAGTCCCAGAAGGATTTGTTCCCACGATCCCTACAGGAAAAGGGCACGGTCATCCTGAACCCCATATCCGGCTCTGTCCCCGAGCCCTTCGAGGGGCCCAGGCGCAAGGCCATCGTGACCTCAGGGCGCTTGGAGGAGCAGAAGAACCACGGCATGACAATCAGAGCGTTCGCGGAGTTCCATAAGTCCCATCCTGACTTCACGCTTGAGGTTTTCGGCAAGGGAAGCTTGTAAGCCGAACTCAAGCAGCTCGCGAACGATCTCGGCGTCGCAGAATCCGTAGTCTTTGAGGGCTTCAGTCCAGACGCCCTCGAGCACGTGCGAACTGCGTCGGCCTTCGTCATGTCCTCGCGATTCGAAGGACTGTCGAACTCCATGCTCGAGGCGCTTGCTATGGGCGTACCCACGGTCTGCACCCGCTGTCTCGGCGGCGGAGCCGAGACGGTCATCGAAGACGGTGTAAACGGCTTGCTCGTCGACGTCGACGATCTTGCTGCCGAGGCGCGCTCATTTGACCGGATTGTTGATGACCTCGAGTTTGCGCAAACCATTTCGGCTCGGGCCCGAATGCTCCGCGACGAGCTCTCGCTCGAAAACATCGGAAACTCCTGGCGGAGGCTGATCTCATAGCCATTATGAACAATAAATTCTTCAATGTCCCGGCAGCGTCTCCTGTCAAGGAAGGTGGCCGCAAGCGGGCGGTTATTCAGTACTTGCTCTGCTACTGCGTGCTACTCACGGGCAACTCCTATCTCATGTCATACTTCATCGAGCCCTACGTCAACTACCTCGCTGTATTCGTCATAGCAATCGCGCTTCTCGTCCCCAAGTACTGGCACTTCCGCGATGTGGCGTTTGTAACGAGCGTCCTCGTGATGTCCATGTTGGTAAGGATCACGGCTGGCGGTGCGGGCATCTCAGTATTCACCCGATATACACTGACCATTGGCCTCATCGTCTTCGCCATCAAGGTATCGCCGGCGAACTTCCTCAAGCGCATGCTCCGGATCATGTGCTTCTTAACGGCGGTGAGTCTGGTACTCTACTTCGCCCGTCTCGCAGTCCCCGGCCTGTACTACAGGCTGCCCTTCTATGAGTTCGAGTCGCAAGGCACCTATTACAGCATGGCGGCGGCAGATTCCGTGAACTTCCACACCAAGGGCCTTTTCCTGTGCTGCGTTCGCGAAGGCGAAGCACGCAACATTGGCATCTTCACCGAGCCTGGCGTCTTCCAAGGGGTCCTCACGGCAGCCCTCTTCTGTGTCGTGTTCATGTACGAGCGGATGAGCGTCAGCCCCAAGGAGCGTGTCGTCTCTGCCCTGGTCTTCCTCCTCGGCATCGTTACCTGCGGTTCTACGACCGGATTTATTTCATTGCTTGCCATGCTTGCGTTCTATTTCATCCTCCCCTCCGGGGACCTGCGCAGACGAAAAGTCTCAGCGAAGGGTGGTTTCAAGCAATATCTGGTTCTTTTGGTGTCGTTGGGTCTTATGGCGTTGGTGTGCGACTACTACGTGCGCGGCGACGCATCCATCCTCGTTGAGTCGGTATTCAGCAAGCTCTTCAGCTCCGAGGGTTCTTTCAGCGTAAACCAGGGCAACGGTGCAGTGAGAATCGACTCGGTCGTGGCGTCCCTAGAGCTGTTGTCGCAGCACCCCTTTGGAGTCGGATTCGACGAGGTCCAGGCATACAAGGGCGCGCTGTCGGTAGGCGCCGGGTTGTTTACCACCACGGCCGCATTGGGCTTCCCGTTCGCCCTCGCGTACCTCTACTGGCTTTTGGCTCCCGTATTTAGCTCGCGTATTGGCGCCGCCGCCGTCTGCAGTTATCTGTTCCTGTACTTCAACTTCGCGGTTTCACAGTCGCTCGTACTGACGCCGCTGCTCGTGTCCATCTCTGTCTATCTCGCCCTGTGCAACGAGAAGGGGGTGACTGCCGATGAGGATAGCGTGGCTGTGCAACGCGCCGGTGCGTGTGATAAGCGAGGCGCTTGGGCGTAGCGGATCGGTAAATAGTGGGTGGCTCGACGGCGCCTTCGCCGACGTGATGTCTGTCGGTGAGCATGAGCTCATCATCTTCTATCCTCAGAAAGCCGAGCCAAGGGTGGAACGGTCCTCAGGTACCGGTTTCGAGGCCCACGGCTTTTTCTGGTCAAAGGGAGACCTCCGCGAACGCGATGCCGCAAAAGGCCTGTTCACCGAAGTCCTTGCATCGACCAAGCCCGACGTCGTACACATCTTCGGCTCGGAGAACGAGTTCGGCGAGCTCATGGCCCAAGCCGCCGGGGACTGCGGGCTGCTAGACAGGACGGTTGTCTCGATCCAGGGCCTCGTGTCAGTAATTAGCCGCCAATTCATGCCTGGTTTCCCGGACGCCTGGCTTAAGTGCATGACGCTTTCCGAGCTCAAGAACCACTATTCTCTCTACCAGCAGCGTGAGGGCTACCGGAGGCGGGGCCAAAGCGAGGAACGACTTATCGGCTTGGTTCACCATATTATAGGGCGCACGAGGTGGGACGAGGGCTGTTGTCGGCTTGTGAACCCCGATATCGAGTACCACCACGTCGGGGAAAGCCTTCGGCCCGAGTTCTATGAAGCCTCTCCGACGAGGGACGCGTCATCGCATAGGCTCTACTTCAGTCAGGGCTCCAAGCCCATCAAAGCCATGTACCGCCTCGTCGAGGCCCTGCCCGCCGTCGCGCGGCGGGTGCCCGACGTGCAAGTCGTCGTCGCAGGCTCTTTTGGCCTTCGCACAGACCCCTTGAGAGGTTCCTCCTACGATCGGTATCTGGCGAGGAAGATGGATGAACTTGGCGTTCGCGACCGTTTCGAGTTCGTGGGTTCGCTCGGCCCCGCCGAGGTCATCGCCCAGATGGCGCTCTGCTCTGCCTTTGTGTCCACCTCTGCGATAGAGAACTCCCCTAACTCCATGGGTGAGGCCATGATGATGGGGTTGCCCTGCGTCGCTACATTCGTGGGCGGTGTGCCCGACATCGCGGAGCACGGCAAGGAGGCCCTGCTCGTGCCCTTCAACGAGACCGAGCTTATATCGGACGCCCTCATCCGTGTCCTCACGGACGAATCACTCGCTCGCGAGCTCGGTGATGCGGGCAGGGAAAGGGCCAACATAAACCACTCAAGAACTGCAAACCGGAAAGCGTTGCTCGGGGCATATACCCGCATCGCGGCCCATAGCGTCTGGAACTAGCTGTATGGCGGATTATTCCGAGAAGAACCTCAAGAAGAATAGTATGTTGCTCGCCTTCTACAAGGCTGCGAGCATGGTGCTGAGTATGTTGTACGTGCCTGTCATCTTGGGCTACTTGGGCACCGGCCTCTATGGCATCTGGGCAACGGTTCTGAATGTAATCTCCTGGGTAAACTATTTCGATATCGGCATCGGCAACGGTCTGCGCAACAAACTCAGCGCCGCCCTGGCCAAGGATGCCGATGATTCCGAGGTCAAGTCCCTCATATCAAGCGCCTACGTGCTGCTGAGTATCGTCGTCCTGGGCGTAATGACTGTGGCGCTCATCGTTTTCCAGTTCATCGACTGGAACGCGTTACTCAACATTCCTGAGCCGCTCTACGGCAACGCCGAACCCGTTATAGCAGTCAGCTTCGCGCTCATGTGTATCGGCTTCGTGTTCTCCATCTGCAAAAGCCTCTTCTTTGCGGTGCAAGAGGCGCACTTCGTTAGCCTGCTCGGCGTGGCCCAGCAGGCGTGCATGCTCATGAGCGTCCTCATGCTCGGCTTTTTTGACTCCGACAGGCTCATGTCGGTTGCCATTGCCTACGGCATCTCTGCACTCGTTATCGAGCTTGCGTTCACGTTTGCCTTCTTCAGGAAGCGTCGCCCCTGGGTGCCGACCCCGATGGCGTACGACAAGAGCATGGCTAGGGATGTCACCGGGCTCGGTGTCCAGTTCTTCATCATCCAGATGGCATCACTGGTCCTCTCGAGCACTGATAATGTCATAGTCTCCAACATCTTCGGGCCCGAGGCGGTCACGCCGTACGCCACTGCCTTCAAACTGTTTACCGTCCCCGTCAGCCTGTACGCTACCATGGTTTCGCCGTACTGGTCCTCCATAACGGCGCGCTATGCGCGGGGTGACGTTTCGGGCATCAAAGGCAACGTTCGGCACATGGAGAAGTTGCTCGCCTTGCCCGCGGCCTGCTGCCTCGTGCTCGCCCTTGCCTACACGCCCATCACGGACATTTGGCTAGGGCAACACCTCGATACCTCGACTGACCTTGTCTGGCTCATGTTCGCATATTGCCTGGTGTACAGCTGGAACGCCATCTGGTCGCAGGTGTCAAACGGTATGGCGTGCATGAAGATGATGATGGCGCTGGCCGTGGGACAGGCGATTGCGAACATTCCGCTTTCGTACCTGTTTGCAAACATGCTCGGGTCGAGCTCAGGCGTCCTGCTTGGCACCATCGTTACTATGCTCAGCTCCTCGGTCGTATACCCGGTCTACCTCAACAGAAAGCTAGCGAAGGAGTCGGCCATTGAGCAGTAGCAACCGCATCCTCTACGTTGTCCAAGGCATTCCTGGCAGCAATGCACCTACCAAGCATGCCTTCGCCATCGCCGATCTTCTCTCCATGTGCGGCTACGAACCCCATTTCATGGTTGCAGGCATAGCTGACCCGAAGCTGCCTGCCCTCGTCGAGGAATTCGACTACCCAGTCGAGTTTCCCAAGGGTCTGACCCTCAGCGGTCGCCAGCTGGCCGCGAAGTACGCCGAGCGTCTTGTATCGCGTGTGAGCATCCCCGCCTTCAACGAGGCCATGGCCCGCGTAAATCCCGCTGTCGTCATCTACTACGCAATCCAGAACCGCCTCGCCAAGGCCATTGAGCGTGTGTGCCGCAGCGCGGGCGTACCGGTCCTCGTCGACGAGACTGACTGGTTCGAGACTCACTTCGACGGCGACCTCGCCAAATGGATCGTAGCCAAGTCGCGGGAGAGACGCGTCACCGACGCCGACGAATCGGTCGATGGGGTGCTAGCTATATCTCCCTTCTTCAAGGAGCACTTCGAGGAACTCAAAAAGGCCCAGGGCGCCCCACGCGTTATGTTTCTCCCGCCGCTCAACCGCTCGGGCGACGCATTAGACGAAGTTCCGCCGCTCGAGTTCGCCAAGAGAAAGTCAACCCGCTTCTTTTACGCAGGGTCTCCCGCAGGCAAGGACTACATCGACTGCTTCGTTGAGGCCATGGCCTCCTGCGCAGGGTCCTTTGAGACTGAGCCCGAGCTCGACGTTGTGGGCGTGAGCCAGAGGGAGGGCGAGATCCTACTGCACGGCCGTGGAGCGGGCGCTGCAGTCAGGTTCCACGGCAGGCTCCCGCATGCTGCCGTCATTGAGATGCTCCGAAGGGCGGACTTCGGCATCTTGTTCCGGCAGCCCGCGCTCTACGCCCGCGCTGGCTTCTCCACCAAATTCGCGGAATGCATGTCCAACGGAGTGCCCATGCTTTGTAATGCCGTAGGCGGCGCCGATCTCGTGCTCTCGCCCGGCGTCGACGGCATCGTCGTTCCCGACCTCAAACTAGCCTCGCTCGCCGAGGGCGTCAGGAGCGCCTGCTGCATGTCAGACGACGAATTGATCGATATGAAGCGCGCCACGCTTGCTAAATCCAAGGAGCTCTTCCAGCCCGAAAATTACGTGGTGCAGATGACTGAGTTCTTGGGGTCTTTGCGGGGGGCGTGCAGCCGATGACGGTACTCGAGTTCAGTATCCAGCGCCTCCGCGAGAGGCGGACTTTGGTTATGGGCATAGCGGCCCTCATGATCTATTTTGCCCACGTGTACTCCTACGCCGACCTGGGCACCTTCGGTGCGTTTTTCACCTACGCAAACTGGGGCGTTGACGTCTTCCTGCTCGTGAGCGGCTTCGGCATATGCCACTCCATGGCTAAGTGCCCCATCGCCCGCGAATTTTATTGGAAGAGGCTCGTCAAGGTGGGCGTTCCTTACCTCGTACTCGCCGTCCCGTTCTATTTTGCCTCTGACATCCTCGTTGCCAAGCAGGGCGACTGGGGGTTGTTCGTGCTCGACGTCTCTACGCTGTCGTATTGGCTGTTCCACCGGGGGGCTTGGTATGTGGCCATGCTCGTGCCGCTTTACCTCTTGGTCCCACTGGTGGATGGCTTCTGCCGCCGCCTTGGCGCGCCTGTCGTCTGCACCGTGGCGACCGTTCTGAGTGCCGCCGTCGCGCTATTCCTGAAGGCCGCCTTTACGGATGCCGGCCTCGCGCTCAACGTCGCGAATGTCTTCCAGCGGATCCCGTCCTTCTTCACGGGCTATTTACTCGCCGACCGCTTGATATCCGGAAAGTCTCGGGGGGGGGTATCTGTCAAAGCCGCTGCACTTGGGAGCATTCTCGCATTGCTCGGCTGGTTCCTCTCTAGGAACACGGGGTGCACGTCCTTCATACCCGCCCTTGTTATTGCTTTCTGGGTTTCTGCTCCGCAAAGGCTTCCCTTTGAGCGCTTCCTCGAATTGCTCGGCAAGGCCAGTCTGGAGTCCTATCTGCTGAATATCTATGTCCTGGCTCTCATGCGTGACGCCTTTGGGTGGGCGGGAATTGTGGATTACCTCGTTGTTACCGTGATATCGATAGTCGGCGCGTTGCTTTTGCACCATGCACTTGAGATGCCGCTCAAGCACCTAGTCGCAATGATCCCTGCGAGAAGAGCAGCTGTATAGAAAGTGATGTGATATGGGATTGCTATCCACGCTGAAATGGAAACTCACCCCCGCCGATAAGAAGCTCGCCATTCTCAAGAAGCGCGGCCTCACCATCGGGGAGGGGTGCGAGATTCTCAATGGTTATGAACTGGGCTCCGAGCCATGGCTCGTCTCCATCGGGGACAACGTTCGCATAACGGGGGGCGTTAAGATAACTACCCACGATGGAGGCTGCTGGGTGCTGCGCCATAAGTACCCTGAGCTTGCGGACTGCGATCGGTTTGCCCGCGTGACCATCGGCGACAACTGTCACATCGGTATGAACGCCATGATTCTGCCGGGGGTCACCATCGGCCGTGACTGCATCGTCGGGGCATGCGCTGTCGTCACTCACGACGTCCCTGACGGCATTGTGGTCGCTGGCATCCCGGCCCGCCCTATCTGTACGGTAGAGGAGTATCGCGACAAGCACGCAAATGAATTACTTATGACCAAGCATATGTCCTGCGACGAGAAGCGTGCCTACGTCGAGACTCGCCTGCGCAAATGATTGAACAACAAGATGGAACACGCCAATGCAAGCTGTAACCGAGAAAGTAATGCACAAGGCTGCACGTGCCGCTGCTCTCCCGCGCCCTCATGTGCGACATCCTTGCGTCGGTGCCTGAATTCGAGGACATACAGACCACCATGCAGGCGAGCTGGCCCGACGTCCAGCTCGCCTTGCGAACGCGCAACTACAAACTCTGGAACCTGCCTGCTACTTCCTCTAGTGGGCGCAAGCGCTCTTCCCTATTTAACACATTGACAACGAAAGAGGAGAAATGGCAAGAAAGGTATTGGTAACTGGAGCCGCCGGCTTCATCGGCGCGTTCCTCGTCAAGAAGCTGCTCGAGGAGACCGATGATGCCATCGTCGGCCTCGACAACCTCAACAGCTACTACGACCCCGGTATCAAGGACGCCCGCCTGCGCATGCTGGCCGAGGCCGACACCGACGGCCGCTTCACCTTCGTGCGCGGCGACCTGTGCGACGCCGCCCTCATCGAGCGCCTGTTCGCCGAGAACGGCTTCGATGTAGTGGTGAACCTCGCCGCACAGGCGGGCGTCCGCTACTCCATCGAGAACCCGCGCGCCTACCTGGAGAGCAACCTCGTCGGCTTCTTCAACATGCTCGAGGCCTGCCGCCACCACCCGGTCAAGCACCTCGTCTACGCGAGCTCCAGCTCGGTCTACGGCGGCAACAAGAAGGTTCCGTTCTCCGAGGAGGACCGCGTGGACTCGCCGGTGTCGCTCTACGCCGCCACCAAGAAGTCCAACGAGCTCATGGCCGCCGCCTACTCCAAGCTCTACTCCATCCCCGCGACCGGCCTGCGCTTCTTCACGGTGTACGGCCCCATGGGCAGGCCCGACATGGCCTACTTCGGCTTCACCGAGAAGCTGCGCCGCGGCGACACCATCAAGATCTTCAACATGGGCGACTGCCGCCGCGACTTCACCTACGTCGACGATATCGTCGAGGGCGTGAGGCGCGTCATGGACGCCGCGCCCGAGGTGGAGATGGGCGAGGACGGGCTGCCCCTCGCCGCGCACCGCGTCTACAACATCGGCAACTCGCACCCCGAGAACCTGGTCGACTTCGTCGACACGCTGCAGCGCGTGCTGGTGGAGGAAGGCGTGCTCCCGGCGGACTATGACTTCGAGGCCCACAAGCAGCTCGTGCCCATGCAGCCCGGCGACGTTCCCGTCACCTACGCCGATACCACGGCGCTCCAGCGCGACCTGGGCTACAAGCCCGCGACGCCACTCGAGGAGGGCCTGAGGGCCTTCGCCAAATGGTATAAGCGCTACTACAACATTTAGGAATTCATGGCCCTGTAACAGGGGCCATTTTTAATGCGGATTATTGTTCTTTGACAATTGGAGAATGACATGAAGATCGCTGTCGCCGGTACCGGCTACGTCGGCCTGTCCCTCGCCGTCCTGCTCTCGCAGCACAACGAGGTGCACGCGCTGGACATCGTGCCCGAGAAGGTCGAGAAGATCAACGACTACCAGTCGCCCATCCAGGACGACGAGATCGAGCGCTTCCTTGCGGAGGCAAATGCGGGGGAGCGTGAGCTCGACCTGCACGCCACCGTCGACGTGGCCGAGGCCTACACGGGCGCCGACTACGCCGTCATCGCCACGCCCACCAACTACGACAGCGATAGGAACTTCTTCGACACGAGCTCCGTCGAGGCCGCCATCGCCGCTGTGCGCTCGGTGAACCCGGACGCCTGGATCGTCATCAAGTCGACCATCCCGGTGGGCTACACAGCGGGCCTTCGTGAGAGGCTGGGTGACGGCAAGATCTTCTTCAGCCCGGAGTTCCTGCGTGAGAGCAAGGCACTCTACGACAACCTGCACCCCAGCCGCATCGTGGTGGGGGCGCCCAAGGAGGATGCCGATGCCGTCGCCGCCGCCGAGCGCTTCGCACGCCTGCTTGCCCAAGGGGCGGACCCAGCCGAGCTGGAGCGCGTGAACGCCGACGGCTCGAAGGGCATCCCGGAGCTCGTGCTGGGCACCACCGAGGCCGAGGCCGTCAAGCTGTTCGCCAACACCTACCTGGCGCTGCGCGTCGCCTACTTCAACGAGCTCGACACCTACTGCGAGGTCCGCGGCCTCAACACCCGCGACGTCATCGACGGCGTCTGCCTGGAGCCGCGCATCGGATCGCACTACAACAACCCCAGCTTCGGCTACGGCGGCTACTGCCTGCCCAAGGACACCAAGCAGCTGCTGGCCAACTACAAGGACGTGCCCCAGAACCTGATCGAGGCCATCGTCGAGGCCAACCGCACCCGCAAGGACTTCGTCGCCGACGAGGTGCTGCAGATGGTGTGGGACCGCGTCTACGAGGGCAAGGAGAAGCCGGTCGTGGGCGTGTACCGCCTGACGATGAAGTCGAACTCCGACAACTTCCGCGCGAGCTCCATCCAGGGCGTCATGAAGCGCGTGAAGGCCAAGGGCGTGCCCGTGGTGGTCTACGAGCCCACGCTGGACGCGCCGGAGTTCTTCGGCTCCGAGGTCACCCACGACCTGGAGGCCTTCAAGGCCGGCTGCGACGTGATCGTCGCCAACCGCTGGAGCGACGAGCTCGCGGACGTGGCGGACAAGGTGTACACGAGGGATCTGTTTAAGCGGGACTAGGGGAGAGGACAGAACCAGGCTGAGCGGCTTCAATCATTCGCTAGTTTAATCGCGTCGAGGGCGGGGGTGTATCGGTTAATGCCGATACACCCCCGCCCTTTGGTTTAGGATTCATTTGTAGCAAATGCGTAATTGATCTGTTGCTGGAGGAAAAATGGGTTTGGTATCTGAACGTGTTCCGACGATGGATATGCTGAAAGAAACTCATGAGCTAATTGAACATGCAAATTACTATCGCGCAATTAAAGGGCTCGGGACCGACTACAGCAATGACTGGCTAGAAATAAACGAAGACACGCTCTGCGTATTCAGGGAAGTATCGTTTCTGGATGAAAAAAGGAATAAGCAAATTGCAGCGAGAACCGCACAGGGCGAACGCTTCTCAGACTGGATTTTAGATGAGGTGGCGAGATTTCCCTCCATTGACGGTGCCGTAGAAACGACACATTACGGGCGTGTTATCTCTCAAGGAAAACGTCAACATCTTTATAGAGGTGAGTCCCGAATGTGGCCCGCTAGCTTACCCACAATGTATCGGACTATGGACTCTATTTAAAACAAGGAGGAAAGGGATCGCTACGAACTTTGCTGTCATATCAGGATTGCGGCTTTTGCCGATTTTTTACTCGAATTCGATTCAATGCAGAGATGGCTTGCCGCTTATGACTTAGATTTAATGCCAGAGCCATTGGCCCAGCACTATGGTCTCGATACGCCTATGCTCGATTTGACGGATGATTTTGACATAGCGCTCTTCTTTGCGACGTGTTGCTACGATGCATCCAAGCACCAGTGGAGGCCGCTCAACGAGAACGACTTTTCTAGAGATCCGCTAAGTATGTACGGCGTAATATTTCATATTCCTAGGTGGAATGCTGAGTATGTTTCAACCTTTTCTCGCTATTGGGACCCGGATTTTGATCGATCAACTTTCACAATCGATCATATTGGTTTTCAAGTATTCCAGCGATGTCATATGCAACATGGCTATGGTCTCCGGCTCGATTATCACGTTCCTCTTCAAGACAATCAATACTTCGAAAAGCTCCGATTTAAGCACAGCGCCCAACTATCCAATGAGGTATTTGAATTAATGGATTACGGCAATAAGGTGTTTCCTGATGAGGGTCTCCTTGGATTAAGCGACGTCATTAATACGATTAAGAATGCCTGGTCATTCAATTATGATGAGTTTGAGCTGGGCTATTACTATGCTGGCGGTGATGCCAAATGGGGCAGTAAGGATAACGCGCTCATAATACTTAGGGGCGGGGATTGCCTTGGCCATTCGATATCAATAACTGGAGATAAGCCATGCTATCAGCTATCCCGTCAGCGTCGCCGTCAAATTGATCGTGCATACAAAGATCTAGACATCAGAAAGGCTATGGGCTCAGATATCGTTTACAACAAGCCGCGCATGCCGTATTAATGAATAATGGGATAGCGCTCTTCGACATGCTAATAAACTTACCGAGAAACTGACTGTATAATCTGCGCATAATGAAGCTTGATCACTCTTTGTGCTGGACGGTATTGTTATGGGTTTCAATTACAACGCCTTGGATAGTTTTGAGTTTGAAACTCTCGCCCGTGACGTTACAGAAACGGTCACCGGCGTAAAGCTATCTTGCTATACCGCGGGTGCTGACGGCGGAGTCGATGCATCTGATTTTTATTATCGAAAAGGCCAGCAGAATAAAGTTGTAATGCAGGCAAAGCATTGGTCACGACACGTCACTCCTAAACAGTGGAAAGACTTGGTGAGCGGCCTCGTCAATCAACTCAAAAAACTTAACAAAGTTCCTTCTGACAAACTGGTCATCGTTACCTCGGCGGGCATCACTGCAAATGTCCAGCACAACATGATCGATACCGCCGAGTCGTTGGGTATTAGTTGCTGCATCGTAATTGACAGGATTAAATTGGATGACATGCTCGCTCGCGAGGAATGCAAGCCAATCCTAAAGCATCATTTCAAGCTATGGATAGCGGGAACCAATGTGCTTAGTCTGATGTTAAATCGTTCTTTAGACGTGGATACAGAAGTTTTTCTTAACCAAATATATGAACATGAAGGGCTTTATACGCAGACGAGCGTTTTTGATAGGGCGATTGAATCGCTGAGACAAAACTCTACTTTGCTTATTGTGGGAGATCCTGGTACCGGGAAAAGCGTTCTCACTCAAATGATCGCTCTTCAGCTCATTAAAGCAGACTTTAAAATCATTTACTCTTCTTGCAACAACATTGATAGGATAAAGAATGCAATTGAGGATAATTGCGAAAATACGTTATTCATTCTTGATGATTTCCTAGGTCAACGCTGCCTCGATATTGACTCGTCCAAGATGAGGGAGCTGGTCACCCTCCTTCGATATACATCAAAATTAAAATCCTGCTACACAGTACTTAATTCTCGAATTTCAATCCTGAACGAGGCCAAAAGAATCGATGACCCTTTTAAAAAATTTATCGATAGCATGCGTGCTGGCGTTGTGATAATTGACACCACAGAGATGTCTTTGCTCGATAAAGCAAGAATTATGCTCGCAAATCTTTCTTTTGAAAACGTCCCCGTTGAATATGTCGATTCCTTACGGAAGCGTTCCCAATCGTACCTTTCGTTTCAAATGAAATGCATCGAGATTTGTAAACATAACAACTTCAATCCGCGCATTATTGAGTTTTGTTGCAGGGAAGAGTTTTGGAAGAACATAGCCCCCTCTGAATTTCCTGACGCGATAAAGGACAAGCTAGATCACCCTAACGATGTGTGGCAAAACGAATTCGAAGAGCGATTAGAAAAGCCCGAACGCATTCTTGCTTACCAGCTATTTTCATTAGGTGACAACTCCGTTCCTCTGTCCTCGTTGCATATTGCATATGAGGAAAGACTCTCACTCGAACCACAAGCTGATTACTCGGTAAATTCTTTTGCCAAGGCACTAAAGCGTTTACAAGAAACCGTAGTCAGAACTGTATACATTGAGAACGAGCCATACATTTCAATGGCCAACCCCTCTGTTAACGATTATTGCGCCTGGTTTATAGCCAACAACAATTTGGAGGCTATCGCTATGGCAAAATCGGTTGTATTTGTAGACCAACTCGAGAGAATTACGAGCGTCAATCGTTGCCCTGAAGTAGTCTCCGCTCTAAGAAACGCATTCATTACAGGGCAGATTTATGATTTACCCTTTGCGGACAATAAACTCAGACCTTATGAGCTACCGGGATTTAAAGCCATTTCCAGTTGCGAGGAGGTGTTGTTAGATTCCGATTTTGAATGGGTTGCCGAATTCATTAAAAACGCCCTTGAATCACCAACTCAAAAAGCATGGGAACTTGCTGCTTCCTATCTGTTTGGCAAGTCGCATGAGTGGGAAATTCTCGAATCACGACAGATCATGGAGCTACTTCGTACAAGATCGCTGCTGCGCAGCCTGATTGCAGGCACGACCTATATCAAAGCCCCTCGTTTGCTAAAAGCCGTAACAAGAAACATCGAAATAGAGCAAATTGAAAACCAAGAAGACATTATGGATGATATTTGTTTTCGTAGTAGAGATTGGTTCTGCGATTATGTCGTCGACTATTTTGAGGACAACTTCGAATATGAACACAGCCTCGATGTATGCATGCGATATGGTCCACGCGATGATGAGGAAGAGTGGGATAACCTGGTTCGCAACGAGATTGAAAAGCAATTGAAAACCGAATTCGATGAAACAACTTTAAAAGAGCATTTCATTGACTATCTTGATGCTGATATCGCAAGCATATTGCTCGTTGAGAACTATAGTGAAGAAATGGATGACGCCATCGATAACTACATCTGGAACCTAGATATTCCTGATCAAGAATCGTTATTTGAACCCTATAGCAAATCAGGCCAGCCATCGGACGAGGCCCACGAAAGTTTAATTATTGAGAAATTGTTCAATGATTATCGTCTCGAGCAGTCAACTGATTAGCGAAGATATCAATTCCAACAGCTTCTGGGCAAAATTTATCCCGGGCTTCATAACAGGGTTGAAGTTAAAAGATTGGGGGCTGGAGATCTCCGCGATCTCCAGCCCCTTTAGTGGCTTAGTCCTATGTTCAAAGACAAGAATCAAAGGAATCTAATACGGGCAGTTGGCTAGTTGCAGCAATAAAAGCAGGGACGAGTATTAGGGTAGATTTCTTTTGCCGAACGAAGGGCCATGCTTGCAGAAGCGTACTTTCCTAGTCGAATGATGCGCGTCGTGCGATTAAGGCAGCCACAGTGCTCAGAATGAACAACATGCCAGTTGTCACTCTCGTTTACGTTAATGAAATAAACCATGATAAACTTCCTATAGTTATGGGTTTGCATAAATAATGAGACAGCTTAAAATGGTATAAGCCGCTCTGTACGTCTGCGTACTAGTTGGTTTCGCATCGGAAGAGGACCAGTCTTCCGATGCATTTTTTTACTCTGCCTGACTCAATAGTTCTTCCCTCCTTTTAAGCTTGTGCAATCTGCCAATTATTTCTTCACTGCCAAGCGCCTGGTCGGCCACATAGCAGTATTTCCCCCTTTCTTTCTGCTCTAAAATTTCAGCCTTTTCCAAGGCGCCGACAACTACATAGCAACGATATTCGGAAATCTTTCGACCGTATGTCTTAGGCGCATCAAGTTTGATCGTTTCAAGATAGTCCTTCACGGAAACTTTTCCACGGCCAAGTGACAATAGACCCATCAACGTCTCAAGAAGATAAGGAAGCTCCTCCAAAGGAACCATCTTCTTGTAATACGGCTTTTTACCGTTACCGTTTAGTTTCCCAACCTTATAAAGCTTGAAATTGGAAATAAAGTAGTAGGGTGGCTCGTCACCGAAGTAGTGACTCATTCCGCGAATACGATTAGTTTTACACGGTGGTTTCATCGCAACAATGTCCACGTGATTTGCGGCGACTTCAGCACCGTTGACTGTCGATCCGCTCTTTCCGTCCACGGACGATGTTGCGGAAAGTTTTTCCGCAATCGAAATAGGGGACTCGAGCGCCTTGAGCATGGCGATACCCATCTCAGCATCTGAAAGTTGACCGGCACAAACCTTATCAGCAACATACTCCTGAGTGGCGATTTTCACCTCGTTGAGAAGTGAAGAAATGCTTTTGCTCATACCGTTCTCCTTATGTAAGAAGTCATACGCGAATTGCTGTCTCGGCAAAATCCTGGACGTGTCTTTAGTTCGTGTCTGAATTATACGCTACGTCACGTCTGCTGTTTCTGAATAGCGATAATTCCTGTCTGTACTTTACCTTGTACGCGAGCCATAAGCAACACCTTTTGAAAATAGCAGCTATTTCGTTAAATCCTTCCTGCTGACCACACTGACTGTTTTGATACGACGTCTGTAGAGTTGGTTCTCTGAATATTCGTGTCCGTGCCATCTTTAACCATCAAATAACTATCGAGCAGCATCCTATCGTTAGTGAGGGCGATGTAATCAAGACCCGTAAGGCATAGATGAACTTCAGGCCGTTGTGCGGTTTACGAAGAAATAGTCCTTAATACAAACTCATTATCTTGCGAGCAACCACTCGGCATAATGCAACGCATCCTTTCACCGACTGGCAAAACGATTTACACCTAATTTTGGGGTTCGTTTACAGCTAATTCGTTCGCTACTCGCCCGATCTCGCTACACTAATAACTGCTGCTACCAGGTAGTTTTCTGGCGCAGTTTCCATTGGCTCTTGCGAAGATCGGAGCGGTTATGTTTGCTGCCGCGTTCCACACTAGCCGTCACTACATCCTGTTTACTGCCATGGCCTGCCTATGCGTTTTGCTGGGCGGGCCTTCTTATGCCGCGGGCGCGGAGAGCCTGTTCATCGCGGGCGCCACGTACTACGAGCCGGGCGCGTCGGGCCCCGGATGGGTCTGGACCGATGCCGACCATCTGGAGCTTAACGGCTACACGGGCGAGTCCATCGGCGCCGACGCCGGCCTGGTGGTGACGCTGACCGGGCAGAACATTGTTGTCGAGACGAGTGCTCCCGACGTTGACATCTCACGGTGCGGCATGGAAGTGTGGGGCGATCTGACGCTCCGCGGCACCGGGTCGCTGGTGGCCACGGGCTCGCAGTGCGGGATCTACGCGTCGGGGACGCTCGCGGTGGACGGCTGCAAGGTTGATGCGCGGGTCGACGGCGCCGGTATCGCGGACGCGCGGGTGGCCGGCGTGATCGCGGGCGCTCTTGCCGTTCGCGACGGTGGGCGCGTTGTCGCCGCGGGCGCGGGCTCCGGGGCGGGCGTGCGCGCCTATGGTGTGTGTCTGCTGGGCGAGACTGCTGGCGGCGGCGCGGCCGGGCAGCTTACCGTCGATGCGTCCTGGCTGGATGCGTCGGGTGCCGACGGCGGTGTCGCCTGCCTGGGCGGGTCGCTTGCGTCCGCGCGCTTTGTGGCGCCTGCGGGCGGGGCCTTTGGCGCAGGCGGCGTGGTAGATGCCGACGGGTCCGTGGCGGCGCATGTGACGATCGAGCCCGTGGATACCACGGCGTCGACAGGGGAGACCGGTGGGCCCGATGTGCCGGGCGATGGCCCTTCCGCCCCTGGCGCTGACCCCGCTACCGGCGAGCCCGCTGCGGATCCGACGACGAATCCCACCCTGAAGCCCGCGGCCGCGACTAAGACGGTGACCACGACCACAGTGACCAACACCACAGCCGCCAAGGCCTCCAGGCCCAAGGCCGCCACCGCAACGACCACCTCGCTCCCCAAGGCCGGTGATAACTGCTGGACCGCCGCATCCCTAACGCTTTTCTTACTCGGTATAGCGCTCCTTTGCGCCGCGATTCGCTGCTAAAGCGCTCGCTTTCCGGAAGCGAAGAGAAAATCGAACCGTCAAGCCTAAACCGATCTCTAGCAACAAATCTTTAGCTAGTCATAGTCCAGGCCGATATCCCGTATCCAACTAAGCTCACTTCCCCTATGTCCCCTTTGGGGGCAGTCACTGTTGTTATGCCTTGGTGCTATACTCGGAGGCCTAAGGAAGTGGTTCGTATGTACTTGAGCGATACTAAGATTCAGGAGCTAATCGACAGCAAGGTGCTTCTCAATGCCGATGCTTCGAACATCGGACAGGTTACGTATGACTTGCGCACCGAGGGATTCTACATCAACGAAAGCAAGCAATCCGAGGTAGAGCTTGGCCCCGGAGATTCGACATTCGTCTCATGCGTTGAATGTGTTGCGTTGCCAAACGATTTGACCGCGAGCGTGCTTCTGCGCAATTCGCGCATTCGCCAGGGGCTTTCTTTGGATGCGCCGCTATATTTTCCCGGGCATGGAACACGGCTGTTCTACCGTGTTACAAATGTAAGCGGTAACACTATTACGCTCGATAAGTCTAAGGGTATAGCGCAGGTCGCATTCCAGCACGTTGATGGCATGGTGGCCCATCCTTACCACGGCGCTTTCTCTGATGAGCTCAACTTTAACGGACTTGCAGATTATTCCGACGTCTATGCCGGAGAACTTAAAAAGGTCGAGGACAAAAAGGAAGAAATCACCAATATCGAGTCCCGTATCTATGGCAACGTCCTGGCCCTCTTCGCCATTTTCGCCGCGATTTTTACGCTCGTAAACGTCAACGCCGGAGGTCTGTCCTCCAATATAACAACCGTCAACTTTGTTGCACTCGACCTGCTGATTATTGGCGGTTTTCTGATTCTTGCATCCGCAATCGAGACCTTCCTTGTTAAAGACAGGGAAAAGAAGGCGTTGCTGCCTCTCGTATTGGGCATTGCCTGCATTGTCGTGGCAGTGGTTCTTGCATTTCAGTAAGTAGGGTGGCTCAAGTCGTGGGAGGCTTGACTAAAGGTACGATCAATTGCTCCTGAGTGAGGGTATTGGCTTACGCCAATACCCTCACTTTCTTTGAATAGGGCAACAGACAGGGCCGATTGTCAGAGTTCGTGTCTTATAGGAATAATTCAATTCACGCCGCGTTACATCTAGTCTGCTCTTTATACTTGGATATCAACACTAAGGATGCAGCCGTGCTTTGGAGCTACGTTCAGCTTGATGATGGCACCCAGTTTGCCTACTCAGAGACAAGAGAAGACGGAACCGTTCGCGTGGCCGCCGAGCGCCCGGTTGACTTTGGCTTTGACCATGTGGAATGCTTCTTGCCTGCGGTCAAATGGTTCAACGTCGAAGGATTTACTGCTGATGATCTCAATTTCTTGACAGAATTTGTTAGATCAAACGCCCCGTTTATCTTCGAGCTCGCCGAACGCCAAAAAGCCGGACCGGCGGTTTCGCCGCTGGCCCTATGACGTTCTGCTGTTGAACGGCAAATAACCCATGATCTCACCTACCGACATATCCGCTGCCGCCTCCCGCGTGCTGGTTCAATACGACGTCAGCGAAGCATATTTATTTGGCTCGTTTGCGCGGGGCGAACAAACGCCCGATAGCGATATTGACTTGCGTCTAGTCTGCGGCAACACCATGACTTTCGGCGCGCTATACGAACTCTCCCATGAGCTCGAGAAGACACTTGGGCGAAAAGTTGATATCGTCACCAACCCACCAGAGCGCATGCGCCCGCCCTTCCGCAAAAGCATCGAGCAGGATGAGGTTCGCGTCTATGAAGCGCTGTAAACAGGACGAGGAGCTTGCGAATACCAACCCTCAACCCTTTCCTTCCAATGAGCCCAGCCCGGAGACTCTCGAGGCCATCCGTGAAGGTGATGCATTCTTTGCGACGGGGGAGTGCGGTCGCTTCGACAACGGTGCTGATCTTATCAAAGCAGCTCTAAAGGCCCCTCACTCACGGCCAGCCAACGAGTGATGACTGTTTATCGTGCGGGTTTAATTGGCGCTCGCAAATACCCTGGACTGTACTATCGGAGACCTCGTCTGGCAACCGATCGCCCTGGAGTACGACTCCTAATGCCACTGCGTTGTGCTCCCCGGTATTGCGTCGCGCGTATAGAATCTAAGCATCCGCACTCCTGCCATTATCTTGATTGGAAGCCATATGGAGCTCCCTTGTACCCTGTGCAGCAATGTGTACGATTTCGCGTTTTGCCCCGAGCCCTGCTACGACCGCCTGGCCGACCTTGCCGACCCCGAGGACTGGGGTCCCGGCAACCGCATCCTCAAAAACTACCTGTCGTTTTCGTTTAGCCGCGCGGTGTTTTTGACCGAGCGCGACGCGGACCAGACCGCGCCGTCCAACCTGCCGTTGGTGTTCGACGACGACCGCTGTCTATTCAACACCGGCCTGTACACGCGCCGCTACGAGACTATCTACGGCCTGTTTGAGCCCAACACCAAACCCGACGCGCGCCAGCGCTGGTTTTTGAAGGGCTTCTTTAAGGAAAGCGACCCCATGTTGGTCTCATTTGAGTACCTGCCGTGCCGCGTGCGCTTTGCCGAGGACCCCTCCGAGCTGGTCTTTGACTACCGCCTGCCTATCCGCTCCAACATCGACCACATTCTGGGCGACGAGGAGAATCTGACGCGCATCCCTGCCAGCCTGATGTGGGAGGGCAACTCGCTGCTGCTACGCCGTGCCTTTGAGGGTGCCGTCGTCGAGGCCGCCCGCCGCGCCGCCGCCAACTACACGCTCGCCGTCCCGCAATTCTACGGCGGCCGGATCCAGCTGCTCCTGCCGCTGTGCCTGACCGGCGACAAGCCCGAGCTGGCGCTGACCATCCAGCGCGAGGACGGCTTTTATGCCGCACGCACCTGCCTCACGCTCGACATGGCCTACAACAACGCGCGGCTCATTTGCCGCCCCGAGACTTCGTGGATTAAGCGATAAATGGTGGTTTAGCTGCGAGTTTGTCGCGTGCCCTGATTGCGGTGGCGTGGTTTGCGCTCACGAATTTAAAATCGACGGCAAAAAGTTCTTGGTAAACAGCGTGCGGCTATGATAGTATCTCTTTTGCCGAACGGCGACGGGCGATTGGCTCAGGGGTAGAGCATATCCTTCACACGGATGGGGTCACAAGTTCGAATCTTGTATCGCCCACCATCAAAAACGCAGGTCAGAGGTGTTAAGCCTCTGGCCTTTTTCTTTTTGACACCAAGGGTGACACCAAAAGTGACACCAAAGACGAATCGAAGTCGTCCTAGGCGTATTTTTTATCGCGCCCTTTTTGCTGACGCCATTGCATATTTTGTATAAAACGCATACGTATTTTCATTGAAATCCCCATGTGATCCGAGAGCAAATGTGGAGACAGGGACCACACGCCCAGAGCTCCTTCCAGCGGATTTCTATCTCACGAGGGATTTTCGGCAGAACTCGTCAAGCTACTGGTCAGCGTTTGGTCAGCTTCCAGTACTTACCCGCATGACGGCCCCGCAGATAATCGACCTTGCCCGATATCCGCACGGCCTATGGCCGATACCAGGGGAGGCGTAAATGGACGAAATCGTCTGCGCAAACACCGCATTCCGCTACTGGCGCTGCCCGCCGCAGGTGCGCGACCTCTACCCGCGCCTGCCCAACTCAGAAGAAGGCTGGCGAGCTCTATCCCAATCGCCCTTTGTAGTCGACGTCCTCAAACCCCCGATTATTACCATAACAGTGCCCGGTGGCGTTAACTACCATTCGGGATTACGGACAACAATCCACTGTGATGATGCTTCTGGGGTGGACAGTACGCTGGATACAGCGATGACCTTTAGGGTTACCAATCCACTTGCGACGCTATTTACCATGGCGCGCTTTGTGTCTCCAACCGATCTTGTCCTTGCCATGTACGAATTCTGCGGATGGTTCTCAGTCTTTGAGCCCACCGCCGCAGCAGAAGCGGAACTAGACAAAGCTAAAGACGCTGCCGAGAGTGCAACCACCGAATCCCTCTTTGACCTCGATGAAAGCCAAGAAGAACCACAATGGAAACGCGTTTACGCGCGCATAAAAGTCAAAGAACAGGTAAATGCAAAGGGGCCCAACGGACAAAAGAAAACGAATGAGGTCACAAAGCTAAAGGGCACTTCGCTCTGGATGAGGAAGCCGCTCATCGAATTACACGAGCTTCATGAGTACGCCAATAAGATGAAAAAACGAAAGTGGGGTACGAAGTTTTACAACGCCGCGCAGCTGGTGACGGGAATAGCCGCTTCTCCGCTCGAAGTTGCAGGAATTTTATTGCTGTCGCTTCCTCGTTCTCGCGGCGGTGCCGGCTTTAGAAGCGTTTACGTCAACGACCTTACACCGCTTACCGCATCGGCGCAGAGCATTGCAGGGCAAAAAGTCTGCTACGGGGATATCGTGATCGTGAATCCAACCATAATGAAGGCAGGCATCGTGGAGATTCAGGGAGAGGTCATCCACGGATCAGGCGCCGTGCTCGACCACGACGCCAAACGCATGACGGCGCTGCAAAGTATGGGGTATGACGTCTTCCTGGTTACGCACGACATGCTTAACGATGCCGAGCAGCTTGATGCGATCGTGCGAAGTCTTTGCTCGCGCTTGGAATTGCGCTATAGGTGTAAAACTAAGGCGCAAAAGACGACGGAAATGGAGTTACGAGCCAACGTACTGTGCAATTGGCTGGAAATCGGTCGTTAGACGGGTGCCCTGCTCACTTCCGGGCGCCCCCGGTCGACTGCGCGCGATGCCGCCGCCACGGAACCGGCCCATCTACTACGTTTAGCCCCGGCCCCTCGACCATACCCCGCATTTCGCGAAAACCGCGGGCCGTCTACCTGCGGTTTTATTTTTGCCCGTGACGCCATGGTCGGGGGATGCCGCCCAAACGTAGTAGATGGGGCGCATCCGTGGCGGGAGGTCCCCGGGGGGGCGGCCGCGCGGGTGCCGGGAAGG